>Ga0068863_100000773_pt1 | contig 32109 bp, 24 predicted proteins | sample KBSSwiS62_FD_66596 | JGI IMG/M metagenome (GOLD analysis project Ga0068863, IMG submission 66596) | Switchgrass rhizosphere microbial communities from Kellogg Biological Station, Michigan, USA - KBS Switchgrass S6-2 | ecosystem: Host-associated > Plants > Roots > Rhizosphere > Soil ... | reverse complement strand
TCTGCTGCCGCATGCTCGGCTTCGGTGTGTGCTTGATCGCGCTCGGCTTGGACACGCAGCGTGAAGAGGGCAGCCATGGCGACGAATGCTGTCAGCGCAACGGCGCCGGCAAGCAAGGCCCAGCGATGGCGGCGCGCATAACACCAGGCGCGATAGGCGGCCCCGCCGGCGCGCGCGATCACCGGGCGCAAGGCGAGGAAGTTGTCGATATCGGTTTGAAGTTCCGCGACCGTCGTGTAACGGTCGCCAGGGAGCGCTTGCATGGCCTTGGCGATAATGGCGCCGAGATCGCGGTGGACGCGGATTTCCCCGCCAACCCGATTCGCTGCCCCATCCGGCGAGAGGCGCGTGCTCTGCGTCGCCGTGGCGGTTGCGTCGGATTGCTGATCCGCGGGTTTCAGTTCGAGCATACATTGCAGCAACAGCCCGAGCTGATAGATATCCGAAGCCGTCGTGACCGGTTCGCCGCGCAGTTGCTCCGGGCTGGCGTAGCCCGGCGTCAGCGCACGTTCGGCCAGCGGCGCCTGGGCGCCGGGAGCGAGCAGCTGGGCAATGCCGAAATCCAGCAGTTTCACCGTATCGTCGTGCGTGACGAGAATGTTCGCCGGCTTGATGTCGCGGTGAATCAGCAGGCGGCTGTGCGCGAACTGCACGGCTTCGCAGACCTGAACAAACAGGCGCAGGCGCGCATTGAGGGCTAACCTGCGCTCACGGCAATAGCGGTCGATGCGTGTGCCATGCACAAGTTCGAGCGCGAACCATAACGTACCGTCTTCGCTGCGACCGCCGTCGAGCAGACGTGCAATGCGCGGATGCTGCAGATTGGCGAGAATCTGGCGTTCCTGGCGCAACAGTTCCTGTGCCAGCGGCGAATCGTGGTCCGGACGCACAATTTTCAGCGCGACGCTTTGCTCGAATTCGCCGTCGGCGCGCTCGGCCAGATAGACGATCGCCATGCCGCCGCGGCCGAGTTCTTCGACGACGCGATATGGCCCGATGCGTGCGCCGGTCGGCAGCTCGCGCGGCGCCACACCGATCTGGTTGAGCGCACGCTGCAGCACCGGCGAAGCGAGTGCGCCGCCGGGTTGCAGGAAGTCGGGGTCGATCGGCACGTCAGGTCGGCGCAAGGTCGCGCGACAGCCAGGCGCGCGCGGCTTCCCAGTCGCGCGCCACGCTGCGCACCGAAATACCGAGAGCGGCGGCGGTTTCGGCGTCGCTCAGGCCGGCAAAGAAACGGCACTCGACGACACGCGCCTGACGTTCGTGACGTTTCGCCAGGTCGTTCAGCGCCGCATCGAGCTCGACGAACTGCTCGATATGGTGCTGTTCGCGCGCGTCGAGATCTTCAAGCGTAACGGCCTTGATGCCGCCGCCGCGTTTCTCGGCGAGGCGTTCGCGCGCATAGTCGCAAATCACCTGGCGCATTACGCGCGCGGCGAGCGAAAGAAAATGATTGCGATCGTTCGGCGTAGCCTCGCCGTGTTGCACGAGGCGCATGTAGCACTCGTGCACGAGCGCGGCCGTGTTCAGTGTACGGTCGCGCCCACGTCCTTGCAGGATCCGATGCGCAAGTTCGCGCAGATCGGCGTAGATCAGGCGCACAAGGTGGTTCCATGCGGCCGGATCCCCGGCGCGCGTGGCCGCCAACAGTTCGGTGATCTCGCCGGGCTGGCTCGCTGAGTCCATGACCTGATCGGTGTCTGGCGTCACGCGGTAGTTTCCGGGCACGTCGCGCCCAAGTCAAAGCCTCGGATGCCGGATGGATCGATTCGGCGCCCGAACGGCGCTGCGATATTTGGCAGAGTTGACGCCGGCGTTCCGTTTCCCAGAGCAAGAGCCGATGCCGGGAGCGGAAAATGTGCGACACCATCGTGGGCCAAGTCGCCACGATAAGAACAGCATCCTGGTATTCGCGAGCGCTGTTTGTGCTGATCGCAGTGTTGTGCAGCGGCGCGGCTGGCGCGGGAGTTACCGTCACGGTCACGACAACGGCCGATGAATTCGGCGCCGGGTCGGCATGTTCGTTACGCGAAGCGCTCTACGCCGTGTCGCATGCGATGCCTTTCGGTGGTTGCGCGCTCGCTGGCGGGCTATTCGATTCGATCAATTTGCCTGCCGGCGCCTATGCGATCAGTCGCGCGCCGATCATGGGCAACCCGGCCGCGGGCGGCGCGTTCTATATCGCATCCTCGGTCGTCGTCAACGGCGCGGGCGCGGACAAAACGATCCTCGATGGCGGTTTGATCGACCGCGTGTTGGACATCGAACCGTCCAATGGCAGTAGCGTCGATCTCCGTGGTTTGGCGCTGCGCAACGGCTTGCGGCCCGACAACGATCCGTTCATCAACAATGTTGCCGGTCTTGGCATCTACGCGCACTTCATCGGTGCGTTGGCGCTGACTAACGTAGTGATCAGCGACTGCGGGAGCGTGACGGGCTCTCCTTCAGCGCTCTACGCGCTCGGCCCGGCCGTCACGCTGCGAGCAACCACGATCATGCGTAACCGGGCGCTTGGCGTAGCTCTGGTCGGAACTGCCGCGAGCGATCTCGATAACGTAACGATCAGCGGCAACGCATCGGCCAACCACACAGGCGGCTTGTTGGCGAGCGGCACTTCGGGCGCAGTTGCGCTGAACAGCAGCACGATCGCATTCAACACCGGCGCCAATGTCGGCGGGCTAAGTGTGAATGCAGCCACCGTGAACTTGCGCAATAGCATCATCGCGCGCAATAGCGTCATTGCACGCACGCAGGGCGCAGACTGCAACGGCGCGATCGTCTCCCAAGGCTACAACCTGATCGAGGACACCAATAACTGCACGATCGGTGGCAGTACGGTCGGCAACCTGACCGCGATCGATCCGAAGCTTGCGCCGTTATTCGACTACGGTGCCGGCATTCCGACGCACGCTGTCTTCCCGGGCAGCCCGGCGCGAAACGCCGGCAATCCGGCCGTACCAGGTTCCGGGGGTGCGGCATGCGCAAGAACTGACGCGCGCGGTATTGACCGCACCTTGAACCAGCCGTGTGACATCGGTGCGTACGAATATCATGCCGATTGGCGCGTGAATGTCTTATACGATAAACACGACGCCAATGTGGATGGGGTATGCGAGGCGACGGCGCTCGGCGGCGATTGCACGTTGCGCGCAGCGCTCGACGAAGCCAATGGGGCGACGCACTTTGCCACGATCGAAGTGCCGGACGGACGCTATCAGACGGCCTTGATCCCTACGGCGATCGCCAATCAGGGTGGAGCGTTTGCCTTTAGCAGCAACTACCCGCTGACCATCGTCGGCGCGGGCGCCGATCAGACCGCGCTCGACGGCAGCCAGATCGACGCGGTACTCACCACGCTCGGCGTCATTTCCGTGCATGGCGTCACCCTGACCGGCGGCAGTATCAGCCAGTACAACGACGCACCGCTACTGCTCGCCGGCGATGTGCTGATCGATCGCAGCGTGGTGAGCGGCAATCAGGGGCTCGGCGCGAACGGCGTCAGCGCGCATGGGCGCGTGGCCTTTGTGGACTCCACGCTCAGTCACAATGTCACGGCCACGAAAGGAAATTGCTTCGCCACTCACGGCGGCGGAGGTGGCGCGTTGTTCGTGCAGCAGGGCGCGCTGGTGAATCTGCTGAGCACGACAATCGGCGATAACGAATCGTGCGCGCCGGGCGCTGCGATATTCAATGACGGCGGAACGTTGACGCTGGCATTCACCACGATCGCCAATAATGCTACGGACGATCCAGCTGTCATCGGCGGCGGCATCGCCAGCGACATCAACGGCGGCGCCTGGTATATCGCCAACTCGATCATCGCCGACAACCGCGACGGCAGCGGTGCAGCCAGCGATTGCGCAACGACCGTGCAGGTGGTCGGACATACCCTGCTGCGCGATACAAGTAATTGCGTATTGGGCGGTCAGGCGGGGCTGGTGCTGAACGGTGTCGATCCGCGCCTGACGCCATTGCTCATGCAAGGTGGCTCGACGCCGACTATCGGCCTATTGCCGAGCAGCCCCGCCCACGGCGTGCTGAACTCGGCGTCGGACTGCGTCGACAGCGATGGCGTGGAAGCGCTCGCCGATCAGCGCGGTGACGCGCGCTATGTTGGTGCAGGTTACGGCGCGAATGCCGGCAAGACCTGCGATCTCGGTGCGTACCAGGGCAGCAACACCGATGTGATTTTCACCGATCGCTTCGAGTGAACAGCATGCATACTTTGGCGCAAAGGTTCGTCGCTGTCTTGACAGCCGCAGCGTTGTTCGGGACATCCGTGCACGCGGCGACGATCACGGTAACCGGTACCGGCAACACGGTGGCAGTCGACGGTTTCGTAACACTGGCCGAGGCGATCGCTTCGATCAATGCCGGCAGCAACACCAATGCCGACGTGATTGCAGCCGGTACCTATGGCGTTTCCGACACGATCGCGTTCGCGATACCGGGCGCAGGCGTGCACACGATTGTCATTGATTCGAGCTTGATCCTGAACAAGGCCGCGAAGATCGACGGTTATACCCAGCCCAGTTCGACCCCGAACACGCTCGGAGCGGGGCAGGGCAGCAACGCGAAGCTGCGGATTGAACTGGCGATTAGCGCCGCTGGAGACTTCGGGCTTTTCGCCGGCAGCAGCACGCTACAAGGCGTCGTCTTCAACGGCAAGGGCATCGTGTTGATGAATGGCGGCAGCAATACGATCACCGGCAACTTCATCGGCACTGACCCGACCGGATCGCTCGCCGTTGCGCAGACCGGTCTGAGTGGCACGCCGGATGTTCTCATCGGTTCGTCGTCGCCGAACAATACGATCGGTGGGTTGACTCCCGCGGCACGCAACGTCATCTCCGGCGCAACGCAGTCGGATGGGATTCTCGTCGCCTCGAGCGGCAACGTGATCCAGGGCAATCTGATCGGCACGAATGCTGCTGGCAACTCCGCCTTAGGCAACAGCGAGGGCATTTACATCGCGCTCGGCGGCGCTGACAACAATCTGATCGGCGGCGCGAGCGCCGGCGCGGGCAACGTCGCGTCAGGCAATGTCTTTGCCGGTATCGAAGTCGATACGCTCAATAATCTGATCGAAGGCAATTTCGTGGGCACGAATGCCGCGGGGAACACTGCGCTTGCCAACGGTCAGTACGGGATCATCGTTGCCGGCACAAACAACACTGTGGGCGGCACCGCCGCTGGCGCGGGCAACCTCGTGTCCGGCAATGGTTCGGCGGGCATCGTCGTTCCGTACGGCAGTTCCGGCAATGCCATTGCGGGCAATCGGGTCGGCACCGATGCAACGGGGACACAGAGCGTCTGCGGGCACAGTGTCGCCGGTATCGAAATCAGCGGGGGCGGCAACACGATCGGCGGCACGCAGGCTGGCGCCGGCAACATTGTCGCGTTCGGCAAGAGCGACGGCGTGCGTGTCGACGGCCAGACCGGCAACGCGGTCTTGCACAATTCCATTTTTTCCAATGCTGGCGGCGGGATCATTCTCGGCTCATACAGTTCACCGGCGCCGAACGATCCAGGCGATGCCGACAACGGGCCGAACGGGCTGCAGAATTACCCGGTATTGAGCGTTGCCGGCGCGGGCGCGGCGGGCTTTGATATCGGCGCGACACTGGACAGTCATGTCGGCGTATTCCATTTCGAGTTCTTTGCCAGTCCCGCGTGCGGCCGGTTCGGGCACGGCGAGGGCAAGACCCTCGTCGGCTCGGCCGACGTTGCGAGCGACAACGCGGGGATCACGACGTTTCCGTCGCAACTGTTCGCGACGCCCGCTGGGCAGGCTGCGATTACGGCAACGGCAACTGATGCATCCGGCAACACCTCGGAATTTTCCGCATGCCTGGACGACCGGGTCTTCGCAAACGGCTTCGAGCCGCCGCCGGCCGTGTGCCAATGAGATGGCAGGATCCCGCGCGTGTTTGCGTTTCCTCCTGCAGGGGCGATGGTATCGCCCACGCGGAGCGCGTGATGCAGCGAAGTTCTCTCGCAGTTTTGGCGACCCTGTTGCTGGCGAGTGGGTCCGTGTCGGCGCTTACGACGATCAACGTCACCACGACTAAGGATGAATTCGATCATTTTGCCAATGCCACGTGCTCGTTGCGCGAGGCGATCCAGGCGGCCAACACGCATGCGGCGTTCGGCGGGTGCTCCACCGGCGCCCCGGCTGGCAGCACGACTGGCATCGTGTTGCCCTCCGGCAGTTATGGCCTTACTTTGGCGGGCCGGGACGATGACACCAACGCGACCGGTGATCTGGATATCAAAGCTGACGTCGTGATTGGCCAAGCCGGCGGCACGCCCGACCAGATCGTGGTCGATGCGGGGCAGGGCGACCGCGTGTTTCACATACTCAGTGGCGCGCATGCCAGTTTTCAGTCGATGACGATCAGCGGCGGCAATACCGCCGCGGTGGAGGACGGCGGCGGCGTATTGGTCGAAGGCGCCGGCGCCGATTTCACCGATTGCGTACTGCGCGGGAATTCGGCGCGCGATGGCGGTGCGGTAAACGTTTCAAACTTGAGCGCGAACGTGACGTTCCTGCGTTCGGCCGTGGTTCTTAATTACGCCGATGTCGTCGGCGGTGGTGTAGCGTTCGGCACGCTGGCCGGCGGCATCAACAAGCTCGACATACGCTCCACGACGTTCAGCGAGAATCGCGCGCGCGGCAACGGCGGCGCACTGTACCTGCGCGGCGGCAGCGTGCATCTGAACAACGCGACTATCGCTTTCAACGAAGGCAACTACGGTACCGCCAACCCAAACATCGGTGGCGGCGGCCTCGCGATCATCAATGCGGCGGTCAACATCAGCAACAGCATCATCGCCGACAATCGCACGCATAACTTTGTCGGACCCGATTGCCAAGGCGCGTTCGCCACGTTCGACTACAGCCTGTTGTCCGACACCACCGACTGCAATGTCGGCAACGGCGTCGGGTCATTGTTGAACCGCGATCCTCTGCTGGCGCCGTTGTTCGACTACGGCGGACACACGCCAGCGCATCATCCGCGCGCGCGCAGCCCGGCGATCAACGCCGGCAGCAGCACCATCGGCGCCGCCGACGATTGCGAGAGTGTCGACCAGCGCTATCGGGCGAAGCAGGGCCGCTGCGACATGGGCGCGGTGCAATGGAACATGGATTTCGTTGTCAACAGTGTCGCCGACGAGATCGACGACAATCTGTTCGACAACAAATGCCACACGGCATCGGGGCATTGCAGCTTGCGCGCGGCGGTCCAGCAAGCGAATGCCACATCGTGCAACAACGCCTTCTGCTCGATCATGTTGCCGTTGCAAACGCTCAAGCTGTCGCGAGTCGGAACCGAAGACGCCGGTGTCGCCGGCGATCTGGACGTCCACACGGAGGTGAACATCTTCGGCGCATTGCCGGTGCTGTTCGGCCGAGCGGTCGTGGATGCGAATCAGATTGATCGCGCGTTCGACATCGACACTACCGCGGCATTGGTCGATTTCGACATCCGCAATGGCAGCGTTGCCGGCAGCGGCGGCGCGTTGCGCATCCGCAGTCCGGGCAACGTCCTGTTCAGTCACGGCGGCGTATTCGACAGCAGCGCGGGTCTCGGTTACGGCGGTGGCATTTACCTCGGGCACGCGAAACTCGCTGCGGACCATTGCGCGATCATCGGCAACTTCGCCTACAACGGCGGGGGCATCTTCTTCGACGCCCTCAACGAGATGGATGGCAGCCTGGTCACGGACGATTGCACGGTCGGCGAGAACAGTGCCCTCAATGCCGGCGGCGGCATGGCGTTGACCGGCACGTCTTATGTCCAATTCACAACGGTGGCCTTCAACCGCGGCAATACCGGAAAGTTCGGCAGCGTCGCTGGCGGCATCGACGCTACGCAAGGTTCCGTACTGCTGGATAATTCCATCCTCGCCCGCAATACATTCGTGCGACAGGACGGCACGCTCGCGGAGGGCAACTGCGCTGGCGACTTCCAGCTGCTCAACCAGAACCTGATGCAACCACAAGCGGGCAGTTGCGTGTTTGGCGGCTCGGGTTCATTGGCGCTGGCAGACCCGAATCTGCTGCGCTACCCCGGTGCGCACTTCTACCCGCTGTTGCACGGCAGTCCGGCAAACGCCATCGTGCCGATCGACGACTGCCGCGATCGAATCGACGCCTACGACCTGACCGACCAGCGCGATGTCGTGCGCGTGGCCGGGCACAACTACTGCTCGCTCGGCGCGTACGAAGGCGTCGACGAGGACCATATCTTCGTTGATGGTTTCGACTGGTGACGACCATGCCTGCTCTGCGTAATGCACTGATTTGCATGCTCTGCCTGGCACCGCAACTCGGCAACCCCCATATGCTGGCTTCCGACAGCATCGTCTGCGGCGCCGCGAGCATGGTCGGGCAGGGCGGCGGCGCCGGCTGGAACGGAACCTGGGTGGCCGACCCGGCCGAAGCGGCAGTATTCGTGCCTGGATCGCCTTCACTGGTCGGGCCGTTGGGGTTGCCGACACTCGGCGGCGCACTCTATTACACGGGCACACTGCTGCAGAGCGGCCATCCGCTCGCGAGCCATTACGGTGCGCGCATCTATCGGCCGCTGGCAGTTGATCCCGGCAGCATCGCAAACGGACTCGGTTTGACCGATTCGCACACGACTTATTTCAACGATCAGCAGTATGGCTACGGCACGCCGGGCACAACCATCTGGCTTGGCTTCCTGCTCAACGGCGGCAACGCCGGCAACGGCCTGAGCGGAGTGCAGTACCTTGCGCAGGTGCATCTGTACGACGGCATGAATCAAAGCAATCTCAGTGCCGACGACAACAACAAGGACGGCGAAGTGATGGCGATCGGACGCGGCGCGGGAAACTATCAATGGAATTTCGAGCGCACCTGCGGTCATTCGCCGTGCGGTGGCACGAACAGTTCACTGGATTTTCTCAGCACGGTGTCGATGGACAATCAAACGCACTGGGTCGTGTTCAAATTCGATTTCACCAGCACCAGTACGACTAACGGCACCGCGATCACGTTCTGGCTGGATCCGACAGCTGGCGCCATCGATCCGGGTCCGAGTACGGCGCTGAGCCTGACCGGCAACGGGCAGAGCAACAAGAAAACCGTCACGGTGCCGGCGCTGCACTTCAACTGGATCGAATTCGGCGGCCAGACTTCGACTTTCGCGATGGACGAAATGCGGGTTGCCGACACGTTTGCCGACCTGAGCGCCGGCGCGAGTGGCGTTGGCTGCGACACGATCTTCGAAGACGGGTTCCAATAACAAAGTGGCCAGGGTAGTTGCGATCGACAATTCATGTCGTATAATGCGCGGCTCGCGCGGGAATAGCTCAGTTGGTAGAGCACGACCTTGCCAAGGTCGGGGTCGCGAGTTCGAGTCTCGTTTCCCGCTCCAGATTTCCAACGAAACCTCGGGCAATCCGAGGTTTTGTTTTTTGTGCCTGGCATTGTTACGCTGGGCAGCGCCATCCAGTGAGGCGAGGTGGCAGAGTGGTCGAAGGGCTCGCGGTTACGCGATGCGTTGAAACGTATCGCGTGCGAGGCCTGAGGGTGAGGCAGGATGCCGAACGGGTCGCGCTCCAGGGATGGATGCGCTGATTCGACAATGAGTAGCCACAGAGGCGAGGTGGCAGAGTGGTCATGCAGCGGCCTGCAAAGCCGTGGACGCCGGTTCGATTCCGACCCTCGCCTCCATCCGGTATCATTCACGCGTCTCCTGCCCGGGTGGCGAAATCGGTAGACGCAGCGGACTTAAAATCCGCCGGACTCTAATCGGTCCGTGCCGGTTCGAGTCCGGCCCCGGGCACAAACGCACCATCCGTAGCCGTCCGCTGCGATCCACAGAAGGCCACAGAAACCCCTCTCCCATGCGGGTTTTTTGCTTTCTGGAGGCCGTAATCCCCCGCAGTCGTCCGTCTGCAGCCGATCCAATTTGAGACCTGGAACGCCGAATTGATCGACGCGGGTTCGCCCGGGTCGCTGGCATACCGACGCGCCTAATGAGCGTCGCCGCCATCTCTGCTCCGCACTGTCAACATTGACAGTGTTTCATCGCCGCCTTTGTCTGTAATTTTCCAATTACTACAGGGGTGGATCATGCCATTTTTGCGTACCGCAAATCTCACGAAGGCCAGCGTGGCCCACGCCATAGCTCAGCGCCATGCGTATCGTGTGTGGGACGAGAAAGTTCCCGGACTTTGCTTGCGCATACTGCCGACAGGCCGAAAGATATATGAGCTTAGCTCCAAGGGGCGCCACGTATCCCTCGGTGCACATCCTGACTTATCGCCGCGAGAGGCGAGAAGGCGAGCCAAGGCCGAACGGCAAGTGTTCGATCTCACAAACTTTATTCTGGACGCTGCAAATCACTGGCAAGGAGTGCCGGCGCCAACGCCATCCCCCAGCGTCGGTTCTGGGGTTACGCTCAATGCGGGCAAGGTTATAGCGCGAATCAAACAAGCCAAGACCCCGAAAGCTCGATCGGCTCAAGCAGCATAAGTGCTTGCGCGTTTGCGCGATCAAGCGGAGACTCGATAGTCTACTGGGCACGATGCGAATCGTACGCTCATCTCTGCTTTGAAGGAGCTGAAATGGCGGACTATCGGATTGAGGCCACTGCCGATCCGGCAACAGGCTTGTATTACGTTCAGATTTTCTGTCCCAGCAACGCGACTACGGCGGTCGCTAGAACAAAGCCGATCTATTCTTCATTAGAAGAAGCGCAGCGCCGAGTGGGCGAGACCATCGCCGCAGCGATCAAAAATAACGCCGAGCCTGAATGGAAAGCGATAGTGTTCGATAACACTTAGGCGCCGGGCGCGCGACCGTATGCCGCCTGAAACCGTCCATGTCGGTTCGAGTCCAGCCCCGACGCTACGCACATGACCGAAAGCACCGAAACCACTGCAGCCGATCCGGTTCTGACCGTCGTCGAAGCCCGCGTGCTCGGCTGCCTGATCGAGAAGGCGGCGACGACACCCGACGTTTATCCGCTGACGCTCAACGCGCTGCAGCTTGCATGCAACCAGAAAAGCAGCCGCGATCCGATCATGGAACTCGAAATGGGTGAGGTTGGCCATGCCTTGCATACGCTGCAGGAAAAGAACCTCGCACGCGTAGAGCACGGCGCGCGCGTATTGCGCTACGCGCACACGGCCAACGCCGCGCTGAATCTTACGCAGCGCCCGCTCGCCGTGCTTGCCTTGTTGTTGCTGCGCGGGCCGCAGACGCAGGCGGAACTGCATACGCGGAGTGAGCGTCTGGCCGATTTTCCGAATGCGGAGTCCGTTGGCGATACGCTCGAGCGGCTGATCGCGCGCGACCCCGCTCTCGTGGTGCGCATCGGGCGTAGCAGCGGGCAACGCGAGGATCGCTACGCGCACCTGCTGGCGGGTCCGGTATCGGTCGACAACTTGCCAGGCAGGCCGATTGAACGTTCACGCGCGAATGCCGCGAACCTGGAGTCAAGGGTTGAGGCGCTCGAACAAGCGGTAGCCGAATTGCGCCAGATGCTCGAAGCGCGCGCACAGCCCTGAACCCGGTCAGCCGTCGAAGCCGTCGACGAACAAGTCATCGACCGCCGCGCCGACATCGATTCGCGGGCGCGTGTAACCATTGGCGCTGATCGGCTTGCCGGTTTTTTGCAGGAGGGTCAGCAACTGCGTCACGGTCGCCTGATGTCCGAATTTGGATTGCAGGATCGCAAACCCTCCGGCGACCTGTGGCGCGGACATCGACGTGCCGCCCATCACGCCGTAGACACTGACTGGAACGGATGAGTACACATCCGTTCCCGGCGCATACATGCTCACGAAAGGCGCCGTGTTCGTGTATGCCGCGACTTGATCGCTGTTGTCAGTCGCCGCGACTGTGATCGCTGACGATATACACGCCGGATAATCCAAACCATCGGTATAGGCGTCGTTGCCTGCCGAAATGACCGTTGCGATCGAATCGGCATTGCGCAGTGTATCGATTGCGGCCTTGTACGCGGGCGCTGCGTCATCGCAGTACGCCGTGTAATGGCTTCCGGACACGCCGAGTGACAGATTGGCAGCGGCAATGCGGTACTGGGAATTGACTGCCCGATCGTGCACCCACTGCAGCGCGGCGATGATGTCCGAATCGAAGGATTCGAGCGTGCACGTGCCGGTACCCGGGTCATTGCACGAGAATACCTGGAGTGGCATCAGGTTCGCTGCCACGGCCACGCCATTTTCGCCGTTGCCGTTGGTGTAGGCGCCGCTGCCGGTGGCGATACCGGCAACGTGCGTGCCGTGGTCGCAGCCGCCGATTGCGCAATTTGCGCCATCCAGATTTCCGTTCGGATCGCCAGTTTCGCTGAGTGCGCCACCAGGGCACAGGCTCGATACTCCCGGGATCGCGCCACCAGCACCGGAAAAACAACCCTCGAGCGCAGCGATGGTGCGCGTTGCCGTTCCGTTGCTGCTCAGAAACGGATGGCTCTCCTGCACACCAGTGTCGAGCACGGCCACTACTTCGTCGGCGCCTGAAAAACCTACGGCCCATGCCGCGGGAACATCCATGACAGCGTCATTCGCGTTGTCCTGAGGACGGTTTGCCCGGTCGCTCTGGACGCCACCAACGTAGGCCAGTCCAAGAATGTGTTGGAGCGCAGGCTGGTCGACATTGACAAGCATGATCGGGAACGACTCGTAGCGGCGGATGAGGCGGACGTTTGACCCGGACATATCGGCCGCGAACGCGGTGCGCGCGTCGGCGATGGCGTTGCGCCGGCTCTGTTCTGCGAGCGGCGCACGCCCGGTGGTATCGACTGCGGTGCGCAAAGTCACGAGGACGCGCGTGCCGCCTGGCGCGGCTGCAAGATCCAGCAACTGCTTTTCATGCGGCAATAAAGCTCGCGTCGCACTTGCATCGGAGTTCGCGAGCGATGGCGTGATGCAGGTCATCCACGCAACGAGCGCGAGTATCGGCACGCCACATCGTTCGATGTAGAAGTTCACGGCGGGCTCCTTTCGTTTCGCAACGGTCAATTCAACTTGCTAAAAAATGATGAAGTTCGATTTGACCCGCGCTGAATGAACGAACGAGAAACAAGAACTTGGCACGCGCACGAATGCGAACATGTGCAAAATGCACAGTCGACATCTGTGCGACGTCCGTTCATGCGCCGTTATAGCGGCACGAACGGCCGCGGGCACATCACATTCTGACGGTATTCGGCATGTACGTTGGCGTCTGTGCGAGAACGTACATTGTGGAAACTTCGTGCTACCATCACGCCTCTTTTTATCCCCCGATTTTAGCCATCCAAACGGCGACTACACGATGCAGATCAAGACCAAGCTGCCCAAGGTGGGCACGACGATATTCAGCGTGATGTCGCAGCTGGCGACGCAGCACAAGGCAATCAATCTCGGCCAGGGTTTTCCGGATTTCGACGGCCCACAGGCGTTGCGCGACGCGCTCGCCAGGGAAATGAATGCGGGCAAGAACCAATACGCGCCGATGACCGGCGTGCCGAAGCTACGCGAACAGATCGCGCTGAAAACGGAGCGGCTTTACGGCCGCAAGGTCAGCGCCGACAACGAAATCACCATCACGAGCGGTGCCACCGAGGCGCTGTTTGCGGCCATCGCCGCAGTGGTGCATGCCGGCGAGGAAGTGATCGTGCTCGATCCCTGCTACGACAGCTACGAGCCGGCGATCGAGCTCGCCGGCGCACGTGCGGTACACGTGCCGCTGCGCCTGAAGGATTTTTCCGTCGACTGGGCGCGCGTCAAGGCTGCGATCACTCCGAAGACGCGCATGATCCTGATCAACTCCCCGCACAATCCGACCGGTGCGGTGTTGAGCGCGGCCGATCTGGATGCGCTCGCCGAGCTCGTGCGCGGCACGGAGATCTTCGTGCTGTCCGATGAGGTGTACGAACACATCATCTTCGATGCGCAGGCGCACCAAAGCGTGTTGCGCCATGCGGAACTCGCGGCGCGCAGCTTCGTCGTCAGCTCGTTCGGCAAAACTTACCATTGCACCGGCTGGAAAGTGGGCTACTGCATCGCGCCGCCGCAACTCAGCGCGGAATTCCGCAAGGTGCATCAGTACCTCACTTTCTGCACATTCAGTCCGGCGCAGTGGGCGTTCGCCGATGTGCTCGAAGCCGATCCGCAGCACTACGTCGATTTGCCGCAGTTCTATCAGGCCAAGCGCGATCGATTCCGCGAATTGCTGGCCAAGTCCAAGTTCAAACTGCTGCCGGTCGGAGGCGCATACTTCCAGCTTGCCGATTATTCGGCGATCAGCCAGCAGGACGACCTGAATTTCTGTGAATGGCTCGTGCGTGAAGCCGGCGTCGCCGCGATTCCTGTTTCCGCGTTTTACGAGAATCCACCCGATGCCAAGCTGATCCGTTTTTGTTTTGCCAAGAGCGACGAAACGCTCGTCGCGGCGGCGGAGCGCCTATGCAAGCTTTGAAGGTTTCGCTGGTCCAGGGCGCGACGCGTTGGCACGATCCGGCGGGCAATCGCGATTATTACGGAGCATTGATGGCGCCGCTGCAAGGCAGCGATCTCATCGTGCTGCCCGAAACGTTCACGAGCGGCTTCTCGAACGAGGCGATCCACAACGCTGAAACCATGGATGGTCCAACCGTTGCGTGGCTGCGCGAACAGGCACACGCACTCGACGCGGCGGTTACCGGCAGCGTGCAACTGCGCGTCGAAGGAAAAGTCTACAACCGCCTGTTGCTCGTCACGCCCGACGGTACGGTTCAGCACTACGACAAGCGCCATCTATTCCGCTATGCGGGCGAACATGAGCGCTACGCGGCCGGTAGCGAGCGCCTGGTCGTCGAATGGCGTGGCTGGCGCATCTGCCCGCTGGTCTGCTACGACCTGCGTTTTCCGGTGTATTCGCGCAACCGGCGCACGCCGAATGGATTCGATTACGACTTACTGCTCTACGTCGCGAATTGGCCGACCCCGCGCCGCGAGCCCTGGCGCACGCTGCTGCGCGCGCGCGCGATCGAAAACCTGTGTTATTGCGCCGGGCTCAATCGCGTCGGTACCGACGGCAACGGCCTTGGCTATTCCGGCGACAGTGCGGTACTCGATTTCCTCGGCGCGCCGCTCGCCGAGCTCGGCGCGCAAGAGCAGGGCATCACGCTGACGCTTGACGCGGCGGCGCTGGCTGAACATCGTGCGCGATTTCCGGCCTGGATGGACGCTGACGAGTTTCGCTTGCTGTAGCCTTACGCGACGCGCACGCTCTTGTTCAACCGCATCGTTCCCTCGCGGATTGCGCGCAGTTCGTGCAGGATGACGAAGCGCTTCGCCGCCTGAGAGTTGGCCAGGCTGGCCAGCACCGCGCCGGTGCGCGGACACAGCACTTCGTAATTCATCGAATGCAACAGACCGGTATCGTCGTACTCATCCAGCCGTTCGATCCTGTAGCCGAGCACTTGGGCTTCGGTGCAACGTAGACTGCGCATTTTTTTGAACTCCGTGTCAGGTGGAACCCGGTGCAACGTGTCGCAGGATACGCGGCGCAGGTGTTGCTCCGGTTAATCGCAGGTTGCAGTCGTGTTAACCCTGCGAGCTATTTTGTAGCGACTGAACTTTTGAGAAATTCCGCGATCTGTGCCGCACTGAACATCGGCAATGAGCAACGGCTTTCTGTGCACACGAAGGCCGCGGCGCGCTTCGGCGCGGGATAGCTCACGTCGGGGTTCGGCAACGGCCCCTCGGTCTTATCCCACCAATCGATGCGCTTGTACCACGGCGGCAGCTGCTGCAGGGTGGAAAACAATGCTTTCCCGTCCGCGTCGCTTTTCGCGGCAAGCACGGTCAGGTGCAGCGGATCGGCGTGGAGTTCGCTGTCCGCGAGCAAAATTCCCGGTTCGGTAATTTCTGCGAGCGCGACATGCGGATCGGCCAGCCAGCGCAGCGCGCTTTCCGCAATCGTGCGATGCTCAGCCTTGCCAGCGTAGCGCGCCAGTAAATTGGCAAAGCGCGCAGTCGAGATGTTCTCGTCCATCTGCGCTTGCGCCGCGATCGGGCCGGATGTTCGAGCGCTGACGAAACCGCCTTGCGCGCGCGCGAAATTCGCGGCGATGAAATCAGCGGCCATACTCGCGTGCGCCAGCCACATACGATCCGCGCTGGCGCGGTACAGCGCCAGAAAGGCACGGCCCATTGCCAGCGTATCGCCAAGATAAGGGCCTGCAGCATCGTGCTCGTCATGACGAAAGCCACCGCCGGGCAGGGCGCGATGGGCGAGGATCCACTCTGCCGCGCGCTTGGCCGTCAGCAATGCCTTCTCGTCGCCGCCGAATTCCGCCCAAGTCGCCAGGGCCTCGATGATCTGGCCGTTCTGCAGCGCGTAGACATGGCGATCCACGCGCGGCACGCCTTGCGCGCGGCGCGCGGCGTCGCCGAGTTTGAAATATTCCGTGGAATGTTCGCCCGGTTTCAGGTCCGCGTCCTGGCTGACGTAAAACGCGCCATCCGGGCTGGTCAGAAACGCGTCGAGATAGCGGCGGATTTCGGCGACAGCGCGTTTGTCTGGTTCACGCCCGAACGCTGCCCAGGCCAAAGCATAAATGCGCAGGTATTGCGCCTGCACCGTCGCGAGCTTCTCGTAGTGCGGGTGCTGCCAGTCGCTGTACGTGGAGTACTGGTACACGCCACCCCATGCCGGATCGAACAGAGCGCGTGCGGCGTCCAGCGTCTGGCGCGCCATTGCCGCCTCGGAGGCGTCGCCATTGAGCGCCTGCCCGATCGCGAACTCGACGCTGTCGCGATCGAGATATTTCTGGCCGATATCCAGGCCGCCGAGTTTCGCGTCGTAGGTTTCGCGATGGCGCTTGATCAGTTCGGCGCGCGTGTCGGCATCCAGTGCGCTAGCGTGCGGGGTGGATGCCGCAGCCGCCGTGTCGTCCTTCTCCGGCGAGGGGTCGGCGACAATAGCCTTGAGCAGGCGCTGGAAGCGTTCCGGCTCGACGAAACCCTGGCGCTTGGCGATCTCGCTGCCGTCGGCGGCAAAAATTACGGTGGCCGGCCAGCCGTAATCCTTGTAGCGGTTGGACAGATCCGGACGCAGGTCCTGATCGATGCGCAGCGGCACGTAATGCGCCTCGACTTCCGCGCGCACGCCCGGATCGCCATACGTTTTCTCGTCCATGACGTGGCACCAGTGGCACCAGACCGCTTCCAGATAAAGGATTACGTAGCGGTGTTGCGCGCGCGCCTGTGCAAACGCCTCGGTGTCGGAGCGCAACCAGGTTATCGCATCGTCTTTCGGAGCTGGCGCTGCGTGCAAACCTGAACAGATGAGCAATGAAGCGAGCAGGAAACCGCGGATAGGGCGCATGGGGATGTCCGTTTCAGGTCCGAAAATGCGTTTCAATTCTAGACTGCCCGCGCTTTGGGCGGGGCGCGTGCTTCGCTGGCGTACAGACCGGTGAGGTGGCTAGAATGTTACGCAATGTTTGGCGTGCTCCGGCCTGTTGGAGCTAATGCGAAGACGTCTTTTTGACGGGGAGATTAAGATGAAGAAGGTGGTTTTGGGCGTGGCAATGGCACTGGTCGCCGGTAGCGCGTTCGCGGCGGGCGATGGACGTCCGACGATCGGCGTGGCGGAGTTCACGAACCAATCCGGCGCTGCGTGGTGGCACGGTGGCGTGGGTTGGGACTTGGCAGACATGTTGTCGAATGAGTTGTCCTCCAGCGGCGACTTCAAGGTCGTGGAGCGGCAGAAGTTGCAGAACGTCATGGAAGAGCAGAATCTCGCGGCATCCGGCCGCGTTGCGAAAGGTACCGGCGCAAAGATCGGCAAGTTGACCGGTGCGCAGTATCTGATCACCGGCACTGTCAGCTCGTTCGAGGAAAACACCTCGGGCACCGGCGGCGGTTTCATGATCAAGGGCATCGCCCTCGGCGGCAAATCGTCGGAAGCCTATATGGCCGTGGATCTGCGCGTCATCGATACGACGACAGGCGATGTAGCGTTTTCGCGCACCGTGGAAGGGCGCAGCAAGAGCAGCGGCGTGTCGGTGGGCGTGTATCGCGGCGGTTTCGGCGGCAACCTCGCACACGAGGAAAACACGCCGGTGGGCAAGGCCATTCGCGCCGCGCTGGTCGAGGCAACCGACTATCTCGACTGCGCGATGGTCAAGCGCGGCAGCTGCATGGACGAGTTCAACGCCAAGGAACAGAAGCGGCGTGCGGGCGACAAGAAAGCGCTGAAGCTCGATTGATCAGCGATCACCGCCACCTGGGCGTCGCGGCTTGCCGCGGCGACCCGGAGGCGGACGCCCATCGCGGGGCGGCATGCGATTACCGATATCGTCGCGCGGCGGAGCCTCGCCGGGCCGGCGCGGACGTTGGTCGCCGTGCGGCACATAACGCTGCTTTTGGTATCCACGATCGTTGCGTTCGCCGGGCACACCGGTGACTGGTGGGCGCCAGCCTGAATTCTCGTTGCGCCCACGCTGTGGCCGTTGACCGCGTTCACCGGGCGCGCCGGTAACCGGCGGACGCCAGCCGGAATTCTCGTTACGTCCACGCCGCGGACCTTGCTGGTCGCGCTCGCCCGGAGTGCCGGTAAACGGTGGACGCCAGCCGGAATTCTCGTTTCTAGCGCCGGGCTTGCCACGACGTGGCGGACGCTTGGCACCTTCCTCGTTGAGCCAGCGCGGCTGTGGCTGATATACACCGACTTGGGGTTGTCCGCCGGGTCCGCCTCGGCGTGGCGGGCGTTGCCCGCGGTTCTGCGGATTTTGACCCGGCATTCCGCCGCGTTGCGGCCGCTTGTTGCCGGGCTTGCGTTTGCCGCCCGGGTGGAACGGCTTGTCTTCGCGGATGCGATCGAACGCGCGCAATTCGCGGCCTTCGTCGCCGCCGCCGGTCCACGCCTGCTGCGTGCGCGGCGCCGGACGGAATTCATTTGGTGCTGTCTTGCTCGCACGGCGTTGCCCGATCACTGCCTGCAAGGTCAGCGTCGGTTCCGGATCGGTCGCGCCGACCAGATTGCGCAACGACTTGACCTGATCGGGTTCGAGCGTGTCACTGCGGCCCTTGAGCAGGCCGCGCGGCAGTTCGACATTGCCATAGCGGATGCGTTTGAGACGACTGACCATTAGTCCCTGCGATTCCCACATACGCCGCACTTCGCGGTTGCGGCCTTCGCGGATCACCACACGGAACCAGGAATGGCTGTCGCCGCGGCTGATCACGGCCAGTTCCTCGAACCGCGCCGGGCCGTCCTCGAGTTCGACGCCGGCCTTGAGTTTCTCCAGCGCCTCATCCGGCACTTCGCCGTGCACGCGGCAGATGTATTCGCGTTCCACTTCCGCGCTTGGGTGCATGAGCTTGTGCGCCAGAGCACCGTCGGTAGTCAGCAGCAGCAAGCCCGTGGTGTTGATATCGAGACGGCCGACGGCGATCCAGCGTGCGCCTTTCAGGCGTGGCAGTTGTTCAAAAACGGTAGGGCGGCCTTCCGGATCCTCGCGCGTCGTGACCACGCCTTCGGGTTTGTGGAAGACGAGCACTTGTGCGTGCTCGGCGCTGTCGTTGATCGCGACGAACAGCTTGCCGTCGAGTTCCACGCGGTCGCCCGCGCGCACGCTCGAACCGATTTCGGCGACGCTGCCGTTCACTTTCACTTCGCCGGCCTGGATGCGCTCTTCGAGCAGGCGGCGCGATCCCAGGCCCGCATTGGCCAACACCTTGTGCAGGCGTTCTTCGACGACCGGGCCGTCGGCGGCGGAGCGTTTCAGGGTAAGCAGGGTGCGTGGAGCGTTCATGCTGTTTGTTCCGGCGCGGCGTCATTGGCCGCGTCTTGGGGCTCGGGTTCGTTGGCGGCTTCGGTATCGGCGGCGATCGTGCTTTCGGTGGCGTCTTCCATATCGGCCGGGGCGACTGGCGCCAGCGTCAGCTGCGGATCGAAATCTTCGATCTCGCGGATTTCCGCCATCGGCGGCAGTTCGTCGAGCGACTTCAGGTTGAAGTAATCAAGGAATATCTTCGTGGTGCCGAGCAGCGCGGGTTTGCCGGGAACGTCGCGATAACCCACGACACGCACCCATTCTCGTTCTTCCAGCGTCTTGATGATGTTCGTGGACACGGCCACGCCGCGGATTTGCTCGATTTCGCCGCGCGTGATCGGCTGACGGTAGGCGATCAGCGCGAGCGTCTCGAGCAGGGCACGCGAGTATTTGGTCTGGCGTTCGGTCCACAGACGCACAACCCAAGGATGCACGTCCTGGCAAACCTGGTAGCGGAATCCCGAAGCGACTTCCTTCAGTTCCACGCCGCGGTTGGCGCATTCCTCGCCGAGTTCTGTCAGCGCGCGGGCGAGATCGTCGTGGCTGACCGGTTCGTTCTCGCCGAATAGCGCGGCGAGCTGGGGCAGCGACAAGGGCTGCGCGGCGGCTAGCAGTGCCGCTTCGATGATGCGTTTGAGTTGTGCCAATTCCATGAGGATCAGGGTCACGATGTTCAGGCGGCCGTAGCCAGCGATTTAAGGTAGATCGGGGTCAGCGGTTCGTTCTGCATGATCTCGATCAGATGTTCCTTGGCCAGTTCGAGGATCGCCAGGAACGTGACGACAATGCCGAGGCGGCCTTCCTCGACGTTGAACAGGCACTCGAACGGATGGAATTCGCCATCGCCGATTGCCTTGAGCACATCGCTCATGCGGTTGCGCACGGACAATGCCTCGCGCTGGATCGCATGGCGCCCGGTCAGCTCGGCGCGCTTGATCACATCCTTGAGCGCCAGCAGCAGCTCGCGCAGATCGACCGGTGGCGGCAGGCGGACCACGGCCTTGTCCGGTACGAATGCGGTGGCCAGCGAGGTGTCGCGTTCCATGCGCGGCAGGTTTTCGATGTCTTCGGCGGCTTTCTTGAAACGCTCGTATTCCTGCAGCCGGCGCACAAGCTCGGCGCGTGGATCTTCCTCGACGCCTTCCTCGCTCGGCGGCCGTGGCAGCAGCAGGCGCGACTTGATCTCGGCCAGGATCGCGGCCATGACCAGATACTCGGCGGCCAGTTCCAGCCGCAAATCACTCATCAACTCGATGTAGTCGACATATTGGCGCGTGATCTCCGCGATCGGGATGTCGAGGATGTCCAGGTTCTGGCGGCGGATGAGGTACAGCAGCAGATCCAGCGGCCCCTCGAACGCTTCGAGAATGACTTCGAGCGCGTCCGGCGGGATGTACAGATCCTGTGGCATCTGCAGCACCGGCTGCCCGCGCACCATCGCCAGCGGCATTTCCTGCTGTTGCGGCACGGGTGTGAAGATGCCCGCCGTTGCTGGCGAATCTGGGTTTGCTTCGGCCTGAGTGTTCATGCCATGCGGCTTGGTCCGCTGCTCACGCAGCGCTACATTTGTTGCATTGTGGAAAAGGTTCGGAAAATCGTCGCGCCCTGGCATCGGCTAATCCCGCTATCCGGCGGGAGTGCACGACCACGCTTGATCGCCAGCCTCACGCGCCGGCAGAACCGAGCGTAGGCGATGTTTAAGAAAGTCGATCGTCGCGGGCGGGTCTGGCGTGCTGCCGGCCCCTGCCGGCGCACTGGGCGAGCCCGTGTCTGTATACAAGACTACGGGCTTTGCACGCACAAGTCCAGCGTTTCGTCAGGAGGGCGCCGCTCAGAAAGCCTCGAAACCATCCTTGAATATTTCATCGATGATGCCGTTGAGCTCGAACGCACCGGCATCGCATTTGGCCCCGGCCGGCCGCACCGCCCCGCGCTGGTCGAGCGGGACGCATCCCGCCGGCGACGTCGGAATCAGGTTGACGGCAATGTTTCCGCTCGCGGCCGGAGGCAAGGTGGAGGTGGGGCCGCCGTAGTTGGCGAAGGTCTGCATCGGCACGCTGACGTTGACATGGTCCCCGGTTGACGTAAATACGCCTCCGCAGGTGGGGCCGTCGCTGACGTTGTAGCCGATTGAATTGAAATTCCCCGCGCAATTGTCGATCGTGGGCCCGGCCCCCACCTTGTTGGCGCTGACGATCGAGTAGCCGACGTCCGGCGTATGCGTGCCGGTCATGCCGCCGGACAATCCACCATCTGCCGCGGAGTTGCCGACGATCGTGGCGAATGTCAGCTCAAAGACAGCCAAGCCCGTTTGATGCAGCGCGCCGCCAAGGCCGCTGGCGGTGTTGTTGTAGAAAGTCGAGTCATTGCTGTAGAGATCGCCGCCGGCGTAAATCGCGCCGCCATCGGTGCCGGAGGTATTGCCGCTGAAGGCGGAATTGTTGACGAACAGGATGTCACCGTAATGGCTGATGGCCCCGCCCTTACTTCCCGCTTTGTTGCCGGTGAATTCGCAGCTGTCGATCGTCAGGTTCCCGGTCAGGTTCCAGATCGCACCACCATCGCTGCCTCCGGTCGTGTTGTTCGTCGTAAAGCTGGTCTGCTTGATTGTCGCGGTCGAGCCTGCGTTTTCCAAGGCTCCGCCATACCGGGCACTGTTGCCTGAGAACGTGCTCGACTCGATCAATGCCGTGGTCGCCGATCCGAGTCGAATCGCTCCGCCTTCGAACGCACTGTTCGAGCTGAACGTAGTGTGCGCGATTTTCAAATCGCCGCTGCCGAGGGCGATGGCGCCGCCGGTTCCCGAGTTGATCGCGAATGGAATGGTGTTGCTGCTGAACGTGGAGCCCGTGACCTTGGTGCTCCCGGAAACCTGATGGATCGCCGCACCCGCGGTATCGCCGCCTGCTTGCAGACTATTGCCACTGAACGTACTGGCCAGCACCTGAAGCGTGTCGTTGTTGTAGACGGCGCTGCCAATGGAGACATTGTTCTTCACGGTCGCGTGATCCAACGTCAACGCGCCGAAGTTCTCGAGCGGGTGCGTTCCGTTGTCTGCGCCGTTTTGCAGCGTGATGTTCTTAAGGGTCAAGCTCTTGGCGCTGAAGACCTGGAAGAAATAAGTCGAGCCATTGCCGTCGAGCGTGATGAGGTTTGCGCCATCAATCGTGACTGGCGCCACAACATTCTTGCCGCCCGTGAACGTTATGGTCTTCGCACCGCCGCAATTGAACGTGAGGATGCCCCCGCTGCCGGCGTTCACGGCGTTGAAAGCGGTGTCGAATTGGGCCTCCCCACAGGGCGACGCGACCACCGCGTTGGCGGCGCATGCCCGAGCCGAGCAACCGAGCAAAACCGCCAACGTGATGCCCTGATGGATTACCTTGAGCGTTGATTTCATCGGCGAGATCCTTCTTGTTCGTGGGAACGCGTGCTCGGGCGAGCCTTGCGTTTTTGGGGGATTACCACTCGTGCAGGAAAACACCGCACAAGTTACAGGACTTTGAGCCATAACCCCAAACTCGCGCGTGGACACCGCGTCAGCCGCCATCTAGGATGACTCCGGATGTCCGCGAAGTTTGCGTCGACCAACATTCCTGTCGTTTGGCTAGCCGTTCTCGCAATCGCGATCGGTCTGGTATTGCGCGGCGTGCAGTATGCGGCTGGCGCGTCACTGTGGCTCGATGAAATCGCCTTGGTCAAGGCGATTGAGAGCAACAACTTGTTCGATCTTCTCGTGCAGCCACTGCCATTCGATCAGCTGGCGCCCAAGGGGTTCTTGCTCGTGGAAAAACTGGTGTCGCTGGCGTTTGGGGCGAGCGACTACGCGCTGCGCCTGTTTCCGTTCGTGTGCTCCCTAGTTGCATTGCTGGCGTTCGCGCGGCTGGCCGCGTTCGTGCTGCCCGGCGCTGGCGCCGGCGTAGCGATGCTGCTGTTCGCGATGGCCGCGCCGCTGGTGAGTTTCAGCGCCATCGTCAAGCAGTATTCGTCTGACGTGACCGCTGCGATCTTGCTGACCTTGCTCGCCTGCGAACTCGCCATGCGGCCCTTGAATGCACGAAAAGCGTGGTTCCTGGCGATCGCAGGCGCGGTCTTGCCTTGGTTTTCGCAAGGCGTGGCTTTGGTCGTCGCTGGGGTTGCTCTGCCCATCCTGGTGCGCGCCGGCCGCCCGGATGCGCAGTGGCGCTCGAGGGCATTGATTGTCGGCATTTGGGTCGCCTCGGCGCTGGCCATGACCGCTGTTGCCGTCGCCAGCATGAGCGCGGAAACGCGGCAATACATGCATGCGTTCTGGGCCGGCGGGTTTCCGCCCGGCTCATTTGCGGGCGCGTTTGCGGCAGCTTGGCCTTGGCAAAATGTGCGCCTGCTGTTCGGATTCGGAGCACAGGCGAGTTTGGCCTATCCCTTCGCACCGGCTTACGCGACGCTGGCAACGATCGGCTGTGGCGTGCTGTGGGTCCGGCAGCGCCGGACAGCAGCCATTTTGATCGGCCCGATCATCGCCACGCTGGGCGCGGCGGTGGTGGGACAGTATCCGTTCATGGACCGGCTCATCCTGTTCCTGGTTCCGGCGCTGATCCTTGCGATCGCCGCCGCCGTCGCCGCGCTTTACGAGTACGTAGCCCGGTATTCGCAGCCGACCGCTGTGCTGGTTGCAGCGTGCCTGGTTCTGCCAACGGCGTATCCAGTCGCGGCCACACCGCCGCCGTATCGCATCGAGCCCGTGAAAACGGTACTGCAACAGCTGCAAGTGGCCCACCGGCCGGGCGACGCCGTCTACGTCTACTACGGCGCGGCGCCCGGCGTGAGCGCGTACGCGGAAAAGTTCGGCTTGTCGGAGGCGGACTACGCAGTCGGCGGCTGCCATCGTGGTGACAGCCGGCGCTATCTCGAAGAACTCGACAACTTTCGCGGCAGGGCACGCGTATGGCTGATCCTGGCGCACGCGCTGCCGCGCTATCGTGAGCGCGACGACATATTGGCCTACCTTGACGCGATCGGGACGCGCGAGCAGCTTATCCGTGCGGAGGCGCGTTCGGCGGACTGGGATCCGCAGCCGGCGGAAGCCGTGCTGTACGATCTGAGTGCTCCGGAAAGGCCAGGCGAGGTACTGGCAGGCACGTTTGCGCTGACGGGTCCCGCGTCGCAGGAGCCCGCCACCCGCTGCGGGCGTGGCCCGCTCGGCATGGTTCGATCCGAATTCGAATGCCTGGACTCACCCGCGCAGGGCTGCCGCATGGTTGAAACCGCGGCTGCGCAGCCTCATTGACCTATGCGTGGGCGATTGTTAGCGTCCGCGCGCAAACACCGGCTTTCCGACCCATGTCCCCACCCATGCAAAACAAGTTCGACGCCCGCGCGCGCCAACTCCTGCGCGCCCTGATCGGACAATACATCGCCGATGGGCAGCCGGTCGGGTCGCGTACGCTGGCCAAAAGCGCCGGACTCGATGTCAGCCCGGCGACGATTCGCAATGTCATGTCCGACCTCGAGGATCTCGGTCTGCTCGCGGCGCCTCACACATCGGCTGGCCGCGTGCCGACGGCGCAGGGCTATCGCGTTTTCGTCGACAGCCTGCTGGAGCTCAAGCCGCTCGACGCGCCGCAAATCGAGGAGCTGCGCCGAGAGTTGCCGACGGAAGGCGCTACGCAGGACCTGCTCAGCAGCGCTTCGTCGCTATTGTCGGAAGTCACGCATTTCGTCGGTATCGTGACGGTGCCCAGGCGCGAGGAATTCCCGTTTCGCCAAATCGATTTCGTTGCGCTCGGCGGCAACCGTGTGCTCGTGATACTCGTGTTCGCCGACAACGAAGTGCAGAACCGGGTGGTCACGACACAGCGTGCGTACTCCGCGAGCGACCTCGAGCAGATCGCGAATTTCCTTAACGCGAATTACAGCGGTTTGCGCATGTCGGAGATCCGCGAGCGCCTCACGCGTGAGATGCGTGAGACCAGTCACCGACTGCACCAGCTCATGGTAGCCGCCGTCGACGTGACCCAACATGCGTTCCCGGAAGAGCCGCGCGCCGACATGCTGGTAGCCGGGCAGATCAACCTGATGGGTTCGCAAGGGCTGTCCGACATGGATCGTCTGCGCGAGCTGTTCGAGGCGTTCCAGCGCAAACGCGATCTGCTGATGCTGCTGGAAAACTGTGCGCGCGCCGAGGGGGTGCGGCTGTTCATTGGCGAGGAATCCGGCTATGCGGCACTCGACAGCTGCAGTCTGATCACCGCACCGTACGGTGTGGAAGGCCGCGTGCTCGGCGTACTCGGGGTGATCGGTCCGACGCGGATGGCGTATCAGCGTGTGATTCCGGTGGTTCAGGCCACGGCCCAGATACTGTCCGGCGCCTTGAATCAGGCGCGACAAACCCCATAAAGCGCGGGGGTAAAATCAAATCCGGCTCGGCGGGCAGCACAGCTGTCGGTCGTGCTGTTGCTTGCGGAGCATGCCGACTATGCAAAATAACAACCCAAATCAGCCTCAAGATGTCGCCAGCGCGGACGCGGCTCAGCCCGAAGTCGACGAACTCGGCAAGATCGTCAACGAGTACGAAACCAAGCTCGGCGAAATGCGCGATTTATTGCTGCGCGAACGCGCCGAAATCGAGAACCAGCGCAAGCGCCTGGCGCGCGACGTGGAACAGGCGCGCAAATTTGCGAACGAGCGATTGCTGGGCGAACTGCTCCCGGTCTGCGACAGCCTCGAACGCGGCCTGACCGCAGACACGGCCGACGCCAAGGCGCTGCGTGAAGGTATGGACCTGACACTCAAAGCGCTACTCAAGGTAGCCGAGGCCAACGGACTCAAATCTATCGACCCTCTGGGTCAGCCGTTCGATCCGGAACGGCATCAAGCCATGAGCATGGTCGACGCCGGCGGCAAAGCGCCGAATACCGTCGTAGCGGTGATGCAGAAAGGCTATGTGTTGAACGACCGCCTGCTGCGTCCGGCGCTCGTCGCCATTGCCAAGGGCTGAACAAAGCTTTACCAAATGGTATAGAAATCAACTTTGTGGTCTCGCACGCTTGAATTGACCCAACGCGTCCCTACTTTCGCTTTCATCTGCGGCGCGGCCGCAAACAATAACTATTTAGGAGACACCACATGGGCAAGATTATCGGTATCGATCTCGGCACAACGAACTCCTGCGTTGCGATCATGGAAGGTACAACCACGCGCGTGATCGAGAATTCGGAAGGCGACCGCACCACACCGTCCGTCGTCGCATTCAAGGACAACGAAGTGCTGGTCGGCGCCACGGCCAAGCGCCAGGCGGTGACGAATCCGAAGAATACGTTCTATGCGGTGAAGCGCCTGATCGGCCGCAAGTTCACCGACGCCGAGGTGCAGAAGGACATCGACCTCGTGCCATACAAGATCATTGCGCATGGCAATGGCGACGCCTGGCTGGAGACAGCCGACGGCAAGAAATTGTCGCCGCAGGAAATCTCGGCAAAGATCCTGATGAAGATGAAGAAGACGGCCGAGGACTTTCTCGGCGAGCCGGTCACCGAAGCGGTGATCACGGTGCCGGCATACTTCAACGATTCGCAGCGCCAGGCGACCAAGGACGCCGGTCGCATTGCCGGTCTGGACGTCAAGCGCATCATCAACGAGCCAACCGCGGCCGCACTCGCTTATGGCATCGACAAGAAAGGCGGCGACCGCAAGATCGCCGTGTACGACCTCGGTGGTGGCACGTTCGACATCTCGATTATCGAGATCGCCGAAGTCGACGGCGAGAAGCAGTTCGAAGTGCTCGCGACGAACGGCGACACGTTCCTCGGTGGCGAAGATTTCGACAAGCGCCTGATCGACTATCTCGTCGAGGAGTTCAAGAAGCAGTCGGGCATCGATCTGAAGAACGACTCGCTCGCACTGCAGCGGCTGAAGGATGCCGCCGAGCGCGCCAAGATCGAACTGTCGAGCGCGCAACACACTGACGTCAATCTGCCGTACATCACGGCCGACGCGTCCGGCCCGAAGCATCTGAACATCAAGCTCACGCGCGCCAAGCTCGAATCGCTGGTCGATGACTTGATCAAGGCAACGATCGGTCCGTGTCGTACCGCGATCAACGACGCGGGCCTGAAGGTTTCCGACATCCAGGAAGTGATCCTCGTCGGCGGTCAGACGCGCATGCCGAAAGTCCAGGATGCCGTGAAGGAATTTTTCGGCAAGGAACCGCGCAAGGACGTAAACCCGGACGAAGCCGTCGCGGTCGGCGCGGCGATCCAGGGTGGCGTGCTCGGCGGCAGCGTGAAGGACGTGCTGCTGCTCGACGTGACGCCGCTGTCGCTCGGCATCGAGACGCTCGGTGGCGTGATGACCAAGCTGATCGACAAGAACACGACGATCCCGACCAAGAATACGCAGGTGTTCTCGACGGCCGAGGACAACCAGGGTGCGGTGACCGTGCACGTCCTGCAGGGCGAGCGCGAGCGCGCGAGCGCAAACAAATCGCTGGCCAAGTTTGACCTTGCCGGTATCGAGCCAGCCCCGCGCGGCATGCCGCAGGTCGAAGTGACGTTCGACATCGACGCGAACGGCATCCTGCACGTGTCGGCCAAGGACAAGAAGACGGGCAAGGAACAGCGCATCGAGATCAAGGCCGGTTCCGGCCTGTCCGAGGACGAGATCCAGCGCATGGTGCGCGATGCCGAGACGAACAAGGAAGACGACAAGAAATTCCACGAACTCGTCGGCGCACGCAACAAGGCCGATCAGCTGGTGCACCAGGTGCGCGCGGCGATCAAGGAACACGGCGGCAAGGTGCCGGGCCAGATCGGTGCGATCGAATCCGCGCTGGCGGACCTCGAGAACGTCATGAAAGGCGAAGACAAGGACGCGATCGAATCGAGGACCGCGGCGCTCGAACAGGCCGCACAATCGCTGGCCGCCGCCGCGGCGTCGGGTCATGCCGGTCCCGGTCCGGCGGATGCGGGCGCACAAGCCGGCGGCGGGTCGGCGAAGAAGGACGACGTCGTCGATGCGGAATTCACCGAGGTGAAGGACGACGCTAAGAAGTAAGCGTTATCCACCGACGCTGCGCGTCGGCGGGTCAACTCGCAGGAAAAAATTGAGCCGCTCGTGTTGCGACGAGCGGCTTGGCTTTTGAGAGAGCGATATGGAAAAGGGGAGGCTCGAAGCATTCACCGATGGCGTGATCGCCGTGGTCATCACGATCATGGCGCTCGAGTTGAAGCCGCCGCACGAGGCGACGTGGCAAGCGGTGCTCGGTAATTGGCCGGTGTTTCTGAGCTATACACTGAGCTTCATTTACGTCGGCATCTACTGGAATAACCATCATCACCTCCTGCATCTGGTCGAGCGCATCAACGGCAAGGTGATGTGGGCGAATCTGGCGGTGCTGTTCTGGGTGTCGCTGTTTCCGTTCGCGACGGCGTGGCTGAACGAAGCGCATGGCGAGCACGGCGAGTTTCCCGCGCCGTTACCGACTCTGGTATACGGCGTAGTACTGCTGATGACCGCGCTGGCGTGGATTCCGCTGGTGTACTTTCTGATCCAGGCGAACGGCGGCCGCGACGGAGCGCTGGCGCGCGCTCTCGCCGGAGGCTGGAAGGAAAAGATCTCGCCGCCGATTTATCTCATTGCCATTGTGCTCGCGTTTTTCGCGCCCATAGTCTCCTGTGTGCTGTACGCGGTCGTGGCGGTGATCTGGCTCGCACCGGATCGGCGCATCGAAAATCACGTAATGGCGAACAAATGATCCTGCCTTCATGCCCATGAAAAAACGCTGCTACTACGAAGTGCTCGGGGTCGAGCGCAATGCCTCTGACGAAGAGTTGAAGAAGGCGTTCCGCCGTCTGGCGATGAAGCATCATCCCGATCGCAATCCGGACAACCGCGAATGCGAGGCCCACTTCAAGGAAGCCAAGGAAGCCTATGAAGTCCTCGGCGATCAGCAGAAGCGGGCGATGTACGATCAACACGGCCACGCCGCATTCGAGCATGGCATGGGCGGCCGCAGTGGCGCCGGGTTCGCCGATATGGGCGATATCTTCGGCGACATCTTTTCCGACATCTTCGGCATGGGCGGCGGCCGGCGCGGGCCGCGCCGCGGCTCCGATCTGCGCTACGTGCTGGAACTGGACCTGGAAGAAGCCGTGTTCGGCATCGACAAGGAGATCCGCGTGCCGACGCTCGCGGGCTGCGAAAAATGTGCTGGCTCTGGTTCCGCCGACGGCAAGCTCGGCACTTGCGGTACCTGCCAGGGGCACGGCCGCGTGCGCATGCAGAACGGCATTTTCTCGATCCAGCAGGCCTGCCCGCATTGCGGCGGCAGCGGCAAGTCGATCGCCAACCCATGCAAGTCCTGTGGTGGCGAAGGTCGCGTGCAGCAGGAAAAAAAGCTCGCGGTGAAGATTCCAGCCGGCGTCGATTCGGGCGATCGCATTCGCCTTTCCGGCGAAGGCGAAGCCGGCCCCGCCGGCACGCAGCCCGGAGATCTCTACGTTGAAGTGCATGTGCGAGAACACGCGATCTTCCAGCGCGAACGCGACGATCTGTATTGCGAGGTGCCGATCCGCTTCTCGCAGGCCGCGCTTGGCTCCGAGTTGGAAGTGCCCACGCTCGGCGGCGAGGCGACGATCAAGATTCCGGCCGAAACGCAGACCGGCAAGATGTTCAAACTGCGCGGCAAGGGCGTGAAGAACGTACGCAGCGGCCACGTCGGGGACTTGATCTGCAAGGTAGTAGTCGAAACGCCGGTGAAGCTCAGCAGAGAGCAACGCGATCTGTTGCAGCAATTCGAAGCGAGTTTCGGCGACGACGCGCGCGATCACACTCCGCGCGCGAGTTCCTGGCTCGATGGTGTCAAACAGTTTTGGGAGCGTGTTACAAGCTAGCCGTGGCCTCTGCTAACATCGGCACATGAGCGATCTCGTCGATGTCGTTGTCTACGGCTCGGCCGGCCGCATGGGCCAGGCCGTCATACGCGCCATACTCGAATCCAAGCAGGCGCGCTTGGCCTGCGCTCTGGTTCGACCCGGCTCCGGGCTCGCCGACGAGCCGCTCGATCGGGTGTTTGGCACGTTGCCTCGCGACGTGGATTTCTCCACTTCGCTGGATCCCGACGTGCTCTGCAATGTCCTTGTGGATTTCAGCGGCTCCAATTCGTTCGACGCCGCGCTTGCGCTTGCCGTGCAACGGCGCCTGGCGTTTGTCAGCGGCACCACCGGCCTGCGCGAAGAACAACTGGCGGCAATGCAGAATGCCGCGCGCACGATCCCGGTGTTGTGGTCGGCAAATTTCAGCCTTGGCGTCGCCATGCTCGTGCGCATTGCGCGTCGCGTAGCAGCCACGTTTCCGGACTGGCATTGCGACATTCTGGAAATGCATCATTCGCGCAAGCAGGATGCGCCGTCCGGCACCGCGCTCGTGCTAGGCCAGGCGGTTGCAGAAGGCCACGGTACCAAGTTCGACGAAAAAGCTGTGTTCTCGCGGCATGGCCAAGTCGGTCCCCGCAAGCTCGGCGAAATCGGTTTCGCGTCCCTGCGCGGCGGCGATATCGTCGGCGAGCACACGGTCATCTTCGCGACTGACAGCGAACGCCTGGAACTCACGCATCGCGCCGGCAGCCGCGATATTTTCGCGCGCGGTGCGCTGGCTGCCGCGATCTGGATTTCCGGGCGCGAACCGGGGATCTACACGTTCGATCAGGTGCTGGCGCCGGAATAGCTCAGTCCATGTGCGCGGCGTTCTTGTCGCGCTTGGCTCCGAAACGGCGATCGAGCCCGCCGAACAGCTTCTTGAACAGCCGCGACAGTTTTCCGCGCTGAGTCTTGCGCAGCTTCTCTTCCTCGCTCGTGAGCCATGCCACCTGGATTACGCGGCGCTCACCCTCATAGGGCAAATGGCCATGGAAGGAATTGTCGGCGCGCTTGAACACCACGAAATTGCCGTACAACGGCTTGATCTCGGGCGCGGCAAGATCGTCGATGGCGTCGATGCGCTTGAGGAAGCGGAAGCAGCCGTCGCTGGTTTCGGGCCAGGATTCGTTGAGGTAGAGCAGGGCGGTCGCCACCTTGGATTTGCTGTCGGTGTGGATCGTACCGTGGCGCTTGTTCAATGACCGGCACAGCGTCACGAGTGTTGGATATTGACCGAGATTATCGATGCCAAGCTTGGCGCCAACGCTGCTGGCGACAGCAGGGTCGGTCAGTTCGGCAATCAGATGATTGATGCTCGGCCCGCAATCCTTTTCCTCATAAGGGAAGAATCCGGCGCTGGAGTACTTCGGGAAGTCTTCGCGCAACTCGGCGACGGC
>Ga0068863_100000772_pt1 | contig 32111 bp, 31 predicted proteins | sample KBSSwiS62_FD_66596 | JGI IMG/M metagenome (GOLD analysis project Ga0068863, IMG submission 66596) | Switchgrass rhizosphere microbial communities from Kellogg Biological Station, Michigan, USA - KBS Switchgrass S6-2 | ecosystem: Host-associated > Plants > Roots > Rhizosphere > Soil ... | reverse complement strand
GGCTGATCTGCCGATTGCCCATGTCCGAACGGGGGCTGGCCTTGAGCAGGCTTTTATATGCGCCATAGCCATCCACCTGGAGCGTGCCGTGATAGCCCGTCAGTTGCTGCTTGATGGCCGCATTCCCGCGGCTTTTCGCATAGATATAGACCACAGCGGGTGGCGCAGGCCCGTTCCATGGCCGATCATCGAGCGCATGCGCCCAGAACCAACCGATCCTGGTGCGTTTTCTGCCCTTTTCCTGGACGGGCATCCGGGTCTCATCGCAAAAGATCCGGTCATGCCCGTGGATGATCTCGAGCTGTCGTCGGTATAATCCCATCAGCCACCAGGCTGATCGTTTAACCCACAAGCCCAAGGTGTTTCGGTCAAGGGTGATGCCTTGGCCGCTGAGCATCTGGACCTGCCGGTGGAGCGGGACGTACCATGCGAACTTCCAGACAACGACATTGGCGATAAGGCTGGTCGTTGCCATGCCGCCTTCGAACATCCGCCGTTTGGCGGGCGCCTGTACCGGGGCGGCCTGGCACTGACGGCAGGCATATTTCGGACGGATCGTCCGCAACACCCGCAAAATGGCCGGCACGCTGTCCAGCGCTTCGGCAACATCCTGGCCGATCCTGTGCAACGCGCCCTGGCAACAGGCGCATTGTGTTGATGCCGGCTCAATGACCTCTTCGATCCGTACGAGATGCTTTGGCAGAGCGCCGATATTGCGGACTGCCTTCTTGCGTTTGGCACCAGGGACGGTGACGCTCCTTGCGTCAGCATCATTGGCCGGCACCAGCGTCACATCATCGGCCAGATCGCCAAGGTCGAGGACCTCCTGACCTTCCAAAATGACGCTGCTTTTTTCCGAGCGCGCGCCCCACAGCATCGCCTGGGCGCTCTTCAACAAGCAAGACAGTCTCTCGATTTCAGCATCGCGTGCCTGCAACAGTCCGATCAGAATGTCGGGATCTCGAGGGAAGTTGGCAGCTTCGCTGGACATGACCAACATTAGCCTAAAACCCGCCAAAAGCCTAACAAATTGGCACATTTATCCCGCCTTCACCGGTCTTTTTACCGCCGACCCTGGTGCCGTCAGCCACTCATGACCGGCCAGGAGCATGGCCATTTGCGCGCCGCTCAGATGCACCACGCCATCGCGCGCCGCTGGCCATGCAAAACCTCCATTCTCGAGCCATTTCGTCAGGAGGATCATGCCTGATCCGTCCCATGCGATCAGTTTCAGTCGGTCCCGCCGTTTAGACCTGAACACGAAAATGCTGCCGCAATAGGGATCCATCTTCAGCGCTTCGGCCACGAGCGCAACCAGTCCATTTATCCCCCGGCGGAAGTCGATCGGCGCCGACGCCACTAGGATTTTCACATGCTCGCCGATCGCGATCATGCGCTTGCTCTTATGGCCCGCAATACGCTCGTCAGGTCCGATCCGTCGACGCGGCCGGTCAAACGAACCCGCGCTTCGCCCAGGTCAATTTCGATTGCCGCTTGCTCGCCAACCTGCCGCCCGTCTTCAGTGCCGACAGCCCGTACCGCGTGAAAAGTGATCGCCTCGCCAACGCCCTTTTCACGTGCGCCACGGCGCCAGTAATGCAGTAGGCCCGCGCTCACGCCATAGCGGCGCGCAACCGCCGAGATATTGGCGCCCGGCGCAAAACTCTCCGCTGTGATCTGTGCCTTATCCTCTGCCGACCAACGTCGGCGCCGCGGCTCCCCAACGATGACTTCAACGCGATGCGGCGGCTTAGGCGCACCGCCAAATCCTTGCGCACTGTGCTGACGACTATGCTGATACCTGTGCTCAGCACCATGCGCATCCATATCCGCCGCGCCCGCGACACCCACCCCATCATCTTGCATCACCAATCCTCCGCTGCCGCAGAGTCCTATCGACCCATTTTACCAGCAAGAATATGTGGGGTCCTCATGACGGACACCTTGCATATACGGGAGCAGTCGACATCCTGCGGCGCAACATGGGCGCCAGCCGCGCGGCTCTCGGGCCGGAGGTGACCCGTACGTTCTTCGAGCAGCGACGTTCATCAAGGAGCAAGTTCAATGGTGAGCCAATCGAAGATCAGATCAGGGCCTTGGCTTCCGGTCAAGGCAAGACCTATTTCGACATCGTGATGGAGATCTTCGCGGATCACCCCGAGCTAAGGCTGCAGCCGGCCTAGCGCCGATAGGATCGGCGCGATCTTCAGAAGCGTCGAATCATCGAGCATATCGGGCCCAGCAATCGATACTGTCCCACCCCGATCGCTTCAACAAAATCAGGTGTCTCCAATGTCCTCGCGTAAGCTACGCGAGCAAGTCCAACACATGCATATTGATGATTTATCACGCCTAAATCGAGCAGATCATCATTCAAAATATTGAAAAACAACAATATTTTCCAAAGGGCGATTTCGCTTTTTAGCCTAGAAGTTAAACATAGACATAAAAGAACAAAGGAATGCGATAAAACGTAAATAAAAATCACATATAAGTAAATTTACATCAAAAGGATCAGATTCCAAATGGTCGCTAGACCATAGAGAACCTGAAGAAAACACGCATTTTCAATGGTTTGGTGACCCCTACGGGAATCGAACCCGTGTTTCAGCCGTGAGAGTGCTCGGAATTTCGAGATTTGTACGCAGTGGGACGCTGTAGAATGGTCCATAATCGACTGAAAAGATTGTCCTTTACTGAAATTCGTCCTGTTGTGTGTCCTGACGTCCTGTTATGGCTATTGATGATTTATTGATGACGTTTTCAGCGCTTCAAATGGTAATAAATGGGGCTCAACGATGGCACGGTTGGGTAAGGAAGAGCGGATCGATCAGCGAGCTTCTCGCTTGCGATTGGCGCCGCGCCATTTGCCATACTGGCGCACCGTCAGCGAGGGTCTTCATATTGGTTATTACCGCGGCAAGCGAGAGGGCAGCTGGTTCGCGCGCTATCGGCCTGCGGGATCGAATCAGGACTATATCAAGACCAAGCTGGGCAAATGTGACGATCTAATCGAGGCTAACGGGGAAAGCGTCCTGGACTGGACGCAGGCTCTGGCAAAAGGCTATGCCTGGATCGATGAACTGCAAGGTGGGGATGAGCAGCCCAAAGATTTGCAACTCACGATCTACGATGTTGTAGCCGCGCACATCGCTGACCGTGATGCGAGACAGAAGGAAAGGGCAGAACGATCTGTACGGTCGACAGCTTCTTTCAAACTTCAGCCGCATGTTCTGAATGACAAGGTACTGAGCCGGGTTCGGCTGGTTGAGCTTAGCGAGAGCGACCTGCGAGGCTGGCAGCGAAGGCTGGTCGATCTCAAGAGAAGCAGTAAACAGCGAGTGATGGCGGAACTTAAGGCGGCATTGAATTCTGTTTATGAGGAGAAGCGCCGAGCGCTGCCGGCAGACTTCGCGATCCGGATCAAGCATGGGCTCAAACCGATCTTCGCAGAAGCCGTACAGAATGAAGGCGTGGCAAGGGAAGGGCAGGTTCTTGACGATGATATGAGCCGTAAGATCGTCAACACAGCCAAGGCCAAAGATCCCGATGGTGATTTCGCTATGGTGGTGACGTTGATGGCCGCTACGGGCGCGCGCTTTGCACAGCTTGTCCGCATGCGGGTTGCCGACGTACAGTTTGACCAGAGCAGGCTGATGGTCCCCGCTTCGCGCAAAGGGAGAGGTAAGGCCAAATCTGCCATTCGGGTCGTTGTAAGCAGGGAGGGTGATAGACTTACTGCAGGCCTATTGTGTCGACCGGCCGCCCAACGACATCCTTCTCAAGCGGTGGCACCACAGGCAGACTGGACCGATTGCGTGGGAACGGATAAGCTGGGAGCCCTGGAAAACACCCTCGGAGATGCGCCGCCCCTGGAAGGCCGTGATGAACGAGCTCAAGATGTCGAATATTGTTCCATACGCGCTCCGCCATTCATCGATTGTACGCGCTATTAAAGCCGGCCTGCCCATTCGATTGGTTGCGGCAACTCACGACACCTCGGTCGCGATGATTGAGCGACGTTATGCCCGCTGGATCACAGATGACCTCGATGAACTTTCAGCGCGCGCTGTAATAACGCTGTAGCATGCGGCATCTGACCATGGATGTGTCGTCTACGCTATTTCGAATCCGGCCCTGTCCACCAATCCCCCGTTCTTAGCCATCCTCAGCAGTCCACCCGGATTGACATTTTCGGCGGTTTTCTGCCCTTTGTCCGCGGTGCTTGTTCCTACCTGTCCGCGTGCTTCCGGCTCAGCCGAGGTACTCAGACGAGGTATCGAATTTCAAAAACGAGGTATTGGGAAACTATGCTCACCGATGCGAAGATTCGCGCCGCGCAGCCCGGAACGAAAGGATACAAACTGTTCGATGCACAGAGGCTCTATCTTTTTGTGACGCCCAAAGGCGCCAAATCCTGGCGCATGAACTTTGTCTATGATGGCAAGAACATGACGACCACCTTTGGACAGTATCCCCGCATGAGCCTTGCTGAGGCCCGCCTGCTGAGAGATGAAGCACGTCGGCAGCTTGAGCAAGGCCTCAGCCAGCTTCACATCGGACAGATCATACCAGATCGACAGCAGGAGCGCTCTGAACATTGCCAAGGGCGGCCAAGCGGGCTCACCTTTGGAGGCCGGATAAAGCGGATCGAGAAGAACCGCGACCGTGTGCCAATCAATCAGCGATACAAGCGCGTCCAGCGATGACGTCGTGCGCCCGGACCCTGAAAACCCAAATCGCTCCTGACCAATCGAACGCTGCGCCACGGTCACTCTCCTCCCTGGAAAGCCCATTGAATCAGCAATTAACGCGCCTGTCTACGCCTAGCCGCGCACAGGTCTCATAAGCGCAGCTTTGGCCCACCTTGCGGGCGCGAAGGACAGCGCCGAGTTTCCGCGGGACTGTCAGGAATTTCGTGTGCGGCGAGGCATAATGGGCAAGAAGGAGACCCAGTATGTCACGACGGAAAGAACCCTCGATATGCTCCCGCCGGGCAATACCAGTCCATGCCACCAGTCACTCCATCTCTTCGCAAAGCGGCGTGAACCACAACATACTGGCATTTCTCAACTACTTTCGGATCAGGCTCTAGGAGAGGGCCCCATCTCGGCGCCGAACAGGCCGCTGAGGCCAGTCAGAGCGGACGGTGCCGCCGTTTGCCAACTGGTGTAGGCGCGGCGATTGGCGATACGCCAAACGCCTTGCCGCCTTTCGAAGCGATCCGTGTAACCGCCGCCGACCAAGTAATCGTGGCTCGTTTGCAGACCGGCGTGCCTATTCGCATAATCGCTGCCGAGAATCGGCTCCAGCCATTCGCTATCGGCGCGCAGCCGATGGTAGGCTATCAGCCGGCTTTCCACATCGGCCACGTCGCCATCGATTTTGATGACAATGTTCGTAACGCTGTGCCACGTTGACTCGAAGGCCAGTGGCGTGTTGCTGGTATTATATGCAGCAAATTCATAGGCATTACCGACGTAGAACCCATGATCATCAACCGCATCAGGCCAATACACATCACAAAGTAGATCATAATTGCAGATGTCTACCGCCTGACAGTATTGGTATAGGCGCATTTCTATCGCATTTTTGTCCAGAACTATCTTGCATTCATCCATCAGATTGCCCGATCAATTGCGAATTCTATGCCATTTTATTGTTCCAACTACGATCATACGACTTTCGTGTCGAACATCATCAACTTGATCTGATGAGGAGCTGCGAAATTCGGGAGGTCGTTAATGGCCGTGTGGCCTTCAGGCTCTGCTAGCGCGAACCGGATCGCCGCCACGCTATCAAACTCCATGACCGCGACGAACTCGGCAATTTGGCTGCCATCCGCATCGAGGACGGGCTCATCGCTGATTTCGTAGCGACGAAGACCCGGCAAGGCCTTTGCTAACGGCAAATGCGTATCAAAATAATATTTGCGATAGGTATCCGGGTCTTCGCCCAAACCATGGACTGCAATGAGATATGCCATTTCCAACTCCGATAGATCCGTCCTCACTTTTGGGGGCGGGTGGCGAGAGGTGCGCAATTGTCGCGCACGGATTTCAGGTCAGTTCGCGGACCAGAAACATCGATGGTGAATCCCTATAGATTGCTATCCTAATAAGCAAGTATCATGATTTTCCCTTTTAAGTTGAGGGGTCGCCGCGACCTTCCAGCGACTTGATTCGGCAGACATACCCCGTTCAGGCACTTCAAAGCGACAAGAGGCCTCGATCGAAAATTCGTAGCTTTCACTCCAGTCTGCGCAAGTCCTGTCACGGCTGCCATTGCGGTCATCGCGGCAGTGCGAAGGCTACAAGATAGTCGCCAAGATGGCCCGGATCAAAAGGCGGGTAGCCGCCCGCCGCGACGAGAACATACTGCCGACCATTCGATGCAATGTACGTCATCGGCGTCGCATTCGCGGCGGCCGGCAAACGCGCCTGCCATAATTCCTGTCCGGTTTTCAGATCGAGGGCGCGGAACGTCCTCTCCTGCGTCGCGCCGATAAACACAAGCCCACTTCGCGTAACAATCGACCCGCCCTGGTTCGGCGTGCCGATCGGCAACGGGACATTTGACGGGATGCCCAGCGGACCCGCATCCCGGCCAGAGCCGAGCGGCCGAGACCATAATGTCTTGCCGGTCTTCAGGTTGATCGCACTGATCACACCGAAAGGCGGCTTAATGCATGGCATCTTCAGCGGAGAGGTAAATCCCGTCCGGACGACCTGAAACGGTGTGCCTTCCGCAACGTTGACGTCATTGAATTCTCCAGCGCCACCCCCAGTGATGCCCTTGGTCGCGCCGCGCGCCCTTGACCGCGGGATCAGTCTGACGATGTGCGGGACGAGGTTGGCGTTGGTCAGGACGACGGATCTTTGAGGGTCAACTGTTACGCTACCCCAGTTCATTCCTCCGCCGACCCCGGGAGAAACTAGCGAGCCCGTGACGCTGGGCGGCGTATACATCCCCTCGTAGCGCAACTTTCGAAACTGGATTCGGCACCACAACTGGTCCAGAGGCGTCATTCCCCACATGTCACTTTCACGTAGGCGATCCCCGCCAAAATGAGGCATGTCGATAGAAAATGGCTGGGTCGGGGACAGCCAGTCCCCTTCGGCGGGCCCTTGCGGTACCGATTTCTCGACAACCCTTTTCAACGGACGGCCGTTGCGACGATCAAGCACGAAGATCTGGCCGGTCTTAGTCGCCTGCACCACGGCCGGTGTCACCCCGTTCGAACCGGGTATGTCGACAAGGACCGGCTGGGAGGCCACATCATAGTCCCACACATCATGATGGGTGATCTGAAAGTGCCAGCGTGCGCGGCCCGTCGCGGCATCGAGGGCAACGAGCGAACTCGCGTAGGCCTCCGAAGGAGCTGACCGGAAAGCACCCCAATGATCAGGTGTGGAATTGCCCATCGGAACATAGATCAGGCCCAGCCGAGGATCGACGCTGATCGGCGCCCAACTGTTCGGCGTCGAACGAGTGTAAGATTGGCCCGCTGGTGGCATCCCCGTCCGATCCGGACGCCCAATATCCCAAGCCCAGGCGAGGCGGCCGGTTCTCACTTCGAAGGCGCGGATGACGCCTGAGGGTTCATCGGTGCTCTGGTTATCGAGCACCAGGCCACCCACCACAATGTTTCCGCCAATGACTGCAGGCGCAGACGAAACATGATAATAGCCAGGCTTCACTTCGCCCAGCCCGTCGCGCAGGTTGATTGTGCCACCACGCCCGAAATCGCCACAAGCACGCCCATTGTCGGCATCCACTGCGATCAGGCGCGCGTCGGCTGTTGGCGAAATGATGCGCCGAGCGCACTGCGCACCTTTAACCTTGGCGCCCTCCTCACTTGGCTCAACCTCCGCATAGGCTACCCCCCGGCACGCCACGAGCGGATTAAGCTTGGTCGATGCCGTCATCTCGACATGTGGATCGTACCGCCAAAGTTCGTGGCCGCTTGCCGAATCCAACGCCATTACCGCGCCGTTGTGGCCGCACAGGTAGAGCTTGTTGTTGATCATCAACGGCGTCGCCTCGAAAGGTGCGAGGGTTCCGTTGCTTAGGGTGCCGGTCCGGTAGGTCCAAGCGACCTTGAGTTCATGAACATTACTGGCCGTAATCTGGTCCGCAGGCGAAAAGCGCGTCCCGGAAGGCGTCCCGCCGTAATTTTGCCAATCCCTACTGGCGGCAGCATCGCCAAACGCAGTCTGGGCAGTCGGCAAGGTTAAAATCGCGTTGTCCCGGCTAAATGCCGCCGAACCAAACGCCAAAGTGATCGCTCCCAGTCCCGCTCCGACCGTCCACGTGCCGAGTTTACGCGCTTCGGCGTTCAACTCGGCCAGCACACGAGGGACGAGCAGAAAAATTCCTAGCACCCCAGGTGCGACCAGACGCGCTGCCAATGCCCAGCCATCTAAACCGGATTCGTACAAAGCCCACGCCACGCTCAAGATCAGAAACAGGCCGTAGACTGTCGCTGCGCGCCCATCCCGGCGCCACAACAGCAACGCTGTACCCGCCAGAGCGATCCCGCTAACGAGATAATACGACGTTCCCCCTAGCTCTAAAAGCGCACCGCCGCCATAAAGTAGGATCAGGCTGATGCCTCCGATGAGGATGACAAGAATGCGTGTTGCTACCGGCCGCATATGACGCGTCTCTTCCATTCCGGTACTCCGACGCTGCTTTGGAGGCGCATCACCGGCCTTACCTGCTCTATGAATTGGATTGCAATCAGCGCAATGGCGTTTCCTCAAGCGCCATTGCGCCGCCCGAACTGAACGGAAATCCGGGGACCCCGAGTGATGCCCCGCCATCTACCATCAGATCCACGCCAGTGATGTACGAGGCGTCGTCGGACAGCAGGAACACGGCGGATTTCGCGACCTCCCATGGCGAGCCAAGGCGCCCGAGGGGAATGGCGGCCGAAAGGTCCGGAGCATCGACGCCCAGCCAGCGCCGAAGGATCGTGGAGTATATGGTTCCGGGCAGGATCGAATTGACACGGATTTCAGGACCCAAGGTCGCCGCTGCGTTGCGCGTCAGCGCGCCAAGCGCCGCCTTGCTCGTTTCATAGGAGACACCAGTCCCTGGACTACGAATCTGCGAGACCGATGAAATATTGACGATCGAGCCTGCGCCCGCGCGACGCAGATGAGGAATCGCATGCCGGATACTGAAGAACGGGCCGCGCAGATTAATGGCGTATGCCTTGTCAAAGTCGTCGGTTAATGTCCGCTCAAAGTCCTGCCCATCCCCAGTTCCAACATTGTTGACCAGGCCATTCAGCTTGCCGAACGCTTCGACGCTGGCCGAGATTGCCCGCTCGCAGGACACCTCATCCGCAACCTCGCAGGCAAAAGCCATTGCTTCACCGCCCCGTTTCCGGATCTCATAGGCCGTTTCTTTCGCAAGTTCGAGGTTGCGGTCGGCTACGGCGACTTGCGCGCCCTCGAGTGCGGCTTCGATTGCAATGGCTCTGCCGTTGCCGATCGGGAGGGTTTCGTCAGGAGCCGGAGGACCGTCCGCGCCGCCGCCCATCACGAAGACAACCCTATTAGATAATCTACCCATAGACCTTCCATATTAGTTGCTTGTATAATGAGTAAGTTAGTAACACCTTATTGCGTGCGCAGCACTTGATCGGCGTAGCGTTTTTGCTGAGCGGTGGTCCCAAAATTGGGTCACCGAACACACGATCTCGGCGCTAACCCGCGTGCACTCATGCAGAAGCAATAGGCGTCTCTACCTCGATTGGATTTGAGAGAATGCCGATACCTTCGATTTCCACGGTACAACGATCGCCCGCCTTCATCCATAACGGGGGCGTTCTGCCCATACCCACGCCGGCGGGGGTCCCACTGACGATGACATCACCCGGTTGGAGGGTCATGAAGCCGGACAGCAGGTGAACAAGTTCGGCGACATCAAACACCATGTCCGACGTGCTCGCGCTCTGTACGACCTCGTCGTTCAACCGGGTTGTGAGTTGCAAGCCCGCAGCGCCGTGCGGCAACTCTTCGGCCGTAACCAACCAGGGTCCGAAGGCGCCTGTTCCATCAAAATTTTTGCCGGCAGTCCACTGGGGGGTCAGCATCTGGATGTCACGCACCGAAGCATCGTTGAAGATGCTGTATGCAGCAACGTGACCGACGGCATCCTTGCGTGTTATGTGGCGTCCGCCCTTACCAATGATCACCGCCATTTCACCCTCAAAGTCAAACTGATCTGAGCTAGTCGGCTTGACGAGAGGCGCCCCGTGTCCAATCAGGCTGGACGAGAAGCGGGAGAACAGCGTCGGGAACACGGGCGTCTCCAGCGCGATCTCACTCGCATGATCGCGATAATTGAGACCGACGCAAATAATCTTGCGAGCGTTTGCCAGGGGTGGAAGAAAATGAACCTGCTCAGCATTCAGCAGCATGCCCTCGTTACAGCGGCGGCCGACCTCTGCCAGTGCGGTTGAGTCTTCTCCAATTAAGGCATCCAGGCTGGTCATTGCGTCGTCGGCTATCCACGCCCTGATGTGCTCGCCATCGCTCGTGGCGAGGTAGCAACGAGCATTGTATTCGATCCGACCAATCCGCATTTTTTACTCCTTGAAAGCTGTGACTCGGACAACGCCGTCTGGCCTGCCCGCCAATTAATTTTGAAAGATGTTCGTCGGCACCAGCATAGAAACCTGTGCATGAGGAACGTTGACGATCGAACTGATCCTGAGTTCTCCTGCAACGCTTGCCACTACGTATGCCTGTTCGCGCGTAAGGCCGTGATCATATTCCAGCGCATCTACCATCATCGCAACAGCATTGCGTGCCGCCAGGCTGGCATCGAGAGGAGAGACATCGCCCGTTGCCCTGACCGACAGCGCCGTCGTCGCAAAATAACGAGTTTCAGAGGGCACGGTTAGCGCGGCCGCGGGAACCTCGAAGGTCGGGTTGGTCTGCCGTCGGTCGCGCGCGGCGCCTTTCAGCAGGTCAAGCCGGACAACCAGCCTTGCGCCCATCTCGATCGCGGTTCCGCACGTCTCGCCATCGCCCTGGGCGAAATGGCCGTCGCCTGCCGAAAACAGCGCGCCCGGTACGTCGACCGGGAAGTACGCAGTCGATCCTGCGACCAGCTGGCGAATATCCATGTTGCCGCCAACTTCGTGCGCCGCCGTGGTACGCCACCCTTCGGTGAATATTGAAGCGTCGTCGGGCTTTGCTCCATTTGCAGATGGAGGCATGATCAGGGCGCCGGCTTCGGCGGCGGCCCTCTCCCTCGCATTGACTGAACGCAATCTTTCGATGCTTGGCGCGACGCCCAATATACCCATGAAGGGCGCACCCGGGATTCGCACTCCCGGCACCTGCTGGGAGGTCGCGCAGCCCCCAGCAATCTCCCAATGAGCCAAGATCGGGCCTGGGAACAGGTCGGGCATCAAGCCGCGTCCGGGCAACGTTGCGGTAAACCCGTATTCGGCCGGGCAGATTGAAATGACATGGACTGCCAGCAGATCTCCCGGTTCGGCCCCTTCCACATGGAAGGGGCCGGTGAGGGCGTGGACCCGACCAAACTCGACGGCATCTAGATCGGAAACCGTCATGCCAGGACGGATTTGACCGTCCGAAGCATCCCGGGTGACGATTTCAAGTTCATCGCCTGGAGCCACACGCAGAATTGGCGCAATATGAGGATGCCACCGATTGTGGACACATTTCGGTCCACACACGGAAGCTTCGGGTCTATGATCAAGTTCGATAAGATGGCGCACGGTCATAGCTGCCTCACGGCTTTAGAATGATCTTTCCGAAGACTTCCCCAGCTTCGATGCGCCGATGCGCCTCCGGCGCCGCTTCGAGCGGCAGGACGTCAGCTACAACCGAGGCTATGCGCTTCTGCGTGAAGGCTTCAAACACACTGGAAAAAACCGAAAGCAGTGTTTCGAGGCTAAGACTGCTGAGGCTCACCGCAGAAATCGTGAGTGACTTCTGGAAATTCATCAGAAGCGGAAGGCCAAAGTCGGGAGCAGGAAAGCCGGCTGCGCCGCCGCACAAGACATAATAGCCGTTTGGCGCCAAGGCGCCGACCATCGCCGGCACCTCTGCACCCCCGACAGGATCGATTATGACGTCGAAGGCCTTGTCCTCGCCGATGACGCCTGCCGTCCGATCAATCACCTGGCCAGCGCCGAGGCCCTGCAGAAGTTTCCCGCGTTCATCGGACGATGTGAGGACGGTGACCGCAGCTCCTCTGTCCTTGGCAGCCTGGACGACGTGAACGCCAATCCCGCCGCCAGCTCCGCGGACAAGCACATTCTGTCCGCTGCTAACGCGCGCGACCTCGACACAGCGATAGGCCACCGCGGCATTGATGCCCAGCGCGACAGCGTCCACCGCAGAAACACCATCAGGCAGAGGCACCACAGCCGCGGCCGGCGTAACGACTTCTTGAGAATAACCCCCACTGTCGATCATGGCGTAAACGATCTTCCCGACCATATCAGGTGCAACGCCGTCGCCAACTTCGGTGATCCGGCCTGCCACTTCGAGGCCGGGGACAAAATTAGCCTCAACGCCGGGATAGGCGCCGGAGCGCTGCATTACATCGACAAAGCCGACGCCTGCTGCTTCGACTACGATCCGGACTTCACCAGAACCCACCGCGTTCCGGTCGCTTTCTCGGCTTTTAAGAACCTCGGCGCCGCCGAATCCACTCGTCCTAATCATTTTAAACATAACATTCCTCGATTGCTTTCCATTTGGGTCATGCGAAGGGGGGCGCCGCACAAGACGCAGAAGCGGCCCGCTTGGAGGTCGCTTAACACTTGCCTGCTCAACTAGCAAGTTATATGTGGATCTAGAGTTGCGCGCGGTTCGAAGGTGCCCACTTCGAACGGCTACAAGGCTCACCGACTCAAGAGAGGAGAAGTATCATCCCAGCCTATGCCGGCATTCCCAGCAAATCAGGCCCGGATCGAAGAGTTTAAATAGAATAGGATGTGCTGGGCTTAGGACGGGAAAAGCAAATCGACTATCATCTAGGCGTGACCTACAACATCGATAAAACCCTATTAAGGATTTTCACATGAGTCATACAGATACCTTGTTAGTCAAAGAATTCTACAACGCATACGCCAGAGGAGATGGCGAAGCAGCTATGGCTCTGATGGCCTCCGATATTGTGTGGTTAGAGGCGGAGGGGCATCCCTTTGCCGATCGCAACCCGTATGTCGGCCCACGTCAAGTCCTGGAAGGAGTCTTTGACCGGGTTGCAAAGACTTGGGCTCAAAGGGTCGAGGTGGAAGAGGTATACCCGGCAAGCGATGATCGAGTTATTGTGAGTTGCAGATATAGAGGCCGAAACATCCAAACAAATAAGATCATCGACGTACAGGTTCTGCACGTATGGACTGTCGCCGGCGGGAATCTGGTGCGGTTCCAGCAGTATGCCGATACCGCGCAGATCGTAGGTTCAACGATACCATAGTCAACGCACTTTGATCGAAGGCGTATTGCATCTTATGTGTATTCAGTTCGTGTGCCGACACGTGTCGTTAAGTCTGGCTGTGCGCTTCTTCACCGTAGGATGGGACAAAAGTGGATAATGTTCCAATCAGGGCGCGCGCCGCTGGTTTTGCCTCCCAACGCGCACGGGTTGCGCAGCATAACGGCGACGGCGGTAATAAGGGATCGGCTAGATCAAGGATCTCAAACGCCCTCATGAAGGGCGTGGACGAAGCATAGGAAGTTGCTACAATCCCGATAGCATCCGACGACGCCACGATCGATCGAACCAATGGGAAATAGTCAACTCGGTGAAGCCGGCTTTCCCAACCGCCGCTGCTTATTTCATAAATAGAACGTATCACCTCGCCCGAGGGGCGCGAGTCGGACGGTGACACAAAATCAAACTGCGAAATTTCTACTGGTTTCAACTGTTTCGCGTTAACTAAGGGATGACCCTTTCGCACAAACATTGCGTATTTGAACGTGCCAATTGGCGTTCTGTGAAGATCTGCACAATCACTGAACGCCGTGTCGAAACCGATCGCCACATCAACCTTACCGGTGCGAAGTTGCTGGAGTATGGTCTCAAAGTTAGAACTACTAACATCGTAGCGAATTTTCGGATATCGGATGAGCAAGCGCGCCAGTGGCTCGACTAGACACCATTCAAGCGACGCCGGACAAACGCCGATACGCAGTGGTCCCGCATATGGATCACTAAGTTGTGGACTGGCGTTCAGCAAGGCGCGAGCGTCTTCTAACAGTCGATCGGCACGATCGACGAACGCTCGACCATTTTCAGTTAATAGCGCTCCCCGAGCAGTGCGATAAAAAATCGCGTAGCCTATGCGGCGTTCAAGGTCGGCTACGCTGCGCGTGATCGCGGACTGAGTCACGCCAACAAGGTTTGCTGCTGCTGTGAAGGATCCAGTGCGCGCGACCGCAACAGCATGTTCAAGTCTAGGATCGAGCATAAGCCATTCATAAAAGTGATCGTTCGCTATCATTATGAATTAGACGTTTGTTGCGCGCAAGGTCATTCTCCTCAGCCACGACATGACCGCGCTGCGGTCGGGTTTTCTCGGAGATTAATTGATGGATAGGCGAGTTGGTTACTCGGCTGAGCACGAGATGTTCCGCGACTCAGTAAAGAAATTTCTGGAGCTCGAGTTCGCTCCGAACCATCAACGCTGGGAAGAAAAGGGCTGGATCGACAAGTCGTTTTGGCTTGCGTCGGGCCAGGCTGGGTTGCTGTGCCCTACAGTTCCGGAGGCCTATGGCGGCCTTGACCTAGATTACAGATACAATGCCATCGTCAATGAAGAGATTGGCTATCACGGCTTAATGACTGGCACAGTCCTGCAATCGGACATTGTCGCCGGATATATCATTGATCATGGCACTGAAGAACAGAAACTAGCCTATTTACCGAAAATGGTATCGGGTGAGTTAATTGCGGCAATTGCGATGACTGAGCCTGGTGCGGGGTCAGATCTACAGGGAATTATGGCAACAGCCCGCCGCGATGGTGACGGCTATGTCGTCAACGGTGCCAAGACGTACATCTCAAATGGCCAGATGGCTGATCTTGTCATAGTCGTAGCGAAAACTAGTCCAGAAAAGGCGGGTAAAGGCATTTCACTGCTCCTTGTCGAGTCCGATCGAGAAGGCTTTAGCCGCGGCAGAAACCTAGATAAGATTGGCCAGCATTGCTCGGATACATCAGAACTATTTTTTGAGAATGTTCGCATTCCCGCTTCCAACCTCCTTGGTGAAGAAAATAGGGGATTCACATATCTAATGAACGCACTTCCACAGGAGCGATTGTCTCTAGCGATCTCGGCGCAGGCATCTGCCCAGCGGGCATTTGACGAGGCAGTCGCGTTCACAAAGGATCGCAAAGCATTCGGCCGATCCGTCTTCGATTTCCAGAACACCCGTTTTTCACTCGCCGATGCCAAGGCAAAGCTGCAACTCGGTTGGGCGCATATTGATTGGTGTATTACTCGTCATGTCGCAGGTGATCTTTCAGCAGCTGAGGCGTCTGCGGCCAAGTTGTGGCATACCGAAACACTATGGCAAATAGTCGACCTCGCTTTGCAGTTGCATGGGGGCGCTGGCTATATGAATGAATACGCCATTGCTCGGCTGTGGCGTGATGCCCGAGTGCAGCGCATCTATGGCGGAACGTCAGAGATAATGCGTGAAATCATTGGACGATCGCTCTGAGGCGCTTCGAGAAAGAGGCAATGCCACACGTACAAAGGAAATTTCCATGGCTGAGGCCTTTATCGTAGACGCAGTTCGCACGCCCGGGGGAAAACGGAAGGGACAATTCGCCGGTTTGCATCCCGCGGACATGGCGGGTGAAGTCCTGGACGGGCTGGTTGACCGCACGGGGATCGATCCGGCAGTGATAGAGGATGTCGTCCTTGGATGCGTCACGCAGGCAGGCGAGCAGTCCTTTGCCTTTGCTCGTAACGCTGTACTGGCGTCGAAGCTGCCTCAAACCGTTCCTGCCGTAACCGTCGACAGGCAATGCGGAAGCTCACAACAGGCAATTCAGTTCGCGGCCCAGGCGGTCATGTCAGGGACGCAGGATGTGGTGATTGCTGCTGGTGCGGAGAGCATGACCCGGGTCCCGATGCTATCAAATCTGACCTTGCACATGAAGGAAGGACTTGGCGTTGGCCCGGTAAGTCCGCGGATTGCGTCCCGTTTCGGCGTACAGGAATTCAGCCAATTTACCGGGGCGGAGATGCTCGCCCGTAAATATGGCTTCAGCCGGGACACTCTGGATCGATTTGCGCTGGAAAGTCATCGCCGAGCCGCAGCCGCAACAACTACTGGGCAATTCCAGAAGGAGATCATCCCGCTGAACGTAGCAGGGGTGCCGATCGTGACTGATGAAGGGATCCGCTACGATGCGACGCTTGAAAGCATTGCATCAGTCACTGCGCTCAACCCCAACGGAGTCATATCCGCTGCGAATGCTAGCCAGATCTGCGACGGCGCCTCGGCCGCGCTCATCGTATCGGAGATCGGACTGAAGCGATTTAGGCTGACCCCGATTGCTCGGATTGTCAACATGACCGTAACTGCGGGCGATCCTGTCATCATGCTGGAGGAGCCGATCCCCGCGACCGTTCGGGCGCTAGACCGAGCCGGACTGCGGATTGAGGATATTGACCTGTACGAGGTGAACGAAGCATTTGCGCCAGTTCCGCTCGCCTGGCTGCAAGCCATCGGCGCAGACCCTGAACGGCTTAACGTCAACGGTGGCGCAATCGCACTGGGTCATCCCCTTGGCGCAAGCGGCACAAAGCTACTTGCTACACTCGTCCACGCGCTGAAGGCACGGGGTAAGCGCTTCGGTCTGCAGACGATGTGTGAGGGGGGTGGTATCGCCAACGTAACGATCATCGAGGCGCTCTAGGATGTCCAACGCAGCCCATGTCCCCCCATTTGACGCGGCCGACGAATTCGTAGCTGCCCGTATTGCCGAAAGATGAGACTGATGAGTTATAACTATATCAAGGTCCAGAAGGAAGGCGCCGTTACCGTCGTCACCATAGACCGGCCGGATGCATATAATGCTTTGAATGCGGAAGCCCATCGCGAAATGGACGCAGCCCTCGACGCGTATGAGGGCGATGACGATCAGTGGGTCGCAATCATCACCGGCGCGGGGAACCGCGCCTTTTGCGCTGGTCACGATTTGAAGCAGCAGGCGACGGGCGGTGGGCTTGACGTTCCAGAAAATGGATTTGGCGGCTTAACTAGTCGTGCCGCGCTTACCAAGCCTGTCATCGCGGCGGTGAATGGTATCGCGATGGGCGGCGGTTTCGAGATAGCGCTCGCGTGCGACATCATTGTGGCGGCTGAAAACGCCGCATTCGCACTTCCGGAACCCCGAGTGGGCATCGCCGCTCTAGCGGGTGGTTTACAACGCCTGCCGCGCGCGATCGGCTTGAAACAGGCCATGGGCATGATGCTGACGGGGCGGAAAGTCGCTGCTCGTGAGGGCTTGGCACTGGGCTTCGTCAATGAAGTCACGGCGGGGAATGCGCTAAATGTCGCGCGCGATTGGGCTAATGAGATCCTGAAGTGTAGTCCGTTATCAATCCGGGCCACCAAGGAAGCGGTACTGCGCGGACTGGCAGTGCCTGTAGAAACCGCCATGCGGGACCAATGGTCTTACCTAGAAATGCGCGCAATGCTCGAATCTGCGGATTTTGTAGAGGGACCGAAAGCGTTTGCGGAAAAACGCGACCCTCAATGGTTAGGGCGTTAGATAAGCTGCGTAAGATTGATTGAGTGTTTCGCCCCCACCTTAACTGTAAGTTAGAAAGCCGCTTGCGAATACAGAACTATCTAGGAGGCTCCAACAACTAGCGAGTCTAGGTAAAACTTGCTACCGCAACTAACAAGTTAAAAAGCTGTTAGGGTTTATGGCACAGTGCCGCAATTCTTTTACTTTGGAGTGAACGCGTGATTCTCAGCAAAACTCAGCGTGCTATCCGAGATGGCGTGCGCGCGTTTGCGCAAGAGCAGGTTCGGCCGCGATCCGCTGCGTTCGAAGCAGAAGGTGGCCATCGTCGATAGGATGATGACGGATGGACTGGAAGACGCATATACGCCCGGCAAGCCGATGGACGCCTTCGCCCAAGACAGGGCCGAAGACTACCAGTTCACCCGGGCCATGCAGGACGCTCATTCGGAACGAGCACGCGAAGCGATCTCCACTGGAATGTTTGCCGCCGAGATCGTCGGCTTCGAGGTGGAAACCCGGTACGGTCCCGTCGTCTTCAATGTGGATGAACAACCAGGGAAGGCCAACTACGAGAAGATCCGTAGTTTTAAGCCGGCCTTCGCTGGCAACGGCACAATCACCGCCGCCAGTTCCGCCTCGATCTCGGACGGGGCTGCCGCACTTGTATGACGCGCGCCAGCGTTGCCGCGGCGCTTCGTATGACGCCGATCGCGCGTGTTGTGGGAAGTGCAGCCTACGCCGGCGCGTCTTGTGCGCGGATCATTACTACGCTTCTTGCAGCATTCCGGCGGCCGTCGGGGCGTTGCTGGCCTTGCATCGGCGACGCGACGGCGATGGCTTTTTGAATTATTATAAAGGATCGAATGAATGAGGATAGCGGATGTTGCAGCGATCGTGACAGGAGGTGCGTCTGGCCTAGGTGCTGGCACGGCCAGGCGCCTGGCGCAGGCCGGAGCGAAGGTTACCATCTTTGACTTAGATGCGGATCGGGGTCAGGCCCTCGCCCAAGCGATCGCCGGCCATTTCGTTGCGGTCGACGTAACGGCTGAAACGGCGGTAGAGGCGGCGATAGAGGAGGCTGAGGAACTACATGGCAAGGCACGGATCTTGGTAAACTGCGCCGGTATCGGCCCGCCCGCAAAGGTTATAGGCCGTGACGGTCAAGCCGTCCGGTTGTCCGAGTTTGCGAAGATCGTCACGATTAATCTTGTTGGTAGCTTCAACGTCCTCTCCAAATTTGCTGCTCGCATTCATGACGCAGTGCTACTTGGTGAGGAGCGAGGGGTCGTCATCAACACCGCCTCGGTCGCTGCCTATGACGGTCAGATCGGTCAAGCGGCCTACGCCGCGTCTAAAGGTGGCATTGTCGGCATGACGCTGCCGGTGGCGCGCGAGTTCGCCCGCTACGGTATCCGCGTGATGACAATCGCTCCGGGCATCTTCTGGACGCCTCTATTGGGCTCGCTCCCGCAAGAGGCACAGGAGTCGCTTGGCCGACAAGTGCCGTTCCCCAGCAGATTGGGGCAGCCCGACGAATTTGCCCAGTTAGTTGAGAGCATCGTTGTCAATCCGATGCTTAATGGAGAGACCATCCGACTGGACGGCGCCATCCGGATGGCGCCCAAATGAAAGCGCGTGGCGCTGAAATCACTTGTTCGGTCGGGCAGTTTATGCTGACAATCGTCACCCATACGAGCGGAACGCTAGGCCGGCAATGGATGAACGGGGCCGCCGGTCTTTTAAGAGGCGCGCCGCGTCCATGGCTGGAACACAAGGGCGAAGCTGTCGCGCCCCATTGCCGCCTTCCTCACCGAGCGCTCAACCGATTTTTTAGAGAAAGCCTGACCCTATGACTTGCGGGAGCACGCTGTATGACGCGTCTACCTATGCTGGGGTGCCGCAGAAGACGGCATTCAAGTCAGATCTTGATCTGCCGAACAAGTGGCTGATCTACGGCATGCCGACCAGGGCCCAATCACTCAAGATTCTTTTACCCGAGCGTAAGGCAATCGCCGCGCAGCGACTCTCCACGATGTCGTCAGGCGAAGATACACTGTTCCCTCCTGCGCGGCGGTTTTGCTGAGATGACGGGCCCTCTCGCTGGGCTGCGCGTGGTGGAGTTTGCCGGTATCGGTCCAGGCCCGCACTGCGCGATGTTGCTCGCCGACAATGGCGCGGAGGTGTTGAGGATTGACCGCGAAGGCGGCAACGGCTGGCCTAATCCCGTGGTCGATCGCGGCCGCGAAACCCTTACCCTCGACATCCGTACGAAAGAGGGCTGCGAGACAGCGCTCTGTGCTATCGAACGGGCGGACGTCCTGATCGAAGGCTTCCGCCCGGGTGTTATGGAACGGCTGGGGTTAGGCCCGGAGCCCTGCCTGTTACGCAATCCGCGCCTCGTGTACGGTCGGATGACAGGATGGGGTCAGGATGGCCCGCTTGCCAAAGCTGCCGGCCACGATATCAATTACATCGCGCTGACCGGTGCGCTAGCGGCAATCGGGCGGCCGGGCGAGCCCGCGATACCGCCGCTCAATCTAGTGGGCGATTTCGGCGGCGGGTCGATGTTCCTCGCGTTCGGTATCATGGCCGCGCTCTTCGAGCGCGAGCGATCAGGACGCGGTCAGATAGTTGACGCCGCGATTGTCGACGGGGTCAGTCATCTGATGACGATGTTTGCTGGACTATTGCCTTCCGGGCAAATTAGCATGGACCGCTCGCTTAACCTGCTGGGCGGAGCAGCGCCCTTTTACCGCTGCTACCGTTGTGCTGATGGACGCGAGATTTCAATCGGTCCGCTCGAACCGCAATTCTATTCTGAGCTACTCGAGAGAATTGGTGAGTCGCAAATTCTATTAGAGCGGCGGGTGGATGCAAAAGGCTGGGCTGCTCAGGCGGACGCCTTGGCAGCGGTTTTTGCTACTCGCTCTTCCGTAGAATGGTGCACTATACTTGAAGGTACTGATGCCTGCTTTTCGCCAGTTGTACCGCTGGAGGAAGCGCCGCTACACCCTCACATCGTCGCGCGCGAGACCTATACTGTTTTGGATGGAAAGGTTCAGGCAGCGCCGGCCCCCCGCTTTTCGCGGACGCCAGGGCAGCCACGAACAAGTGGAAAAGGTGGCTTAGCTCTGCTCAACCAGTGGAGGCGTTAGAGCCTGATCTGAAATGTTTTGAGCAATACCAATATGTTATGGTTCACGCCTCTCTGTGAAGAGGTGGAGTGGGTGGTGGCATGGACTGGTATTGCCTCGCGGGAGCATAGCCGGGATGGATTGCGATATCCAAGCGATATGACGGATCGCGAATGGCTTTTGGCAGCGCCGTTCATTCCGCCCGCGAAGCGAGGTGGTCGGCGGCGCACAGCAGATATGCGCGAGGTTCCCAATGCGAGGCTCGCCATTGCGGCGAGCGGTTGTGCGTGGCGTCTGCTGCCAAATTGCTTCCTGCCGGTGTTGACGGTGCGACGCTACTTCTACGCCTGGCGGGATGCTGATCTGTTCGAAGCGATCAACACGGTGCTGGCAGTGAATCTGCGTGAGATTGAAGGGCGTGAGGCGTCGCCTAGCGCTGGGGTGATTGAAAGTTAGTCTGTGAAATCACCGTAAGTTGCTGAATTTAAGGCTTTGATGCAGGCAAAAGGGTGAAAGGCAGGAAGCGCCATATGTTGAACGACACCTGTGGCTACCTGCTGTTCATCCTCGTTCATCCGTGCAGGTGCTCATCAAGGCCGCAGGGGCGACCCTGCGCTGCCTCCCACCCTACAGCCCCGACTTCAACCCGGTCGAGAAAGCCTCCGCCCGCCTTAAGGTCATGTTGCGAACGGCCGGCGAGTGAACCGTCTCCGGCCTATGGGATCAAGCCCGCCGAGTGTGCCAACTACTTCAGCTCATGCGGATACGAATTAGAATGCGTGGAAACCGCTCTAACTCAACCGTATAGCTATATCGACTTGCTTATCGCGCAAGGAAGTATTATAGGCCGAGTGGGGCCAATGGCTATTACAATGAGCGCGAGATGGCCGGGTGGTGCCGATCAAACCGGGAGGAAATGATGCATTACAAGACATTGATCTGCTGCGGCGTTGCTGTGGGGGTTATGCAAGGGTTCTTGGCCACGGCCGCCTATGCGCAGCAGCAGGCCGGCGTGGCCGATACTAAGGGTCAGGGTGACGGGCCGGCGGCCGGGGAAATTGTCGTTACTGCCCAGAAGCGATCTGAATCGATAAATCGCGTGCCGATGTCGATTACCGCAGCCACGGGCGCACAACTGGAAGCTGCGGGCGTAGCACAGCCGCGTGACCTGGTAAAAATCACGCCTTCTTTCAGTTATTCCACTTCACAGGTCGATTCTCCGATATACACCATTCGCGGTGTCGGGTTCGCTGACATCGGATTGGGCGGAAGGCCCACGGTTAGCGTGTATGTGGACGAGGCACCGATCCCGTTCGCCGTCGAGACCAAGGGGACCGCGCTCGATCTGGAGCGCGTAGAGATCCTCAAGGGGCCACAAGGAACCTTGTTCGGGCAAAACTCAACGGGTGGCGCGATCAACTTCATTGCTGCCAAGCCAACCGACGAATTCCAGGCTGGCGGCGAAGTTTCTTACGGCAACTTCAATGCCGTCACGCTAGGCGGCTTTGTCAGCGGTCCGATCACTGAAACATTGTCGGCTCGCCTCGCTTGGGATCATGACAGTCGGGATCCTTGGCAGCGCAGCTATACAACAGGCGAGCGCAATGGCTCAGTGGATATCGGCAAGGGACGCCTGATCCTTGATTGGAAGCCCACCACTCGCCTGAAGGCCTCGCTCACGCTCTCGGGGTTCATCGACCATTCAGAGGTGCAGGCGGCGCAGTTGATCGGTATTGACCTCAACAATCCCGGTGTCGTGAGCCTCATTCCAGGGCTTGTCGACTACCCACTTGCGCCCCGGTCAAACAAGGCAGCTGACTTTACGCCAGGAAAGGACTATCATCGACGCAATTCCTTCGGACAGGGTACATTACGGACGGATTATTCACTGACAGATGTGCTCACCCTAACTTATCTCGGCACATATAGTCATTTCAAAGAACGGGAGTTCCAAGATCAAGACGGCACCACACTTGAGAATATCCATGCTTTGACTGTCGGAGAAATTTCCTCCTGGTCGCACGAAGTGCGTTTGTCGGGTGAATTGAACGACCGAGGTCATTTCGTGACTGGGGTCGCTTATTCAACTGATTCCGTGACGGAATCTAATTTCGGTGCCTTAGTTCAAAGTACCAATGCGTATCTTTTCAATCCTCTTGGCTTTCCTCCTTACACAGGATTTACCAATTATGGTAATCAGAAAGCTAAGACTTACGCTGTATTTGGTAACGTAGACTTTTCTATTTTAGACACAGTCAAAATTTATGGCGGATTGAGATACACCGATTTCCGCGATAAATTCTCCGGGTGCACAAGAGATCCCGGGGACGGCACTCTCGCAAGCGTTTTCAGCGCCGTCTTCGGCATCACGCCTGCGATCCCCAATGGTGGCTGTATTACGCTTGATAATGTCACGTTCCAGCCTTCCTTTGTACGGTCCCAGTTAAAGGAGGACAATTTGTCCTGGCGCGCCGGTGTGGAGTGGGCGCCCGCGCCCAGGGCGCTCGTTTACGCTAACGTCAGTCAAGGGTACAAGGCTGGGGGCTTCCCGCAGCTAGCGGCTACAGTCACAAGCCAGTTGTCGCCTGTCAAGCAAGAAGGGGTCTTGGCCTACGAGGCTGGCTTCAAAAAGTCGTTCTTTAATAGAACCCTGCAAGTTGATGGTGCCGTTTTCTATTACAAGTATAATGACAAGCAGGTTCTTGGTAAAGTTCAAGACCCTGTTTTTGGTCTTCTTCTTCGGCAGATTAATATTCCTAGGTCTGAAATACTCGGTGCTGAATTTCAAGCAGTTTGGGCTCCCGATCGGCATCTGACTGTTTCCGCTGGCGGCTCCTACCTCGACACGCGTATCAAAGGCGACTTCGTTACGTTCGGGGGCATCGGGCAGAGTCAGAATATGCGCGGGGATCGATTCCCCAATACGCCAAAGTGGCACCTGATTGCCGACATTAGTTACAAATGGGATCTATCCGACAGATTTGACGGATTTGTCGGCGGATCGGCCAACTATCAGTCTGCAACCAACAGCCAACTGGGCGCGGCGTCGATCTTGCGCGTCGATCCCTACACGCTGGTGGACTTGCGTGCGGGTATCGAAACGAAAGACCAGGCCTGGCGTTTGTCCGTCTGGGGTCGCAACGTGTTCGACAAGTATTACTGGGTAGGTGGCAATCGCCCACTGGACACGGTCGTACGCTTTGCCGGCATGCCCGCGACTTATGGTGTAACACTGGGTTTTAAATATCGTTGAACGCGAGCGTTCAGGCGAAGGACGCTCTCAAGCTATGATTGCGTTGCGCTGGTAGTCGGTCTTTCCAATCGGCTACCAGTTGCTAGCAAGCTACGAGCCAGCGCTTCCGGCACGGGGCCTTGTCCCGGCTGATCTCCCCAAACGGAAAGTAGTCTATGATCGAGTTTCACTACGTCCACACGCCCAACGCTCTCAAGGTTCGGATCATGCTGGAGGAAGTCGGGCTACCTTTTCAACGTATCGATTATGACTTGCGTAATGGCGATCACCTCAAACCCCGTTTTCGTCGTCTCAATCCCAACAATAAGCTGCCCGTAATTCAGGACCTTCAACCTGCCGATGGCGCTGGACCAGTAACGGTGTTTGAGAGCGGTGCAATTCTCATCTATCTTGCAGAAAAGACCGGACAACTTCTGTCGTCAGACGCGCGCGTTCGGACAACGACGCTCCAATGGCTGATGTGGCAGATGGCAGGGTTAGGTCCGATGCTTGGCCAGTTTGCTCATTTCGCGCGTTATTCTCCTGAAGGGCAGCCTTATGCGCTTGATCGCTATACACGTGAATTGGGCAGACTTCTGAACGTCCTCGAATACCGTTTAGGCGAGTCTGAATTTCTCGCTGGCACTTATTCAATTGCAGACATTGCGTCGTTTCCGATCGCGAGCGGTCTTTTAAAGTTCGGCTACGATCTATCCCCGTATCCCCAGATCGAGCGCTGGATTACGGTCATCTCGGTTCGCGAGGCGGTCATCCGGGCTTGCGATATCTCTGGAATACCCGCACGCGTTCTTGAAAACCCGCGCGATTTGTCTGCCGAGGAGTGGTCCAATCTCTACGGCGACAACATGATCAACGCCTCGCGAGGTGTTCCGGATTGATAAGTAACGACGGGGGGGAACCGTGTTGTGGATGACGGCAGCCGACGCGGCCCACGCCTGAACCCAAAGCACGAAAAGTGCCCACTTGGTCCGGAAGCGAGTATTCTCGTGAAGAAATCAGAAGGAGGGCAGCATGATGAAAGCAGCGGTGTTCTATCGCCCGGGTCCGCCCGCAGTTCTGCGCTACGAGGAGATTGCAAGACCAATCTGCAGATCCGGTGAGGTGCTCGTCCGGATCGCAGCGATCAGCATCGAGGGCGGCGACATCTTCAACCGTAACGACATTGCCTTTGCTCGACCGATGGAGAGTCCTGCACACGTCGTTGGCTATGCAGCCGCTGGGGAGATTGTTGAGGTAGGAACTGGCGTGCAACATCTTCGCGCGGGCCAGCGAGTAACGACGGTGGGATTGAACGGATCTCATGCGGAGTATCGCGCCGTGCCGGCGCATTGCACGTGGATAATCCCAGACCAGCTTGATTTCGCCACGGCTTCGGCCATCCCGACCGCCTTCGCAACCGCACACGAAAGCCTTTTCGAGTATGGATCGTTGCGCGCAGGTGAAACGGTTTTGGTGACGGGGGCGGCTGGGGGCGTTGGCCTTGCGGCGATCCAACTCGCGAAGCGCGCAGGTGCCCGTGTGATCGGCACTGCGTCGACCGATGATCGCTTGGTGCGCCTGATGGCCTATGGCATGGACGCCGGGGTCAATTCCGGGTCTGGCACCGTGGCGTCGGCTGTCATGGAGTTGACCGAAGGGCGCGGCGTTGATCTCGTTGTTGAAGCGGTCGGGGGAAGATTCTTGCAGGAGTCCTTGCATTGCCTGGCCCAGCGGGGACGGATTAGCACCCTCGGGATAGCTTCGCGCGAGCCGATGCGCGTTGACGTGATGCCCCTTCTATTGGTCAACGGATCGATGACTGGCATTTACGCACCTAGCGACCTTGCAACGCCCCGGTTTCACGGACTTGTCCAATCGCTCATCGAACAGGTTGCGCGCAATGAGCTTGAAGTCGTGATCGATCGCTCTTTCCCCTTACGCGACGCCGCCGCCGCCCATGCCTATATCGAAGACCGCCAAGCTTTCGGCCGAGTGCTTCTCATTCCCTAGCCGCCGGCCTCTCGCATTGCGGACAAAGCCTATCATACCGATCGGGCGTGACCCGCGGTTTTATCCGGATCGGCAATTCGGTTGTATTTGATCCTCTCGCCATCCAAGTCGACGCGGAGGCGGCGCTTGTCGATCTTGCCGACGCTAGTCCGCGGTAGGTAGGACGCCATGGACCAGTATTCAGGAACCCAGAACTTCGCCACCTGCGGGCGCAACCATGCGCGCAAGGTCTCTGCGGACGTCGTTGCCCCGGGCCGAGGAACGTATATCACCAGTGGCCGCTCCTCCCATCTCGCGTCGGGAACCGAGATGACCGCAACTTCGGAGATATCCGGATGCGAGGACAGAACATTTTCGAGGTCGACGGAGGAAATCCACTCTCCTCCGGACTTTATGAGATCTTTCACCCGATCGGTGATTTGGACGTAGCCGTGCTCATCAATGAGTCCCGCATCGCCTGTCTTGAGCCAACCGTCCTGCGAGAGGCAATTGTCGTCCGAGCCATGGTAGCGCGCAGTCACCCAAGGGCCGCGCAACTCAAGGTTCCCGATCGTCTTGCCGTCGTGGGGCAAAGATGTGCCCTGCTCATCAACAATGCGCACCTCCATGCCCGGCACAGGACGCCCGCTTTTCGCGCGCCATTCGGCAGCATCGTCCGATGTGCTGCCCGCGGGCGGGTGGGAAAGAGTGCACATGGGGCTTGTCTCGGTCATACCCCACCCTTGTATCAGCGGAATGTTCCAGTGCTCAGCTGTAGCCTTGATGAGGCGGGGCGAGACCGCAGAGCCGCCAGACAGCATGAGGCGGAATGAAGACATGTCAAGCGGCGCGGTCTCATGCGATCGTAGCAGGTCGTTCAGGATCGTAGGTACGGTCGCGGTTACGGTCGGACACCCTTCCACAATCATCGCTCGGATCTTGTCGGGTTGCAGGTGTTGCGCCGGCAACAGGAAATTGCTCCCAGCTAACCAGCCGCTGTAAGGCAAACCCCACGCATTGGAATGGAACATCGGCGGCATTAGGAGTATGCAATCGCTCTCGCAAATACCAAACGTATCGGTGGCCATCGAAGCCAAGCTGTGCAGAAAGATTGACCGGTGACTGTAGACCACGCCTTTGGGATTTCCCGTCGTTCCCGAGGTATAGCAAACGACGGCGGCCGAATTTTCATTCAGTGCCGGCCATGAGGAGTCCGTTTCGACGTTCGTTATAAGGGCTTCGTAAGCGGTGACTTTGCCGGAATAGGAGCCAAGGTCTGCTGTGCCGCCGACGAGGATCACATGTTCAAGGCAGGCAACCTGTGGCAGGATATCGACCACCTGTTGCGCAAGGCAAGCGTCCAGAATTAGGACCCGATCCCTCGCTTCGTTCATGATAAAGCGCATCTGATCGGCAGATAGCCTGACGTTCAATGTGTGCAAGACGGCGCCCATTGCGGGCACCGCTAGGTATGCCTCGAAATGCTCCTGATGATTCCAGCAATAAGTTGCCACCCGATCATTGTGCTTCACGCCCACAGTTGCCAAGGCGGTCGCAAGCTTGCGCGCGCGAAGCGCTACTTCTTCGTATCTCGCCCGACGAAAGTTCGCGCCATCAAAGGTAGAAATTTCTCGTTTCGCGTGATTGCGTGCGCCATGATCCACTATCATTTGGGTGGTCAACGGTGTGACCATCATGGTTGCTTTCATAAGATCCTCTGCATTTCGATTATACTCGGCGGGGGCATTTTCGCTGACATGATTTACCCGGCTTAAGGCGATGTCTAACTACTGATGACGAACGCAGGCGGTGACGAAACAGCCGATCGTCACCGCCAATTGTGTCCATTTTGTCAATTAATTACATGACGTCAGCAGATATCCAGAAAATAATATTCTAATCTAGCGTCAAACTAAACTAGATTCCTAAAAACGGAGATCGATGTGTATTGACGTCTTTTTTATCAAACCTCTTGGGACACCCATTCACCTTGTTCGTTCGGATACGTGGCAATATTCTTGATTTGTCCAGGGATCGTGATCTCGATAACTTCCAAGTCAGGCGAGGAGCTTATCTCACGATGCCTATTTTTGGGCAGTTGGAACAGCACCGATCCGGCTTCCACCCGTACAACACCGACGCCTTCAAATTCGTATTCTGCCCATCCGCGCGTAACGTAGGCCACTTGGTAGGCCCATTCATGCCAATGCCAGACCGTGGAATGGTCATCAACTTCGGGATTTGCCCTGTAGATTTTCGCGCCTACCGCCCCTCCGCTCAACCGCTCGATATCGGTGTCGCGAACGAGGAACGAGGGCGCCTCTTTTAGGATTTTAAAGCTGTCCGGCTGAAGGTGCATGAAATGCTCCTTCGTCTGCAACCGCATCTCGGGGCTGGGAGGGGGCAACGGCGGATCATAACCGGGCTGTGACATCAAAATATCTCCTAGAGTCGCAAGCGAAAGCCAAGTATAATACTTGCTTTGTGCATTAGCAAGTGCCTTGCCAGAGGCCGTGCCGTGTTGGCGAGCTCGTTTAGCTCAATCGGGTATGCAGCATGGCGAGCGTGCGCCGCGTTTCTCTGAAGCGCATACCGATCCTCACTGGCGTTATGTTATAGGCAATTGCCGCCTTAGAAATGGATTTGAGCGACATGCAGCGATCGGGAGGGCGACGTGATTTCACGCGAGCGAGTCTTGTTCTTGCGTCGATTACCTTACTAGTGTATCTGGATAGTTTATCCTACTCCCTGCCTGATGAAAGTCCCTTTGCCTATGTCTCGTCCTCAACGTCGCACCCAAAGCGAACGCCGAGAGGAAGCCGAGCGCCGCATCATGGAAACGGCAGTGCGGCTCATCGCGGTACGCGGCCTTGATGGTCTGAAACTGGCCGATATCGGGGTGGAAGCGGGTTACAGCCGTGGGCTCCCGGCTCATCACTATGGCACTCGCGCGAAGTTCGAAATAGCCCTTATCGAATTTATTCGCGACGAGTTTGAGTCCGAGATGGCGAGGGTAGATATCCCTCAAGGATTGGCAGGCCTTATACAGTTGGTCCGGACATTTTGCGATCCAGGGAAGGACGTTCTGTGTAAATCCGTCGCCCATATAGTTTTTTCTGACTTCGCATTGGGCAATGGAGATGATCTGAAAGTAAAAGTTCTCGCAGACCTACGCGCAACTGTTCACAAATTGCTTGAACGCAGCATCTCTGACGGCATAAAATTAGGCGAGGTGCGCCCCGATGCTAATCCAAAACGGCTTACGTTTTTACTGTCGACCTCGATAAATGCGCTGATTAAAGAATGGTTGGCCGATCCGACAGTGAATTTGGTGGCGGTGGGGGAAGAACTCGTTCAGGTCCTTGTGAACGGCTTGGTCCCCCGGATTGCCACGCACAGTAAGGTCGTACGATCAGTGGCGCAGACACAGTCTCTTGATCTTCCTCGGTCGATCTCAGCTTCAGGCCATTCCTGATCTGAACTGATGGGGTCGTCTAATCGGCGCCATGCCTTTCAAGAGGTCATCAACACCGATGACGGCGGGCGGCACTTCGCAAGCTAGCCAATGGCGAACCTCTCGAAACACCGGCAACAATCGAGGATCCCGGCGTGCTCGACGAGTTTCGCCGATTGTTCAATAATCAGGCGGCCTAGCTACCGCCTGCCGCCTTAGCGACCACATACCCCGTCGTCTCCCGGTGCCTTCGCGCCCGTATCGCGATGATAGATGTCGGGCAGATAGCGGATGCCCCCAAGTCCATCAGGTTCGGCTGTGAAATAAGCGACGTAGACGGGGATTGGCGATGCGAGCGCGACGGTCCGCGTCTGACCGCTCGCCACGGCCGCGTCGAGCGCGTCACGGCTCCAGCTTGGCCGCGCCGACAGTAGCGCGGTCGCCAGCGCCAGTGCGTCGCCGACCCGGACGCAACCATGACTGTAGGCGCGCACATCCTGGGCGAAGAGGGCCTGCGCCGGTGTGTCGTGCAGATAGACGTTGAAGCGATTAGGCATGACCAGCTTCATCCTGCCCAGTGCGTTCGTCGGTCCCGGCTTCTGGCGATAGCGGCCGGATGCGAGCACGAAACCCTTCGCGGCGGCCGCGCCGGGATTGTCGCGCACCAATGCCGCCACGCTCTCGGCCGCGATGTCTGGCGGTATCTCCCACCACGGGTTGAGGATCACGCCCGTGACGGTTGCGCCAAAGACGGGCGTCGGCGATTTGGTCTTGCCGACGACGACCTTCCACCGCCCCACCATCTGGCGGCCTTCCCACAAGGTTGCTTCGAAGGCTGCCGCGTTGACGAGCAGATACCGCGTTCCCAGGGCGCGCGGCATCCAGCGCCACCGATCGAGATTGGCGGCGAGCGTCGCGCGCCGATCCGGATCCTTCTCCTGCGCATAAGCCGCGCGCAGGGCATAATAGAAGGGGTGGGACGGCCGCGCCGTGCCGAACAGGGTGTCGATCTGATTGCCGGTAACCGCGGCGGCGACGCTCGCGGCGCTGCCGTCCCAATTGTTCGATTCCGGTATATGCCACCCGGTCCGCAGCGAGGCGTTGCAGCAGCCCCGGCGGTAGGCGTCGAGGAGTTGAACCGCCGCCGACGTTGCTGCGAGGTCGAGCGTCAGTGGCTCACCATTGTCGATCGCGGCCTGGACCGTCTTTGCCCGGGGCGTCACAGAGCCAAGACCGTCGTCGGCGGCGGCATTCAGCCATTCGATGAGGCGGCGCGCCTGCGACATCCGAAGGACCGTCGGCAAGTTCATGGTCACCACCGTGCCGCGACCGGTACGGCTGCGGAGATGAAGCTGGGCATGGACGGCGCGTGCGAACGCCTGCACCCGGCACAGGCCGGCGCCATGTTCGGCGTTGCGGTCCTCGCAGCGCCGAACGCGCGCAAGCGTGGCCCGGTCCATGCCGCAGCCATCATCGACGACCTTGAGGATCGCGCGCGCACCGAACCGGCGGGTGCGGATGGTCACCGTTTCGGCGCCGGCAGCCTTGGCATTAGCTACCAGTTCGAAGATCACGGCATCGAGCGCATCGGGGTCGACACGCAGGGTCAGATCCTCGTCGCCGAGGTCAAACTGGACGCCGCGAACCAGGGCATGCAGTATCGGTTCAAGTGTCATGATCTGGCTGTTCAGATCGATCCGCTTCGTCAAGCCGGCGACTTTCGGGGCCGCCAGAAGGCTCGAGGTCAGTTCGCCGCCGCGAATCGCGGCCGCCTCGATTGCCTGCAGCAGGGCCAGCCGGCGCACTTTCGCGGGCTGGCCTTCGAGCAGATGCTTGGCCGAACTCACGATCCCGAAGAGGTTGCGCAGATCATGGATGGTCTCGCGCTTGATCGCGGATGGTCGCGGATTGGTGGGATATGTCTGAACTGCGCTCTGCGGCATGATGCCCTCCTTCGACTGGTGTCCAGATCGTGGCGGGGATCCAAGAGGTCGCGGCCGAGATCGGCCGCGTGACCGGCGCCGGCATCGCCCGCAACCTGCGCCGCCATTATCCGCGCCCTCTGCTCTGGTCGATGGTTTCGCTGCTGCTGATCGCCAACATCATCAACCTCGGCGCCGATCTCAGCGCGATGGGGGCCGCGCTCGTCCTGCTGACCGGCGGCAATGCCGCGCTCTACACATTGCTGTTCGGGATCCTGTGCATTGTGCTGGAGGTGGTGCTGAACTATCCGCGCTATGCTGCCATCCTCAAATGGACGACCCTGTCGCTGTTCACCTATGTGGCGGTGGTTCTGGTTGCGCACGTGCCTTGGCCGCACGCCCTGCGCTCGCTGGTGGTCACAGAGCTTGAGTTCAATGTCGCCTACGCCACCGCCTTCGTCGCAATCCTCGGCACCACGATCAGCCCGTATCTGTTCTTCTGGCAAGCGGGGCAGGAGATCGAGGAACAGCATCGCCACCATGCCAAGCCACTGTGTCTGACCCCCAAAAGCGCAGGTCCCGAGCTCAGGCGCATCCGCATCGACACG
>Ga0068863_100000771_pt1 | contig 32162 bp, 35 predicted proteins | sample KBSSwiS62_FD_66596 | JGI IMG/M metagenome (GOLD analysis project Ga0068863, IMG submission 66596) | Switchgrass rhizosphere microbial communities from Kellogg Biological Station, Michigan, USA - KBS Switchgrass S6-2 | ecosystem: Host-associated > Plants > Roots > Rhizosphere > Soil ... | reverse complement strand
GAATGTCGGTGACGAGCAGGTCCCAGGGTATTGCCTCTTCTGTTTGTTGTTCCTCCACCTGTCGTCGTCGTCGTTTGCATTCACGTCCAGGTTGCTGCCTCTGGCGTTTCATGCTGGGAACCAGTGGATACAGAAGAGAATGATCACCTGCGGTCCTTGCACTTGGTGTTTTCAAGAGAATACAATTCCAGAGTCTGGAATTCACACATTCCTTTTCCAGTGTTATTCATTCGGCGAATAAAAGAGCTCTCGAATTCGAATTTCCAGAGTCTGGAGATGCTCTTGGATAGTGACAAACCACGGAAACAACACGTTCATTTTCTTGTGCTTTGCTTTCAAACAAAAAAATGAAACGCATTCGTCCATTGAATTGGAGCTGGCCCGATATGGCTGATGGATTGCTTCATGTGAAGGTCAACACCGCTGTTGGCAAAGAGGCGACCTGTGTCATCGACGTGCCTGCTCTCCCTTATGTGTTTGTATGTGCCGACCTCGATGATACCATCGGTCATCTGGAAGTGCTCATGTGGATCCCACCCGAAACGGGCTATTTTGCCATGGAGATGGCGGACCTATTTGCTGGCGCTCAACGGCTTGATCGAGGCCGACGGCGTGCTGTAAAGAACGTCACCGAAGGTCCTGCATGGCTGGCCTACCGAAAAGAGCCCTCCTTTTGGGTGGAACTATTGATTGATTTTTTAAAGGCGCGTACTAAGAGGAAAATCATGAGCGAAGACAAGGAGAAGCAAGTGCGATGGATGTGGCGAGAGATGACAGCTCAGCCCTTGGAAACAACGGATTTTGGGACTATAGGATACATTGATCAGGACATGCTGGATGGGCAGCCTGTGCGCACGATATGTTATCAAGCGTCGCGTGTTCTTGGATAGAAAAGTTTTTAATTAAAGAAACATGAAAATTTATATAAAAACCTGCTTTTTCTTTTCTTAGTCCACCGTGTTGAGCTCTTCCCTCCTGAGTTGCGGGTGTATCGGCAGCAGTGCGTGACAGTAGGCGGCCAGATCTTCTTCGGCAAGCGTGGAAGGAGGTGGGTGGTAGGGCTCGAGTAGAATGTTAATCAAGGCGATACGGTCGGCATCCACGTCGATCCAACAGAGGGAGCGAAAATCGACAATGGATTGCAAAAAGTCAAGCCACTCGAGTATGTCTCCAGGGCTGGTGCCGCCATATCCTCCTCGGCGCGCATCCTTTTGTTCATAGTACTTGTCAAACGCCTGCTGCCACCATGCTGGATGCTCCTGATAGTACTTCTTGAGGGCAACGTTCTTCTGACAACAAGCGAGTAAGGTAGGAATGCATTTTAGGTCAATACAAAACTCCAAAAGGAGGCGCTCGGGTATGACAGTATGGCCCTGCAATCCAATCAAACAGTCCAACAGCAAATCAATATTAGGTGCCACGTCGGGTGGAGGTTGTAGCAGGAGCCGTAATCGAGTGGAATACGCAAAAGACATATGGAAACGCGAGAGTATGCCCAAATCGAGGAAACAATCGATGATGGTACGGTTGTTACTGCGATAGGCCGGTGTGCAGAAGCGAAAGACTTGCTGTGGATCCGCTTGATATCCCAGTGGCAGGAAGGTCGACATGAGACGCACGAACAAGACCGTGTCACCGCGTACACATAAACCGAGCAGGAACTGCTCTTGGTACCAGTGAGTCCTGAACGGATCACTCAAGTTTCTCTGGACTAACGTGCGCAACAAGGAAAAGTATTCCATGGACCACTCGAGCATGCGCTTGTCTGCGTAGCGAGCGAGAAAATAGGGATCATTGATCTTTTCTAAACCTTCCATGTCTTTGATTCTCCATTGGTGGCCATAGGCACGACAGGTCATTCCCAACGCTTGTTTTTCGTACATTTGGAGATGCTTGACCACCTCTCCTTGTGTATCAGGAAACAAGGCCGGGAAATCAAAGGGTTCTTCTTCTTCCTGTTGCATGTCGATAAAAAAAAGAATGATCAGAGAGGTAAAAACAACGAGGATTTATTATATACACAAACATTCATGTAGACACTTAATCGTCATCGAGAGAAATCACCACGGGCCGCTGAGCAACAGGCGTTGCAGCAGTCGCTGTGCCCGAGTTGAGAATCGCATCGAAGGCGTCAGTTTGCTTTTTCTTTTTCATCTTTTTTTGCTCGTTGACAATCAGCTGGTTCTGCTCCTTGAGATCATCGAGCTCCTTAAAGACACGCTGCAAGCTTGTTTCCATGGTTTGTGCCAAGTGCAACTCACGTTGTAACTGGCTCGGAGCAGCAGTATTTAACGTTGGCACTGCCTGTTCCACCCGATTGTTTAGATCGAGTTCGAGATCGACATCCTGTAACAACAAGTGTTGATTCTCAGCACGCAAACGTTCATTCTCGGCGGTCAGGAGACTCAATTGCTGCTCGAGGCTGCCGTACTTGTCCATGATGACTTTCAATTCCGCAGCAGCACGATGGGTCATCTCCTGTTCCTTTTCTTTCCAATGGGATACTTCCGCCGTCGTTTTCGCTGCACTCAAATGATGCGAGACCAGGGCAGTTTCCACCAATTCCAAATACAATGTGAGTTGTTGTTCGCTTCGAATCTCCTGCCTGCGTTCACGAATGGCCAAGAGAAACGCTGCTGTCATCACACTATCCTCCTGAAGCAAAGGACGATAGTAGGCCAGGGCGTTCTCAGGCATGCCGTCGCGTTGAAAGGCATCAAACAAGGTGATAAAGTACATGCGATACCATGAGGCACGCTCGGCTTTGAGATCCAGCGTAGGGTGAAGCCCGTCCTCCTCCAACGTCGTGCGCAAGAGATCAAACCAGCTCGATTGCAAGTGTGCTGAAAGATGAGAGCGCGGCGCATTGGCCAAGCTCATGAACCAAGTGCCGGGTGTGTCCGCGGAGGTGAGCAAAGGCACACTCTGTCGAATCGACGCTTGAAAGCGCTGCCATTGCGTGTGATCCGTCAGATCGATGCCGAGTAGGATGGGAGTGTCAGGCTTCTCCCACTGTTGTAGGATGAGCATGGGATCCGTGTGATCCATGTCCTTCATGGTTTCGATGCTTTTGCGTAAGGACTCATCATCTTGCTCCAAACCACCGCTGCTGTTCATGAGTTGTTCAAAGGCCTCCGCAGCCTCGCTCATGGCAAAGTCCCAGGTGCTGTTGAGTGGCGAGGAGCTTGAGGGATTCGGTGTTGCAGGGGGAGGTGGAGAAGAAGGCGTGGGTGGAGGCGGAGCATATGTTGCGTCATTCTCCTCCTCTTCTTGTCCTTGGTGATGGCCACTGGTATTGTCAATCTCCATCCAATCCTCATCCTCGTCACCGCCGTCGCCGTCCTTCTCTTCTTCCTCATCATCAAAACGTTGACTCTTGCGCAAGGATTGAAATTCATTCGCGAGTTCAGCGGCATGCACAGGCTCCTCCTCCTCGTAAGCTTCACGCGTTTGCTTCTCTGCAGGAGCAATCGGAGCAGCACCACCTTTGATAGGCCCCCTTCCACCGTTGTTGTACTCGGGATGCTTGAGGAACCACTCCTTGCCCCTCCCAAACCCCAGCAGACGGTACTGGTAGGCCTTGGCGATGCGGCGATAACGGGCATTCAGACGCTTCACCTTCTCCGCTTGTTGCTGAAAATCAACACCATAAACGTCCCGATCCTCCATCATGCGATCGTAGCGGCCGCGTTGTGCACGGTAGTGCTCCATGAGGTCCTTGGCGAAGCGACGAAAGGCTTGAATGCCGTGCGCAAGACGTTTCGCAGCGTCGTCCTTGGCCTTGCCTTTGGCGGCGGTACCCAGTTTGTAGCGCAGGAGTTTGAGGCGCTTCGTTTCTTCCTTGTAGCGTTCGTAAAACTGCACTTGTAGGTCGTCTAGGCAGAAATTGTCACCTCGGCACAATGGGTGTCAAAAGACACGGGAAACAGAGACGAACACGCATAAAAACGCCTCCATTTGCCCAGAATATAATTGTAATAAAAAATAAAATATAAAAATAAAAAAAGAAGGAAGGCAAGAGGCAGGGAGAGAGAAGTACGATCAGGGCTGGTGGGCTCAATGTCGACGGCAGGAGAGATTCGGAGCTCGTTTTCCATGTCGAGAGGCAGTTGGAAATGCTCTAAAATGCAGACAGATATTATCTATTGCAATAGAAAAGAGAATGAATGCTTGTACAGCGAGAGTCGGGCTTGGTGGCGGGAGCTCCAGACTTTGGAAAATCGACATTGCTGGTTCGGGGAATAGAAGGACGGATTCCCCGAACGTACAATGTCGATTTTCCAGACTCTGGACATGCTGTATTCCTTGTGCAAATTACAAATACAAGCTGTCACTTATCTGTTATAGAATGGAAAACAATGCTCTCACACCAGCCGAGTTGTTGCAGCATCTGGCCCATCTCGCCGATGGAGGCCCGGAGCTCGTTCCGAATCACGTCTATCCAGTGGATAACATGGATGAGGAAGACTTCACTCCTGCTCCTCTCCCTTACTTTTACTTGGGCATCCCTGAGGCGATGCTGGGTGGCAATCCCGAAGAAGCAGAAGCCTATCGCCTCAGTCTTGCCGCCTGGGCTATTGAACCCCTGCACATCCCCTATATTCAAAGCCAGCGCCAACCGCTCGTCCTTTCGAAATGGATCGAGTATGGCAAGAAGTGGTACGAGATGGAGAAGCTATTGGACAGGGATCACAAGGGGACCTACTTCAAGGAGCTCTTTGTCCTGACTGACTATCAAAACAATGCCTTTGCAACCTACAATGACCCATTGGCTTATGGCACCCCACCCAAGCAACCGAAGCGCTTCAAAGTGTTTTGCGAGAGTTTTGATCGCATGGGTCTCCCTCTGCCCTTGACTAATCACTGGACGCTCTTCACAGGGGAAGGGCAGTATGGCAACACCTTATGGTCGTTGTGTTTGAAGAATCAAGGAGTGGTGGAGGGTTTTACAGTACCGATGCAAATCTCAGCCACTTGGAACTTCAATGTCGCTCTTGAATTCATCGGGTATCAGGGCGGTGGCTGGGGCAGTGCTGTGCAAGAGCCTTCGCTCGTTCCTTTAAGCTGTGGTCTCATTGCCTTGCACTACACTGCTTCAAGTGAGATCACAGGCCTAAAACCTATTCGAGCACATCTCATGCAAGAATTGGGACAGTACCACCGACAAAAGGGAGAGTGGTCCGACAAGGCCTGTGAATGTGAGGTTCTGTTACAGCCTCTCCTCCGCCTTCGTGTACTTCGTGTAGAAGAGCTCGGTGAAACCCTGATGCCAGTGCGTGCCATTCGTCGTGTTGGTGCAGTGACACGCATGTTGAAACAGTTGCGTATATTGCATGTGCAGGTCATGCCTCTTCGTCTCTTAGAATAAAATACAGAAAATTAGAAAAATGTCTCCAAACTATAGAAAATCGACAATGGGACTTCCTTGAATCTACAATGTCGATTTTCCAGACTCTTGATATGCTCTATCTCTCGTTCAAAATACACTGACAACACTGTCATTCTTTTCAGTACTATTTTAATGTATGTTTAAAATGGAAAATACAACGACGATGACGAACACTGCAACCTATTGTCTCGTCTTCTTCCCCGACGAAGGCATCACCGCACTCGAACGCACACAACAATTGACCTGCAGCATCTCGATTAACAACTTTGAAGAACGTCGTTTGTGTGCCTATCATAGCATTATTGCGCTCTGTGGCGTGGAAGTGATTGAAAAGAAACGCAAGGTTCTCTGTCCTTATTGCCGTGTTGCTCTCCCAATCGACGATCCGACCAATATTCTCCTCAAAAACATTGAACACGCCACCGTGCCTTACTTGGACACTTTCGATGCGGAGACGATTTCGCTCTTCACGACGATTGCCGTGCTGACATGTGGGCAACGACAAAAGTGCGCTAAGCGTGCTACCGAATGGATCACGACAAGACTGACGCTGCTGCGAACGGTGATGGAAAACGGAGGAAAAGATATTCATTACGCCCGGCAATGCGCGAACCCAACGTGCGGCAAACTCTCCAATCAAAAAATGTTACAATGCGGTCGATGCGTCAGTACGTATTATTGTTCCTCGGATTGTCAACGCGCACATTGGACGGAACATAAAAAGGCATGTAAGATTTTCTCAGAGAAGAAGACAAAATAAAGAATAACAAATAGAGATCATTTGTCTATGTGAGCCTTCCTTCTCTGTTTCTCAACTAAACAAAAAAAATGGATAAGGAACGCTTCGATCGTGCTCTCAATTATCTCCTGCAAGACACGGGTGTCAGGCTTGGTGCAAAACAGAAAGAGTTTATACAAGGCGTGCGAGACGGGGACGACACAGCGAGTGTCGTCAAACTAAGCAAACCGCCAGGTGCCACGTTTGTCGAAACTTTGGTCGCGGCTGTCATCATGGTCTCGCAACCCCGAGGAAATATCGCTTGTTTTTGTAAAAACCAGAGACAAGCGCGAGAGCGGGTAACACAACTTGGCCAATGGTTGCATCTTTTTGTAAATTCAGTGGAGTTTTCCTTCGAAGAGGTGATGCGCGACGCATCTGAGTGCATTCGGATTCGCAACGTGTTGGGTGCTGATGTCATTGGTGCCGCATACAGCACGTCTGGTTCGGTGGATGCCTCCAATTATCGAGGCATGGGAACATCCCTCAAGATACTCTTTCTGGCTGAGGCCGTGGACGTGCCGTTTCTCCTGCCACTCTCTGCCATCGGCGCCACGGTTATCATGATGAAGAAGCCTGACACAGTGGAGTTGGAAGAAAGCGAGAAGAAGAAGAAGACGACAAAAGAGTAGCGCTCTCCTGTTTTGTGTCTAGCGGCACTCATTTTGTTCTTCTTCCTTTGTCGTGTCACAAACAAATGAAACGTCTACGCGAAATCACACAAAAGAAACGAACAAGAAACAAAAAAACGCCTCCCAACCCTGTCACTGTTACCCTCCTCCCCTCTCATGCCCCAGCCTGGGAACGTTGTCTGCGGACCCGTACCTTTGTATACGAACCCGAGGCTGTGTGGCTGCCCGACGATGCATGGAATGTCATCCTTGCGCTCCTGCGCGATGAAATCGGATACCGCCATCATTATGACAGTGCCCCTCGAGCACTGCGCGAGCTTGCCCATGTCTCGCGCCAGCTCCACCGACTAGTGGCACGGCTCTTGCAGGAGCAATGGAGCACCGCCCATGCCGCGCTCCACCACGCTCTTGTTGAGAAGAATTGGCATCGACAAACCCCTTGTTTGAGGCCTATGGTTAAGACCCTCCTCTCCTGTTGTTATCATTTCGAGCACGGGTACGGCCTCCATGAAGACTATCTACGAGGGCGCTATGCTCAGCATGGACCACTGCGTGTGGAACATGCCGTGATGCATCGTGTCCTGGCCTACTTCCCAGACTGGCACCACGGACAACACTGGCGACGCAAGATCCGCGACGCTTGGTACAGTCGTTATCCTCTCGAGGCAGACCAGACATTCCCCCAACTCTTGTATTTTCTGCACGTGTGGATCGACACGGATGCTGAGTTGAGTAGGCTGTTGGAGATTATTGTTCCCGAATGGTGTCATGAACGCGTCGATGAATGCCTCGCTTACTTGCTGTTATGGAGGGAGGAGTATTCTGGTATTTTTGATCGTGGTTGTCAGGCCTTTATCTATTGGTTTGTGCGCATCGTCGTCACTCAGAAACTCGGCCTGCCGTGGCCATGCCCAGACAATTCATATAAACAACATTGTCTCTTGTATGATAACCATTGGGAGAATTCCACGGCATTGCTCTTTCACTATTGGAACGAGGGCACACGCCCCGATGTGGAACAAATGCTTCGTTATTCGTCGGACGAGATGAAGATGACGAATCTCCATCTCATTGAAGCCTGTGCTTTAGACGCGTTAGTCTCTCTCCCTGTGAAAGAATAAAGATACAGGACACACTTTGTATTTAAATTTCCGTCCTCCAACCCCACACCCCACCACCTTTGTGCTGTCCTGCGCCCACAATGACGAACAGCATCATGCCACAGAAGATGCCACCTGAACTTGCAAAAGCGAACAAGGCGAGCAATGGCCCAGTGCCCGTCCAGAAGAATGAGAGACACAACAGTTGTATCAGGAACATGAAGAACCAACGGGACATCCACAGCACAAAGGGAAGATCGCCCACTTGTGGAAAGAGCTTCAGCATGGGCCAGTCGAATACGACAAAGAGAGCGTTTAGAAATTCAAAAATCCTTTGCTTGACATTGGGAGAGCACATTTTCTTCTGTTGTTGTGGTCAACAGAAGAGGGAATGACCATTTCTCTGTGTACATTATGAAACGAAGAAGAAGGCCATCGGAACCTGCTGCTCCTCTCACGAGCGTCGTTTGCACCTGGTCACTAGAGCTCGATTTCTTCCCCGAGCTACGCACACACCACCTCTATCCCGTGTGCACTCTCCGCGCAAAGGCACGGCTCGCTCTAACCTGTAAAATATTGTGCAAGGAACTCATGGACGATCCTACTGCTCCTCTCTTCCTGCCTCCCGAGTGGCGTGCCCAAATCGCTCCCATGACCAGCAAGTGTGAGGAAGACGAGTTAAAGTATGAGATGGACGTCAAGGGTATCCGAGCGAAATGGCGTCCTCAAGACTACACTGTACGACGCCGAGCATTGCGCATGTTCTTGGAACGCCGCCTTCGACCACTCAAATTCATGTCCCTGCGACCAGACGTGGGTCAGGTGCTGCGTCTCGAGTATCATATGGACGAGGATCACGACTTGGCGGAATTCCGCGTGCATGTCAAACTGGGGCACTTATGGTTGGACAATGGCGTGTCATTGCATCAATACTTGTTGGATAAGACTCACATTAGCGTCCGAATGGGTGTGACAGTGGGTCGCTTTTTCACCGCACCCCACCTGCCGTTGCTCATGACCGAGGGCCCGATCGTGCTTCCCAAGACTCAGCTGGCGAAATTGGCGAGCATTCTGAGTCATCAGCCGCTGACGGCCGACTCTGTGGACGAACTCTGGGCGGGAGTTGATGTTTCTTTTTTTATTTTTTAGTGCTTGGACTCTCTCTTGTCTTATTTTCTATTTTCCGTCGTTATTTGTGTACTTGTTTTAGGCTCAAAGAGAAGCTCTGGAAAACAGAAAATACAAGGACAGAATATAGAAAATCACGTGTGCTCTGACCTTATTAATTCTATAGTCATTCTTCTCTAAAAAGCATGGAAAATACGGCCGATAAACAAGACGATGAAAAAGCCAGTTTCGACAATACCTGTTGTGTGTGCCACCAACCCCAGGCCCCACCCTGGTATGGTTGTGGTTCCTGTATTGCCATGCTATGTCAACCGTGTTACAAGAAACTCTTGGAAGCTATCCCAATCACAAAACCAAAGGGTCGTGTCGCAAAGGCAACACCACCACCACCACTACCTACGTCCCTCACTCTCCTGGGAGTCCAGGTCAGTAGTGCATCCCTACTAAGTGCACCACTAGCACCACCAGCCCCAACAAAACAACACCCTGTTCTCTGCCCTGCATGTCGCAAAGCCATGGATCGGGGCTTGCAACGTCATTATTTGGCCGAGGAATTGCACCAACACCACCCCATGCCTGGCCTGCTCGGCATCTGCCCCCATCCTGGGTGTGGTCAAGAAGTTTTACTAACAGGAGGACAATGGGAACAACATGTCCGCCGGTGCGACTACGTACGGGGTAGATGTGCCCAGCTGCTTCCAGAAGATCACTGCCGAGACAGTATTGCCATGCGTGATCTCCCGCAACATATGAATACACACCATGGTGCTCAACTGATCGACAGCGGACCACCACTGGATCTCCCGTTGGAGGGTGAAGCCAAGGGCACTCGTTGGTATTTTGCATTGGTTTTAAATATCCCCGGTTTCCCCCTCACAGGGACGAATCGCATTCTGCGTCACGTCATCCGATACCCTTCGTTATGGCCGGCTGGGGGGTCACCCGTACTCTACGTGCACGTCAGTGGCGGAGAGAACGCCACACATGGCACTACGATCCGGATCGCGTGTGTGAGTGCGCCGCTGGGTTATTCTATATGCCTAAGGGCGAGAGGTGAGATGGCAGGCGCGCGGCAAGAAAGTGTTGTTGCTTCACACACTGGTGATGAATGCACGGTGAGAGTCACAACTTACTTACCAATGTCCTATCCGTTGTGTTCTGTACCGTGGAAACTCTATCTCAGAATGGAAATCCATCGACCTGAAGTGCCTTCGTGGAACCTGGCCCAGATGGATTATGGCCGAGTTCGAACACACCGCGAGCCGATATCATGGGAGGAGTTTTGGAAGAAGAGACGTACGACACATACGAACCCCGTTAAACAGAAAGGAGATGAGAAGGGTGACGATGTAGTGTCTGTTTCCACGAACAAGAAACGAGCACGCTCAGATGACGAAGAGGAGGTAGAGGAAGAATCACAACCAACCCTTCCTCCTCTCAAGAAAGCACGTCACTTGCCACCTCCTGATCCTATTGTCATTGTGGACGGCGGTGAGGAAGAAATAGCAGAGGCAGGAGAAGACAATATGCCTGTAGATGATAACATGAATACAGATTTTCTATCATGAAAAAAAGGCCTTCCTTCTCATTCTTTTTCCTGTCCCCCCTCCTCCTGCTCAGGATGACAAACCCTGTCGATGCAGCCTTTGCCCAATCTCTCCTCGAATATGCTCTTGCTGAGCGTCCGTGTGTTGTCATCACTGTCGCGCCAAGCACCACCTTCGTGGAGCCCATTGAACCCGCGCTCGTGAATAACCCCATTGCCCGCATGGGTAAAGCTCTGTCTCTCCTTCTGTGTCGGACGACCGTCGTCTGTGCTCGTTGTCGACGGCAGGCGAGTGTCCCCGCGGGCGTTCGTCTCAAGGATCACTATCTGAGTGTCGAGATGCAGAACAACAACATGTTCGCCTACACCTTTGCCTATTCGTGTGCCGACGACATGGAGTGTCGTAAAGTGGCCCTCGAGAATCTACAGACCATGGCCAACATTGCCCGTGGTTTATCTCCGCTGGCTAATCGCATCTGTGTTGTTTGCCGGAGCCACGAACGCAAGGCCAAACTATGCAGCAAGTGCAAGCTAGCCTCCTACTGTAGCATTGAATGTCAGTGATCGCATTGGGTCCTGCATAAACCTTATTGCCTCAACAGTGCTGCTGCGACAGTCGACTCGGAGAATACGACGGCAGACAAGGAATAAGAAAACGACGTCACATTGTTTGTTCCCATTGTTTCTATAAAAAAAAGAGAGAAAGATAACCGTTGGCCTTTCTCATTCCTCTTTTTTATTTTATATTCTCGTGTGTCAGTCCGCGTGTTCTCCCACATGGAAAACAACACGCCACTGGTTAAAAAGCCGCTTCTTCCAGCGATTCTTCCCTGGCACAAATTCTACACACAAATCGAGGCGTTGATTTTCTTAAAACAGAAACAACGCGCGCAACCCGAGGGTCCTGTACCTGGTGAACCATGGCAGTTGGTAGCACTGGACACGGATGACAAAGGGCATAAAATCTACATCGTCACCTGCCCACGCATGGCCCATGCAGCCCTGATGCGCCTGCCATTGGCTGCCGCAGTCGATGATCGCAATAGCATGGGCCAACGTGTGGCGGGCTTCATGTATGAGTTCCTACATCCAGACGAGCCGATGCGAATCATCGGTGACAATGAGTTCGCGCAGTTGCTGAACTCTGGATTGGACGGCGATGCTTGCCAACATGCCCTGCATGCCTACATGTGGCGGGTCTACTGCGAGATTGCAGTCCGGCCACAACCAGTCGCACAGACCGCCACCGGCGTGCACTGGCTTGACACGGAAGTGTCCCACCGGCCGGGTGTCAAAGTGTCCTATCATGATAAGATGTTGGCCATCTGGGGTGCCGTCGCGAACATGAGCGAACAGCGCTTGTTTCAGGGCCGACTGGCCTATCTGATTGAGACCGATGCCGAAGCCGATATCACCGAGGCAAAACAGCTCCGGGTGCGGATGTATGTCAAGAAACCCGACAAGACAGAGCCCGTGGTCGAAGTGGTGCACTTCCATGACATGAAAATCTTCACGACCTATCGCCTCTTTCGTGTTTTGGGGGCCTCCAAATACTGCCCGCCAGATGCCACCCCTGTATGTTTCCTGCCCGAAGCGTTCGCAGCACAAGGCAAAGAGCGACGTGACATTGACTATGCCACCTGGCGTGCTTCCTTGGTGAGTGTGCGGTTGCGTCCACCGCATGAGCCTGCGCCACCCATCTTGCGATTGCCACAGGCATGGGCCGTACATCGAAAGTATTGGGAGACACCCGTGACGATTCTTTCACTGGAAGACTTACAGGCAAAGTTGCGAGGTGAAGATCTCAAGAAACGACAAGAAGAACCACGTGCTGACCGTGGCGGATATTACCAGGTCTTGTATCGGTTTCCCAAGAGTACCCAAGCGTCGAATCGTGATGCCACGCATTTCGTCTCCAAGGATGGATTCACGAGCTACCGTGTCGTGTCCGACACTGAAGCGTTCTATGCGGCATTTCTCAAGGACGTCCAAGCCGGGTTGCCGGCAGTGGCGCATGAATTGCGTACCCCAGTGACACGGCATGCCTTAGATTATGATGGAGGACCCGACTTGTTGACTGTCTTGGAGCCCGGTCATGAGACGCCCTTGGAGGCTATTCAAACCATCCTGCATCAACATGTCCTTACCGCAGACACTACACAAGAAGGTCTCCTCCTTGTGTGTCCGCTCCGACCCAAAGATGCGCCTGGCACGATGCGTGCTCATTTGATTTGGCCGCAGTGGATGGTACGTCTCGTCGACGAACGCACCATTTTGACTCTGCTGACACGGGAGATGACGACGCGGTGGCCACATCATCCATGGCGCGATCTTATCGAAAGTCCCCCAAAGCTGCGCATGGCCTACTCGGACACGTATAGCAAGGAGACAGGCGAGGTAGCGCATCGCGTGTTTGTGCCTGCCTCCGGATTCGATGTTTATGGCGCTCCCCGACCACTGCCCACCCGGGACCGTCTGCAGATGCTTCGCCTCTGTAGTTTGCGGATGAAGGAGGGTACAACCTTAACTTCCCTGCAACTCCTGCCTGCTCCTGCTTTTCGTCAAGGAGCAGGCGGCGGCGGCGGTCCACGGAACCCCATGGTGGGTCTCTCCCAAGCTCATCAAGAAGCGGTATGGGCCGTGCTGAATCGCATCCTGGCTGCGATTCGGGTGCGTCACAAAAAGGACAAAGCCGAGTTCTATAATATCGACAATATGCGCATGTTTGGACGCATCCTCACGCTGGGTATTAAGAATCACGGTCAATGTGCTCCTGTCATGGAAAATGGCAAGCTGCGACATGACCACAACAATGTTAAGCTCTCGATCGATATTGAATCTGGCAGCTGGGAGCTCCTGTGTTTTGATAAAGCCTGCCCGCAAAATCGTCGAGGCTACGCCATCGAAGCGAACGCTTGGGGTATTGGGCAGGTAAACCCCAGTGTCTTGCGTGATGCCTGGCCGACCGCCGGTGAATTAAAACATCTTGCTGAGAAGAGACGTGCAGATGCCAAGACAAAGAGGCAGTTGGAGAGAAGCAAAGGCAAGGAAAAAGAGAGGGATAGCAAGAGACCACGTCACTTATCGGATCTCTCTCTGGATACAGTGAACTCTTCTTCCTCTAGCAGCAGTAGTGGGACAGGCGGTGGCAGTGGATGTAGTGAAGATGATAAAATGGAGGAATAAAACTTTTTATTTCTTTTCATCACCTTCCTCCTCTGCATCAGCATCCAGATCGATGACGACCAATGGCTTTAGCATCTGAATTACTCCCGTGGCGAGGCGACGAAATTCCACCAATGCCTCATAGAATTGACGTAGATCCTCACGCGTCAACTCGTCCTTGTTTTGCACATGAGCACATGTACATTCACGACACAACCAATCCACCACAGCCGTGTGCCCTTGGATGCAGTGTCGCAAAGGAGGCGCTGTGATTACAACTTGCTTGATAGGATGTAGTAGACAAGCGCACCAACAATGACCTTGGGCACACCACCGACAAGGATTCAGGCATTGCGAACACTTGGTCGTCACCAACCCACCACATACAGGACATTGTTCCGGTGGGATATCCGCGAGTGTTTTCCAGGGTCGTCTGGCCATGATAAAGAGAGTGACACACGCAGTGAGTTATTCTCCTCTTCTTCGATGGGTTCCTCCAAAAGTAAGGATACACCTGCAGAATATCGCACGGTAGCACGAGGCACCATTCTCTTGCATGGACGCTTGGGATACAGTCCTCATGGTGTGGTGCGCCAGGGCGATCTTGTCCTCTTCCAACTGCACCTCTGTGAAGTCATTGGCTATACCCGCTCCGGCAAAGTCTTTTTACGCCATGTATGGGCCAAGGAGGATCGTATCTTCAGTGTCTCCACGGCCTGGCGCACGCTGGTGCTCTTCCACTCGTATCTCCTTGCCCCTCTGCATCCCGTGGCAGAAATAGACCGGCAATGTGCCTATGCAATCAACAAGCTGACAGACTGGCAACACAACCCGACGGCGTTGGAACACAGCATGCTGCGCAACGCGGAGCAATGGGATGAATATCAGCAGAATCACAGCATGTTGCGCGATATGCGTTCGGCTGCTGAAGCCGATGACTGGTTCGAGGACAGCATCGCCGGGGAATCCGTACAGGCTCATGTTAATTTTCTCTTGGATACCGCCGCGGTGCAGTGGTTGCAGAAGCATTTTGTCGACGATCCAAAGAGAAGGCAGAGGAAGAAGGCGAACACGTGAAAGACTCTATGTATTTGTAAACTGGTTAAAAATGAAGCGTTGTTCTGCTGACATCGACGCATGCACGCAGCTGAGCTAGTCATTTTCTTTTCTACCATGCTCGTTGATTCTTTTCCCAATGATGCGATTCCCGTGGTTCGTACCGCCGTTTTTGGTCAGACCCCTGGAAACTTTTTGCATGCGTCGTGTGGCCAAATCTTTGCCAATTGGAACAATTGGATGCATCACTTGAAAACATGTCCCATGGAAGATTATGGACGATGCCGCGCAAAAGAACAGGAACAACACATTGTCCCACCCCGTCTTGTCCTCGACCCTGTGCTTGTCAAAGCTCCTAAACAACGTACAGGACGTCCTTGGAAACAGCCTCCTCTGGCAACAGCAGCCACTGTGACAGAAACGGAGCAGACGCATGTCATATCCCAACCAGGGAAATCCCCAATTTTTGTCTTTACCCCCTTAGCCTCCATGGCCATGCCCGAGGACGTCTTGGATGCCATTATACTCCCCGAGGTGTCCCTTCCTGAAATTGTCGTGGATTGTGCAGAAATGGAGGAACAAGAGGAGACCGAGGAACCTTCTCATAAGCTCTGTCGCCTCTGTCATAAGCCTCTCCCAGAAGACAAGAAGGACCGCCGCCTGCATACGACTTTGTGTGTCAGCCGAGATGTGAGTGCGCCAGCGGGCAAGCGCAAACGTGACGCGGTACCCACATCTTTCAAGGACGATACTGCTGCAGAACCTGCTCGCAAGCGGCGTCGTCGACGTGTGTTTCATGTAGTGGAGGAAATTCTCGGTCATGAACGGCACCCAGAGACGGGTGAGTGGTTGTTTCGCGTGCGTTGGTCGGATGCGAACCGTCAACCGGGTGACACGGATGATAACGACCCTCTGGTGACCCTGGAGCCAATGCGGAGTTTTCTCGACGTGCATGAAGATGGAAGCCGGCGCAGTGTCACCGCCGTTTGGGCCGATTACGTCGAAGCCGTAGGGATTGATTTAGTGCCCAAGATTGAAGCAGAGAAAATAAATACTTAATCACTCCTTTCACACATGGGCAGTTCTTTGACCTCCCTCTACAGGGAACACATGTACTCGTGGGCCTACCATCATGTCGTCTTTGAGAGTCCACCGCTACCACCCCTTACAAACGACTATGAACCCCAGCAGCTCTGGGAGCGGATTGACCCTGTGATGCAGAGAAAAGAGGACATTCGTGCCATCCTCCTCTATTGCCACCTGCCCGACCAGAGTGTCCGCACCGAATCGGAGGCTCTACACACCCTGGCCGAAGAGATGCAAGATATGCTCTTGTTGGTCTGGGAGTACCCTGGATGTGGGCATCGGCGTGATCCCAAGACGCCGCGTGCCACGACGCACCAGGGTTATGTCAAGGCAACATGGGAACAGCTACAACAAGAGGCGATCGGCGTCCTTGATCGCGTCCGCACCGTCTACCCCCTCCTGCCTGTGGCGATCATGGGTCGGGGCGTGGGCAGCAACCTTGCACTTCACATGGTCTGTGAACGACCCACTCAGGTCAAAGCCGTGTTGGTGCATGATGTATGGACGAGTTGGACTGATTTCTTGTGGGGCGTCGACTGGGGGAGACACGCGTACCGGCGGCTGGCTTTGTATTGGTGGGAACCCCGTGTCTTTGACACAGTGGAAGAAGTGCAGAGGAAACTACGTAAGGACAAGTATCAGGGACACTTGTTCTTTTCTTATAATCGCTTTGACGTGGATATGCCGGTGATGACGGTGTATAAGCAACTGGTGCAACCCCTCATGGAAGAGTTTGGCGAGGATCAGGTCAAATGGCTGTGTTCTCCAGTGTATAAACCCTGGACCGACGTCGTGATCCAATATTACTATCCCAAACTGCGACAGTGGCTCGATCTTGTTCCTCCTCCTGTGGTCAGCAGCAGTAGCAACAACCGCCCACAGTAGTTGTTGTGTTTTTTTGCTTCTCTATCACCCACTCTATTTCTGTGATTACCATTAAAGAACATGGATGATTCTTCTTCTTCCTCGTCCTCTGTCCCCTCTCGTCCTCTAACGGATCAAGATTATTATAAGCGTCATCGAGAAGAGGAAGAAAATACAGACGGAGCCAAGGAAGAGAGCCCACACAAGCGTCGTCGTGTTGAACCTGCTCCCATTGACCTTGTCTCCTCCTCCTCTGCCTCTCATGAAGAAGATGAAGGAGGAGAAGCACCTGTTCCTCCTCTGGATGTGGTGCAAGTCATTCTCACCCCCTTCACCCAGGCCAACGACATTCTCGTGCGCCACAGCCGTGCCGAAGCCGAGGATTTTGCAGCACGTAAAAACGTTCAATTGCTCGATCGCTTCCTGCGTGATGGCAAACGTGCTCGCCGCTATCTGGAACGACCGCCATCACACCGAGTCAAGGTGGACAAGGTAATCGGAGACATGGATGCCCTGCTCAAAGTGGCGGTGCGAAAACGTTTTCTCAAACCCAATGGCTTCTATCGTGTGGCCGAGATGGAAGTCGAGGGCACACCCTCGGATGATGAAGAAATGGCTGACAGTCGTGATGGGGACGTGGAGAGTGCTTCTCTGGAGGGCGATGAAGGTGAAGCTGACCCATTCATTGTCAAGGGCAATCATCACAGCAGCGACGACGAGAATGATTTTATTGAAAAAGTCAAGGGCAGTGTGGATGAGGACAGCGATGAGGATTTTGACGGCTCCTCTGTTGTCTCCGATCATGACAGTCCTGTGGAATCCGAGAACGAGTAGAGAACCAGATTTTTTAAATACATCTGTTATGTAAGCGAAATTATCACACACTTGCTGGTTGTGTGCGCGAGCGACCCATGACAGAAAAGTTTTTCCACATACTCTGGAACCACTCTGTTTGCCACAGTTCGGGCCAACTATTGGAAGGGTGATATACCACAGTGCTACGTTCCGGCCAGACCGTAGTGTCGGTCCAATTCATGACAGAGCGCCACTGCCATCGAGGTTGGTGTGTCTCAGCATCTTCGCCGTCAATGTACAAGCACGCAGCGAGGGCATAACACATGGGTGAGGTGGGTGTGGTCTGACAGAGCCAGTGGAAGGAGAGGCCCTCTGAATTGATATGAAAGAAGCGATCGCGCAGAGACCAAATGCGTCCAGGACGACAGTGGTCCGCGAGGATTCCACAATCCATGGCCTCTCGACAGACGGCACGCCATTGCTGTTGATTCTTACGCAGACGCTGGATGTCTCTTCCTTCTTCTCCTCGGACCATGGGAGAGAGATCCATGTTGTCCCGTACCCTGATCCAGGCCTCATGTGCTCGTGCTTTATCGAGTTTGATTCTGAGTTCGCGTGATTGATCATCCCACACGGGCTGCAGACGTCGATGGAGACGGGGTCCTGGGTCCAGCCGTCGCAAGATATGACAGGTCCAGGACAAGTAAACACAGGCGCTGGGTGGCAGGTGGCGACGCACTTCCAACAGCATTTCCGGCAAGAGGGAGAGGAGGGGGAATGGTGTTTCTTTGACAATATCTTCTTCTTCTGGTCGTACGCGTTTCATGCGGGACAGAGAACAATAAACAAAAAAAGAAGGGGAGATAAGTAACATTCTATCGTCTTTTTTATATCACTGTCAACTGCAGGAAAATACAGGTGTCTTATACTCACGCTACACGATTAAACACGACACTCCCTTGTTGGGTCACCTGCAAGGCTTGTGTGGTAAACGTGACGGTGCCACCACTGGGTTTGCTGTACCACGTTCCTGTGCCACCGGTAATGGCAAAAACAGAGGTGCGGAAGGAGGTGGCAAGTGTCTGATTGGTGGGGACGAAATACTTGCCCTGACTAATCACCATGCCGGCCGGTACGTCGCCGCTGCCATCGAATTCAAACATTTTGGTGCACATGTACAAGATGCCGTCGGCAATGGCGTCCGGCCCAAGCTGTGAGCAGGTGCCAAGGGCCGTGCCAATCTGCGTACTTGTGTCGCTCAGCAACTCCAGCGTGCTGTTCCAGGATTGGATATTGCACGTGTCCGACAGGTCACAGTCCGTGATCGTGGGCGTCTCCTGGTAGGACACGGTTGTCTGGGACACGGTGGCCGTGTCGGCACAGCAGAGGTCAATGGGCCACTGGCGAATGCGGGCCACCAACAAGGCCATTAAAATAACAAACGCAATCATGAAGAGCCACACGGCGACGGTCGTCCAGGTCGTGCTGTCGGCCAATTGCTTGCGGGTGGAACCACGGCCAGTCGTACCGTCCTCTGTATCGAGATCGTCGTACCCGTCTCGGTCTCCCATAGTAAAGGATTCGTAATTGCGAGACGATGTAAAAAACAAGGAGGACGGAGACAGGCACAGGAGGCACCTGATCGTCTTCTCATGTGTTTCGACACTTCAGACTGTCTCGGACCAATCTATGTGTCGTGAACAACAGCCGTCTGTTTTTATTCCGGAGAAGTACAGCGGGGGTGAGTCAAAATATAATTGTCACAAGCCCAGCATCTGCCGTCACGGGTGCATCCTTGGTGAAGCGTTCCAGCTTCATGGCCATGCCGAGGCGTCGCAGGCGCCAGGTCATCATGGATTCTTTGCGTTTGCGTGCGTACCCTGGTCCGTGCCGCCGATGCAACAACCACTCGAGCTGGCGTGCATGGCGTTGCGTCTTGAATCCCTGGACATGGAATAGAGGGTGCGCACCGGGACCATAGGAGCGTGTCGAGTGTGCACCACCCTTAATCTCGCCCTTGTGTTGCCGCAGACGACGTGCCCAATGATTCGTCCAGCCCACATAGGTACGGCTTGCGGCAGCGTTGGCAATACAGTAGACGAGGCAGTCGCCCTTGTTCATTTTTTGGGAGGAAAACAATGAACAGGGCTGCACCCGGCCGGGCGAGATTGTTGCCCATGGATTCATGATTTGCTTCTCTGCGTCGGTGCACAGAAAACAGGAGCTATGTTATAGCTACCCTCGCTGCTGCTCTCTCGAACAGCATGGTATTTTCTCTGCACCTCCTCGCAGCGAATGTTTTTTGAGGAGCCGCTCATGCGTCGACCACCAGGACAACAACAGGACGATGATGAAGAAGATGAGGCCGAGGTTCAGCGCCAGCAACGACGGCGGGCCTATAACAAAAATCGCCGGCTGCGACTGGCCCTCTTGGCCGTATTGATATGCAGTCTGGGTATTCTGGGTATCGTGCTTGGCAGCCTAGATGTGACGCGACGGAGCGGCAGCACACCGACTCCTGTACTCATACCTCCTTCACCGTCCCCGTCTCCATTACCTGCGCCTGTACCAACCCCGGAACCTGTCCCTGTCCCTGTCCCGGTGCCGGCTCCTATACCTATGCCCATGCCCTTGCCTGCTCCAGAACCTATTCCAATCTCTGAGCCGACCCCTGAACCTACTCCCACTCCCACCCCAACTCCCGAACCGACTCCTGAACCTACCCCAATTCCCACACCGACTCCTGAGCCTACTCCTACTCCAACCCCTACGCCGGAGCCGACTCCCACTCCTACTCCTACCCCCACACCGACACCGACACCGACTCCAACCCCGACGCCTACACCTACGCCTGTACGTGTTTTTTTCTGTATTTCCCTGATTATTGTGATTCTTCTTTCGTTGTGCGGCACATCACGTCCAAGCGTATAAGCAGCGTGCTGATTCCTTGTCTAGACTCCCACCCCTACCCCTACCCCTACCCCGACACCTACACCCACCCCTACTCCAACTCCGACTCCAACCCCAACGCCTACTCCCACGCCGACGCCGACCCCAACGCCGACACCGACACCTACGCCTACTCCAACTCCAACTCCCACACCAGAGCCAACGCCGACTCCTACTCCTACGCCTGAACCAACCCCTACCCCTACCCCTACTCCCACTCCCACTCCCACGCCCACTCCAACTCCTACCCCCGTATTTGCCATCTTCTCGATTGCTTTGTTCGTCTGTGTGATTGACCTGTTTTTTTCGCGTTATTGCCCGCCGGTCACAAAAAACCGAGCTTCTTCATGTCCCTCTCTTGTTTTTTTCTTAATGTTCGCCTCTCTAGACCCCAACCCCGACTCCAACACCGACACCCACTCCAACTCCAACCCCAACACCAGTATTTGCTATTTTTTCATGTTCTTTCCTCTGCCTTCTTTTTCTTGTCTTCTCTAGACCCCGACGCCAACGCCTACCCCGACTCCAACACCTGTATGTTTTCTTCTGCTCTTGCCCTCTCTTTTATTACCCGCTCTAGACGCCTACACCAGAACCGACTCCCACGCCTACTCCCACGCCAGAACCAACCCCGACACCCACTCCGACACCGACTCCCACGCCAACCCCGACACCCACGCCGGTACTGTGTCCTTGTTTCGTTGACTGGTGCTTTCCGTTCACCACACTATATAACCGGTGTCCTGTATTAGACTCCAACACCTACACCAACGCCTACTCCAACCCCAACCCCAACACCTACGCCTACACCGGTATTACATCCTCATCTCTCCGATTTATGTTTTTTTTTCGACACCACACCATGTGACTCGGGTTATGCATTAGACTCCAACTCCCACGCCTACTCCAACCCCGACGCCGACTCCTACTCCCACACCAACGCCAGTGCCCACACCGACCCCAGCACCGATTCCAACGCCGCCTGTGTCCATCATGTATTGTGGTACCGCGGGCAATCCCTATACTTATAGCATACCGGCCAATACAAAATATCTCGATGTGCATATGCAAGGAGGCGGCGGAGCAGGCGGTTCGGGTGGTACAGTAGGTGGTGGCGGGGGTGGCGGCGCCGGTCTCTATCGCTGGGAACGCATTCAGGTCGTCGCTGGCGTGACCACGGCCACGATTTCGCTGGGTGGAGGTGGAACCAACGCGGGCACGGTCGGTGCCAATGGCGTCGGTGGTGCACAGAGCACGTTCACATACAATAGCAAATCGATGCTTGCCGGCGGTGGTGGAGGCGGAGGCGGTGGCACCGGTGCCGAAGGTGGCGGAGGTGGAGGTGCTGGAAGCAGCGCAAATGGTGGCAATTCCACAAACAGTGTCGGTGGCACAGGTGGCTCAGGCACGAATGCAGCAACCTCCTTCTGGTTCGCTCGTACATTCAACGGCAGGGCCGGCGGCAACGGTGGCTTTGGTGGAAGTGGTGTCGCTGGCACGGCTGTTTCGACGAGCATGGAGGACTATCGTGTTGCCGTCGGTGGTGGTGGCGGCGGCGGTACCAATGGGGGTGCTAACTCAGGTGGTGCAGGCGCTAGTTGTGCGGGTCTTACTTATGTGGGCGGCACGGTGATTGCCGGCGACGCCACTTTTGGCAGTGGTGGTAGTGGCGGAGCGAGTGGAATGGCCAATGGAGGCGACAGTGGTGGTACGGCCACTGCCACACCCACCGCAGGGACAAAAGGTAGTGGCGGCGGCGGAGGCCGCGGTGGTGCAGGTGCAACATGGACAGCCGGAGCAGCCGGTGGCGCTGGATGTGCGATTATTACACCCTTGGTGGCCTGAGTTTGGAAATACACCGAGACATGGTGGGTTTCCGCACACGCTCTCTTCCTCTTGCTTTTTTTTCTTCGAGCACGGAAGAGGGAGGCAGCCGCTCGCAAGATTGCGACATGGAGAGTCATGGCTGCCCTCGGTCGAAGACTGCCTGTGTTTTTGTGGGTGCTTTCTTTTTCCGTACAGGTTTTTTCCTGTGGTTGTGTGTGTCTCCTTATATAGAGTGGCACTCGCACAAGCATTAAAAGAAAATAAGACTTCACCCGTCTTCCTTTACTATACATGACCGACAGTGCCACAGTGGTATTAGAGCCTGACAATGACGACGAGTTCGCGTTCCCGCGTCGTCGAAATAAGAACGATAATATAACAAGCCGACGAGGACGTGTGGTCATTGTAGCAGGTGTTATATGTATCTTGGCGATTGTTGGCCTTGTCATAGGAATAGTCAGAGTAAGTCAACCACCACCCGCGACGCTTGTTGTTGTTGTATCACCGTCACCGTCTGTGGTTCCAAGTCCTACTCCTACTCCGACACCCACACCCACGCCTACTCCCACTCCAACTCCAATTCCTACACCTACCCCGACTCCTACTCCCACGCCCACGCCCACACCCCAGCCCACACCAACGCCCGCGGCCATTCCTGCTGCGCCACCCTCCATTCTTTACTGTGGTGCCAGTGGCAATCCTTACACCTACACCCTGCCCGCCAACACAAAATGGATGGATGTGAACATGCAAGGCGCAGGTGGCGCCGGTGGCTCCGGCAGTACGACCAGTGGCGGCGGCGGTGGTGGTGCAGGTCTCTTTCGATGGGAACGTATTCAAGCCGTATCCGGTGTGACGACAGCCACCATCTGGATTGGCACAGGTGGCACAAACGCAGGCACGATTGGTGCCAATGGTGGCGGTGGCACACAGACCACGTTCATCTACGATAGCAAATCGATGCTTGCCGGAGGTGGAGGAGGCGGAGGAGGTGGTGGCGCCAGTACAGGAGGTGGAGGTGGAGGTGCTGGCAGTAGTGCGAACGGAGGCAACTCCACGGGCATTTCGGGTGGTTCAGGTGGCTCAGGCACGAATGCGGCAACCTCATTCTGGTTTTCCCAAACATTCAACGGGAGGACAGGAGGCGATGGTGCCGGCGTCCCAGGCAATGGCAACGCCGGGGGTGCTCTGTCTTCTGGATTGAATGACTTTGTTTGGCCTGGGGGTGGTGGCGGTGGTGGGGGTGTCAACACGGCTGCGAACTCGGGTGGTGCTGGGCGAAATTCAGCAGGTGCGACCTACACGGGAGGCACTGTGGTTGCCGGCGACGCCACGTTTGGTAGTGGTGGCAGCGGAGGTGCCAGTGCCATGGCCAATGGCGGTAACAGCGGAGGCACCGCGACGAGTACCCCAACCGTAGGGACCAAAGGCAGTGGTGGTGGTGGAGGGCGCGGGGGTGCTGCCTCAACATGGACACCCGGTGCCGCTGGTGGGGATGGCTGTCTCATGATTACCCCCTTGGTAGTTTAGAGAAGCAAAATAGACAGACGGCGTCCTAAAACGTGTGGGGTTATGTTGGCTTCCTTTTTTTCCCTGCCTTAGAGACTGTGTTCGTGTGTCCTATATATACAATACTAAAAAGACACAAAAAAGGATGCAGCGTCGTTTTTCTCTACTAGGCGTGGCAGCTGCGATACTCCTGATAGTCCTATGTGATGCCCAAGTGGCCTCTGTCTACTACACGCCAGGCGTGTTTACTTACACCCTACCGACCAATACGGTGCGCATCGAAATCATCCTCAGTGGTGGCGGTGGTGCAGGCGGATCCGGTTCGAATTCTGCCACTGAGCTGGGCGGCGGCGGGGGTGGTGGCTGTTCACCGGTGCGACATATCTACAATATCTTCCCCGATGGCGCGACCACGGCGACATTGACTGTTGGCGCGGGTGGGACAAATGCTGGTACGGTGCAAGCGAATGGTGGTGCCGGGACAGGTTCGAGTTTTGTTATTGGCAGCCGCACGCTCAATGTCGGTGGCGGAGGCGGTGGAGCCGGTGGTTCCTCGACACAAGGAGGAGGCGGCGGTGGATCCGGAGCCTATGGAACTGGTGGAAGTGCGACCTCCGCGACGGGTGGGACGGCCGGTAGTAGCACCCCAACAGGTCAGTGGCAAGATGCTTCTGTGACGGGTACGGCGGGCGGCACAGCGGGTGGGAGTGGACCTTCCGCCGCGGGTCTCGCCATGACCAATCTGCTCTTTATTCTCTTTGGTGGAGGAGGTGGTGGAAGCGTCGCCACTGTCACAGCACAAGCAGGAGGAGGAACACAGGGACCCGGGTTCCCAGGAGGTACCGCGGGAGACTCCTGCCCTTCAGGATGTGGAGGAGGAGGTGGCGGTGGCGGTCCCAATGGGTTTGCTGCCGGTGGCAATGGCGGTGGTAATACAGTGTCAAGTCCTACCCCTGGTACTCTGGGGAGTGGAGGCGGTGGAGGCCGTGGTGGTGCGAGTGCAACATGGACGGCAGGTGCCAGTGGCGGTGATGGCTTTGCTATTATTCTGGCTTTTCTTGGTTCTTAATGGTGTTGTTGGTTGCAATGGGCCTTTTGTTGCGTACTCCGGGTTTAGGACATGTATGTGTAGATATACTCTGAAAATACAGTGCTCCCTCTCGGTTCTTGTAGTTCCCAATTAGTGCACGGGGAGAGAATGCGGCGGCGGTCTTGTATATCCTGCTGCTTCCTCATAGCGTCCTTGTTACTGTTCCGAGAATCACATGCCAACCTGGTTGAATTCACCACGGCCGCCGGCAGTCCTTACACATGGAATGTCCCCTACGGGGTGGTGGCTTTGGTGGTCAATTGTGCAGGTACTCGGATGATGAAACAGGGAGGCCGTCTCCAACAGTATATGTAGGTGCGGGTGGCGCAGGAGGGTCCGGGTCCTCTGCAAGTACGTTTGGCGGCGGCGGAGGCGGCGGTGCCGCAGCATGTGAACAATTTACATTCACGGTGAACCAATCGACTGTGGTAACCATTACGATTGGTACGGGTGGCACCAATGCAGGAACACAAGGAGCGCATGGTGGCGCTGGAACAGCCACGACATTCAGCCTGAGTAATTTCGTCAATCCTTGGACGATTGCAGCAGGTGGAGGTGGTGCGGGTGGGACTGCGGCCGCAGGGGGTGGAGGTGGAGGCGGTGGCAACGGTGGTAATGGAGGAAGTGCCACAAGTGCCACGGGCGGTACCGCTGGATCGAGTACACCCACGGGCGATTGGAAGATTGTGGGGACGACCACTGCGGCCACAGGAGGTGCGGGGTCGGGCACCAACGGTGCCGTGGGCGGCGCGCCCATTACCGAGAGTAATACGATTGGCTCTAACCAAGGTGGTGCTGGAGGAGGCGCTGGTGCCAACGCAGGGACCTCGGGAAACGGTGGCATTAATTCACGTCGTTTCTATGTGGGCGGGACGGCCGGCACGACAAATGCAGCCCGCGGTCCTGGTGCCGGTGGAGGTGCCAGTTGTTTTGCCAATGGTGGCAATGGCGGAGGTGAAGCGGTCACAAATCCGACCGTGGGTCTCCAGGGCAGTGGCGGCGGCGGCGGTCGTGGTGGTACAGGATCAACATGGTCTGCAGGAGCGGCAGGTGGAGATGGCTATTGTAGTATTTATCTCATCTATGGATCACCTCCATATTAAAATATAGACACATGGGGGAAAAAAATCTGTATTCTATTCTTTAACACTACTCAATGCTTCTTGCTGTTATTGCGACGGCGTCGGCTTGCACGATTCGCTTCCGAGATTGCAATCGCTTCCGCCTGTTTTTGAGATACAACACGCGGTCCATTTTTGCTGCCGGAATGCAAGTGCCCAGCGCGCCATTCATGCATGACCATGCGAATCTTGCGTTGTTGCGCACTTGTTTTTTTGCCTCCGTGAGCACGGTGACGGTGGTGATGATGATGTTGTTTCGGCATAATACACGCATGTGCACATAGACAAAGCAATCGACACAAGAAGCGAGAAAAAACATAATACATCATGGGCTACATAAAATTTATTTCCATGCCATCAAGCATTACGATCCCGACTCTGCACATGGGAGGAGGTGGTGCGACGTCGCACGCTTCCACCATCACCTGCTTTACTCTCTTCCTCACTGCCGCGGTCATCCGTTCGCCTCTCTATTCCAGCGGTCACCATGGTCCATGCCTGTTCCCAAACCGCGGTGAAGCGTGGCCATGGCGAAAAGTACACAGCCACCGCAATACACATCATCACCCCAGAAGCCACGCTGCCAATGAGAATCACTTCCGGTGCCAGCAGGAATTGTACGGCACGATACTCGAGCAGGGTAGCGTAAGTGTGTGCCCAAAACTCGCGAAGCATGTGATATCCGACAAGGGCCAAGTCCACAAGGGCTGATAAAGAACGCTGGAACGCCGGTCCCAGACGATCCCACAGATCCGTGAGGCGTGCGGCGACCCACGCTGCCGCATGGGCTAACGAGTCACCCAGCATGCCTGCCCAATTGACCAGGACATGGGACAGGCGAAGGGCAATTTGCAGGGGTTGGAGGGAGGAGGGGACACCTGCAGCGTCGAGAATCACATTCGTGAAGAAGAGAGCGATGCTGAGACCTAAAAGGCTGACAAGAATCCACTGTACTTTATTCATTGTTTCTGGGAAATTGAAGAGAACTGAGCAAGTCAGGGAAAAGCTTCAACCAGCGAAAGACCGTCCGATACAAGACATTCTGCTATGCATCGCTACACTTCCTTTCCCTGGACAGCGCTCCCTCACGAGATGCAGGGCGAGATTCGCAGTCGCTGTGACACCTTGCAGCGCCTCTTGCTTGGCTTAACATGTCGGAGGGAATTGGACGCGAGCACAGATAAGACGAGCACCTGGTTCGGAGTGTGGTTCCCCTGGTATGAGGCCGATTGTCCAGAAGGAAGAATAGTCCGCATCGCCCTCAAGGCGGCGAGCTGTGCTGTCCAGCAAGGGTTTCTATCCCTCCTCTCCTGTTTACATGCATTGGATGAGCATAAACTGACTGTCCTGCCGTCCAATGAAGGCATTATGACTGCTCCATTTCTCCGCGGCGATTTGCCCATGGTCAAGTATCTCTTGGATCATGGCCATTTTCACAAGACATGTGAGGGTTACTATGACATTCGAATCCACTCATGTGTCATGGCCGCCGCGGAGCAAGGTCACCTGGCCGTGCTTCAAGAACTCCACGAGCGTATCAAAATAATATCCCTTGATGTTGAACGTGCGGCCTCGCAGCCTCTGCAATGGGGTGAAATGGACTTGCTTTCCCATGCACACTACACCTTGCGGCGGTATGATTCCTATTTGCCCTACCTCCAGAAGGAATTCTTTGGCGATGTCATGAAAGGGGCGGTGCGAGCCAAGCCACAATCCCATCGACGCGTGGTGCATTGGGTCGTCAAACAAGTCAAGGCTTCTGGATTGCGGCTTCATTACTATCTGGATCTCCCCCAATTGACCGTCGAACGCATGGAGCTCTATGTGGAGGTGATTGGTTACAAGCATTTATTATCGGAGCACGTTGATTTTTGGGAGGGATTCTTGATGATGAAACAGCACGACGATCCTGTCGTGGCCTGGTTTGCCCGCCGGGGTATTGTGCGGTTGGGACGGGAAGCGTCAAGAACGCATATGAATTTCATGACATGGGATCTCGTGCGCACCGAAACGTCTCGGTGGAACATGACGGGACTCAGCGCGACCCGAGAAGGCCCTCGCGTGGAACTCACCGCAAAAAGTATTATTACCTTGCGACCGCCAGTCACCCAGGATCCGCTGAAATCACTGCATCTTGAAGGAGCAAAGAAGAAGTCCATCCAGCAACAACAGCGCTGGGCTCAGAAACGTGGCAGAAAGTAAAAAAAAAAACATGAGTTCTTTTATAATTATTATTATTGTCTCACTGCATCCACCAAGGCCGTCTCCACCTGTCCTCTCGTCTCTAAAATCCCTGTTTGGGCAATACGTTCTCTCAACTCGCTCTGTACTTGGGCCAAGTATTCGGCATGTTTCCGCTGCGACGGCATGCCCTCAGCCGTCATGACTGACAATGCTTCCGTTTGAAATATCATAGGATTCGCTTGGGGTGCCGCAGACAGATACTGTGTAAACCAAGGGTCAAACAAGACGGTCTGACAGGAGGGCCGTTCCAGATAATCCCAGGTCAAGAGGCGTTTCAGCAAGTCTCGTGCTCCGGGTTCCAATTGATGGACCATATATTCCATGGTCTGCCATAATCGCCATCGCCGGTCCAGCACATACTCTTTAAAAAACGCTTCCATCACAGGATGGGTGAGGCACCAGTAGAGTGGGGACATGCTGTATCCCGCTTTAGCAGCCACCTCAGGGGAGGGCCGCCAGCCATTGCCCAGCACCTCCTGTAACACCGCAATGGAGAGGTAACGTGCATACTTGTGCGCATTCCAAGTGTCATCGCCCGAGAGTTCATGCAGGAAATCCGCCGTGGCTGGTAGGTCCGGGTGGTGTGATAACAGGTAGACAAAACGCTGACCGAGACGGGCTTGCGGCTGCAACAAGAGATTCTCTTCGTCCTCGGGGCTACCCTTTGTGTTTTGTACAGATGCTCCGAACGCCGGTGGTTCCAACCCTTTGCTCTGCGTCAACGCAGTGACCCAAACCAGAGGGCAATCGACGGCACTCATGAGATTCTGGTGCACGTATTGCACGCGCTGTTTCTCTTCTCCGGGTGGCAAGAGATGCCATTGGGCATCATTCACCGCCCATGCTTCCAACACACCCATGGGCAGAGGAGCTAACAGAGAAAAGAGCAAGATACCAAGCTGCCATACGTCTGACCTGTCATTCCGGTGTGCACTCTGCCCAAAGTAGAGTTCCGGTGGACAGTGGTAGGCTTGGTGACGACGCGAGTCGCTCGTAGCCGTACGCAGCAGCTCGCCCGGTGTCAGGAAGCTGGCAAAGCCCCAGTCAATCACACAGGCTTGTGGGAGGTCGCCGTCACGGTCGACATGAAATGTCCATTGACCTAGTAATGGTCCTCCGGGAACAGGAGACAAGAGACGGTATTGTAAGGAGCGTCCCAACTCCGTCGCTTTGCGTTGTTTAAAGACGAGGTTGCGGGACTGGCCAAAATCTCCATGATACAAGAGACCCATTTGCGTATGCGCCACCATGAAAGCCCAACACAATTCGAACATGCAAATGGCCGCGTGCGCGGTGGGTAATCGCCGACCCCGTTTCAGGTATTCCGTGTACAGCGTCCCCAAGTCACCTAATTCTGTCACCAAGCCCATGTAATACCCTGGGGTAGGTAGCGGCATAGGCAAAAGGGTGGAAGAATTCTGTGGGGTGACTTCGACCAGGAGGCAGGCATATGCACGTAAGAAGGCATGGGTCTTGCCATTGATCCGTGGTCCTGGTCGCGTATGGGACCGCCGTGTGAGAACGAGTTCAGAGAGGAGGCCGGCGCCTACCACTTCATCCAATGCCTCCTTGTAGGCTGTCGTATCATCCTCGTCGACCAACTCTTCTTCTGCAATATCCTCCTCCTCTATCTCCATGTGTTGCGTCAGGCCAGGCGGGCGTGTCACTTTGATCCATTTAATGGCCAACGTGCGATAGGGCAGGCGATTGTGAAAGACAGCAAGGCGATGCACTGTCGCATAAGCACCTTTTCCGAGCTTCTCCCATAGTCCCACTGTCCATTGATCTTCTTGCGTACGCGGCTGTTTCAGAGGTGATTCGACTGTGCTGGTCTCCTCCTCACCGCTGCGTTTTCTCTTTCCATGGGGCTGCATTAGCAGGTACTGAAATCACATTTGGCCACTGGTATAAAAAAAAGAGAGGACGACACACGGACAAAGGGAGTGGGTGAGACAATTGCCAGCAGGTTCACTCTTCTATGGCCGATATTTACAAGTATCCCGACGCTTGCCTTGCCCTCGTGCATTGTCCTTCCGGGACGACCGTGGAGGAACGCAAAATCAAGTCAGCCCTCGTGTGGCCTGAACAAAAGGCGCTTCTGCTTGTCGCCCTGGGCCTTCATGTCAATGTCGTCGTCACGCCAGTGGAACCCAAGTCTCCCCTCATTTCCGATATTCTCCTCGTGCAACGTCTCCGCTTCTCCTGCTACTGCCGCTTCGACAATGTAGCACGCGAGGAGGATCATTCACTCCTGGCCAAGGAGTTTGAGCGTGGTGTCAACAAGGATGCAGACGGCAACGTCGATATCAACGAGGCGTTATGGCTGACGATTGTCGGGCAAGGGAAATCCAAGAATGCGCAGGGCCAGCCGGTGTTGACGATTAAAATCTACGTGCATCACCACCTGGCCTACTTTGCCTTGATTCGTGAGCTGCGGCGGCCTAACCCCACGGGACTCAAGTGTCGCAATGGCCACGCGTACCATGTCCGCCTAGCGGAGGGCGACCTGGCGGAGCAGGCATTGAGTAAAAAAGAAAAGGCAGCCTATGACAGTGTCGTCCTGGAACAAGCGTGGTGTGAGCAAGCGCTGGGACAACAAGGCATGGGGCCGAATCATGTCTTGGCGGCTGCACCTCTGTATGAGAGTATGAACTCTTCTCTCCTGTGGCAAGTCGTGTGGACGCCGGCCACCATTGCCAACCCATTACAAGAGGGAGTGGCCAAACGATTAGAATGGCTACAACCCCTTGTGTTGCGTGGACAATTCATTCAACAGCATGCCATGGATATGAGCTGGGTGCAGAAACAGAAGGAGAAGGGGACACTTCCCTTTGTTCCGATAGTCAAGAGCGTGGATGCGTTGGAGAATAACATGGATTTTGAGATGGCACAGTTACCGCCCAAGGTCCTCGCTCCCCGAGGCGAATGTACGAATTGGCGGTGTACAGGATGGTGTCTATCACACCAGGGACAATTTCATCAATAAAAAAACAGATGTGTGCAACTGGCACCTCGCGTGATTCAGGGAAACACACACACACACACACACATTCTCCTCTGCAAAAAATGGACGAGACACGACGCTTTACACAATGGGGTGAATTATTATCGGAAATGCGTCAAGAAATCGCCATGCATCTCGATCCTTTCACTCGCCGTGCGCTTGCCCTCACCTGCCATGAAGCGCATGCTATTTGGTATTACTGGCATGGTGATCGTGCCTTATTTCAAGATACGGACATGCAAAAGTGGAATCGAGAATTATGGATTGATGCTACCGTCGTGCCGGCCATGGCCGAGTGCGGTGTCATGCCATATTATCTCCGTCTCTATAATCGCGTCGAAGGATGCAGCCACGCTCATTTCATCTATGGGTGTGTGAAAGGAAAGCAGTGGTCCCTATTAGAACACGCCTTGGCTCTTTGTACGGGGAAGGCGGAACTCACCGCGGTGACGGAAGCGTTCCTTATTGCTGGTTCATGGAATGATTGGAAGGTGTTTCGTGCCAAGCATCCCTCTCTGACGTGGAATTTACCGCCCGTCCAACGTCATGTATCACACATGCCAGGGATGAACATTCGTTTTCTCTTGCAGTGGTTTGATGAGCCTTGCATTGCTTTATCCAACGATGAACACGTTATCTTTTGTGAGTTTTACGCACTCCGGTCGAAAAAAGAAGGCTATATGCTCGATGTCGTTCGCGACTTGTCCATATGCCGTATTGCATTTAGCGAGGATCCTGAGAACAGTCACTTCCTGGAATGGGCTCTCATGTGTGATCCCCACCATCGACCTCATGATGCGTTAAAGTGGCAACAAGCGATACATGAATGGTTAGATACGGCATTGGACCAATATTGTGATATGTGGACTTGGCGGTGGG
>Ga0068863_100000770_pt1 | contig 32167 bp, 24 predicted proteins | sample KBSSwiS62_FD_66596 | JGI IMG/M metagenome (GOLD analysis project Ga0068863, IMG submission 66596) | Switchgrass rhizosphere microbial communities from Kellogg Biological Station, Michigan, USA - KBS Switchgrass S6-2 | ecosystem: Host-associated > Plants > Roots > Rhizosphere > Soil ... | reverse complement strand
GAGCTCCGTCGAATCTACGCGGTGACGGTCGCGAGCTTTCGCCGAAGCTTTCTGTTCGAGCCTCTCGCGGAAGCCGCGTTCCTCGAGGAATACCGTCCGCTCCTCCGATACGTCGAGCCGGCCATCGTCCTCCTGGCGGAGCAGCGGGGATGTCCGGTTGGCTTCGTGTTCGCCGTGCCGGACTGGCTGCAGCGCCAGCGCGGCGGTCGCATCGATACGATCGTCGTCAAGACCGTTGCCGTCGTTCCCGGACGATCGTACGCGGGCCTCGGCCAGTGGCTGGCGTCACGCTGTGAGCACGCCGCGGCCGGTCTCGGGTACGTGCGGGCGATTCATGCGTTGATGCACGATGCCGGTCCATCGCGCAATATCAGCGAGCGCTACGCACGGACGATCCGCCGATACACGTTGTTTGCGCGGGCGCTCGCGTGAACATCGTCGAGATGCTGACGCCGCAGGTCGCAGCACGCCCCGACGCGCCCGCGATCATCGATCGTCACCGTGGCGCGGCCCGGACGCTCTCGTTCGCCGAGCTCGATCGTCAGTCGAAGCAGGGCGCCGCGTTCCTGCGCAGCTGCGGTCTGCGCCGCGGCGACGGCGTGTTGCTTTTCCAGCCCATGTCTGCCGAGCTCTACGTCGCGCTGCTCGCGATCTTCAGACTGGGCCTCGTGGCGATTGTCATGGATCCATCGAGTGGGTTGACGGCGATCGAGCGTTGTTGCGCGGCGTTTCCGCCGAGAGCTTTCTTCGGCGGTCCCAAGGCGCACCTGCTTCGCCTGATCTCCCGCGCGATCCGCAGGATCCCCGTGCAGATCGTCGTCGCCGCCGGGATACCGGGTGCCACGCCATGGCATCGCGCGCACAGGATGGCGGCGTGTGAGGACATCGAGGTGTGCGCGCCCGACTTGCCAGCGCTGGTGACATTCACGGGGGGCGGGACCGGGCCACCGAAGGCGGCCTGCCGCACGCACGGGTTCCTCCTCGCACAATATCGAGCGCTTCTGGATGTTCTCGACGTCTCGCCCGGAGAAGTCGACTTGACGACGCTGCCAATCGTCGCGCTCGCGAACCTCGCGTCGGGCGTCACCTCGCTGATTCCGGACGCAGATCTGCGGGCACCCGGCTCGATCGACCCAGGGCCGGTTCTCGACCAGATCGACGCGCATCACGCGACCCGCACGTCGGCATCGCCCGCCTTGCTCGAGCGCCTGGCCGATCATTGTCTGGCGCACGGCCGCACGATTCCGCGGTTCGAAAAAGTCCTGACCGGCGGCGGTCCGGTGTTTCCGGACGTGCTCGACAAGATCTGCCGTGTCGCTCCGAATGCCGATCCCGCCGCAATCTACGGCTCCACCGAAGCCGAGCCGATCGCACGCGTTGCCGCGAGCGCGATCAGCAACGGCGATCGGCAGGCGATGTTGCGCGGCCGCGGTCTCCTCGCGGGCCGGCCGGTACCAGCCGTCACAGTCAGGATTTTGCCCGATGGGACCGGCGCATCGATCGGCCGGTTCAGTCGCGAGCGCTTCGAGAAGGCGTGCCTGCCGCCCGGGGAACCTGGTGAGATCGTCGTCAGCGGGGCACATGTGCTGACCGGATACCTGCATGGGCGCGGCGACCAGGAGACGAAGTTTCGAGTCGACGACGACTGCTGGCACCGCACGGGTGATGCGGGATGCCTCGATCGAAGCGGCCGTCTCTGGCTGTTGGGCCGTTGCGAAGCGAAGGTGAGTGACGCGCGAGGCGTCCTTTATCCCTTTGCAGTAGAAGCGGCGGCCCGCCAGCATCACAACGTGCTGCGGGTGGCGCTGACGGCGGATCGAGACGGTCGTCGCGTGCTCGCGATGCAGTTGCGGAAGCCGCGCGATCCCGGCACTGACGTGCGGATCGTCAGGGAGTCGCTTGCGTGGGCGGCGGTCGACAGCTTTCGCGTCTACCACTGTCTGCCCGTCGACCTCCGGCACAATGCGAAGATCGATTACTGTGCACTTGGCCGACTCCTCGACCGGCAACCGATGGCAGCCGACGAATGACCATGGGCGCGACACTGCAAGCGTCCGGAGAAAGGACGAGCGCGAAGCGATGGTGGATTTACCAGCGCGAGCGCTTCCCGCTCGTGGCGCACGGGATCCTGATCGCTGCGTTCAGCAGCTCCGCGGTGGGATACTCGTCGCTGCTGCGCGATGCCGCGCTCCCCGCACGATCGTCGCTGCTCGTCGCTTTTGCGTCGTCGTTTCTGTTTTTCCTGCAGCTTCGCATTTTGGATGAATTCAAGGACTACGAAGAAGACACGCAGTACCGACCGTACCGGCCCGTCCCACGCGGCCTCGTGACACTGCGTGAACTCGGTCGCGTCGGACTCGTAGCGGCGGGGATACAAGCCGCATTGGCGGTATCGCTGGATCGGCGGCTGGTGCTGCTGGTCGTCGTCACGTGGATCTACCTGCTGCTGATGTCCAGGGAGTTCTTCGTAGGCGAATGGCTCAGATCCCGCCCCGCTCTGTACCTGTGGAGTCACATGCTCATCATCCCGATCGTGACTCTCTACGCCACCGCATGCGACTGGATTGTCGCCGGCTCCGGTATCCCTGATGGTGTGGGCGTGTTCCTGATGGCGAGCTTCTTCAACGCCATCGGCATCGAGATCGGACGCAAGGTGCGCGCGCCCGCTGACGAGGAGCACGGAGTGACGACCTATAGCGCGGCATGGGGCGTCAGGTGGGCCGTCTGTGGATGGATGCTCGCGCTTGCGACGACCGCCACCCTCGCGCTGATCGCCGCCGCCCGGATCAGGTTTGTGACGCCAATGGCGTTCATCGTCGCCGTGTCGCTCTCGGCTGCCGCGACGATCGCCTGGCGGTTCCTGCGATGGCAAGAGAGGACCGATGCCCGCAGAATCGAGCACATGTCCGCGCTGTGGACACTGTCAATGTACTTGAGTCTCGGCGTTGCGCCGTTGTTCATGCCGCACGGAACGCGGTGACGTGACTTACGTCATTAGGCCGGGCGAATCGAACGACAGAAGCGAGCTGGGTGGAAAAGCCTGGAGTCTGAACGCGCTCAGAAACTCGGGGCTGCCGATTCCCGAGTGGTTCGTCGTGTCGCCGCGCGCCTTCGGCTCCAGCCGCTCGCCGGCCGAGCGTGCGGGGGCCTTCGACGATCTGCGGATCGCCGAAGACGTCGCGTTGGAGGTGTCGCAAGCCCTGCGCACCCTCTGCCCGGAGGGCCAGCGAGTCGCGGTTCGATCGTCAGCTGATGAAGAGGACGGCGCCCAGCATTCGACCGCCGGACAACTCGATAGCTTCTTATCCGTCGCGTCTGACGAGGTTCTCGAACGGCTGGCCCTGGTGTGGAGGTCCGCGTTCTCCGACCGGAACGTCGCGTATCGTCGAGCGCGGGGGCTGTCGCCGCCGCGCCGCGCCCCGGCCGTTCTGATTCAACGCATGGTCGACGCCGACGTCGCGGGCGTCGCCTTCGGCGCGGATCCACTGTCGACCGGCCGGGATGTGGCGGTGATCAGCGCCGTTTACGGGCTGGGTAGCTCGCTGGTCTCTGGCGAGTGCGATGCGGATACGTTCCGCGTCTCTCGAGACGGCGACATCGTCGACCGGGAAATCGCGCTGAAGCGCGTGGCACATCGAGCAACGGTCGACGGCCGTTGCGGTTATCGCGCGGCCGACGTACCGGAGCCGCTCGTCAAACAGCCGGCACTCGACGATCAGCGGGTGCGGCAGGTCGCGTGCCTGGTCCGAGCCGTCGAGCGGCATTTCGGCGCGCCGCAGGACGTCGAGTGGGCGTTCGACCGCGACGGCGTCCACCTGCTGCAATCGCGGCCGATCTCGACTCCCAACGGCAACGCGAACCCGGGTGGCGTGCTGAACCTGTGGGACAACAGCAACATCGCTGAAAGCTATACCGGCATTACGACGCCGCTCACGTTCTCGTTCGCGCGCCACGTCTACGAGGAGGTCTATCGCCGGTTTTGCAGACTCGTGCGCGTGCCCGCCGCCGTGGTCGAGGCGCACGACGACACGTTCCGCCACATGCTCGGGTTGATCCGCGGGCGGGTCTACTACAACCTATTGAGCTGGTATCGGCTGCTCGCCACGCTGCCGGGATTCCAGCTCAATCGACGCTTCATGGAGCAGATGATGGGCGTCGCGGAAGGATTGCCCGACGAGGCTCTGCAGGACCCTGGTCAGCCGACGACGACAGCACAACTGGCCGATGGGTTCCGGCTCGCGTGGACCACTGTGGGGCTCGTGGTCAATCTCGTTCTGCTCCCTCGTCGCATCGACCGCTTCGGGCAGCGCCTCAATGACGCGCTCGATCCGGCGCCCGACCTTCCCGATTGGCGGACCGACGAGATTGTCGCCTATTACCGTCAACTGGAGCGGCAGCTGCTCAAGCGGTGGGACGCGCCGCTCGTGAACGATTTCTTCGCGATGATCTTCTACGGGGTGCTGCGGCGTCTAACCGTGTCCTGGTGCGGCGACACGAGCGGTACACTGCAAAACGATCTGATCGGCGGCGCCGGCGGCATGATCAGCGCCGAACCTGACAGGCGGATGCGCGAGATGGCGGCGTGCGCCGCCGCCGATTCCGGCCTGGCCACCCTGCTGATCAGCGGCGACCGGAGCGCGATCGAAGATGCGATCGCGCGGAACTCACAATTCAGCGCTCTGTACGAGCAATACCTCGCCAGGTTCGGCGACCGCTGCCTGGAAGAGCTCAAGCTGGAAAGTCGGACGCTGGCTGATGATCCTGTGATGCTGCTGCGGACGGTGGGACAACTCGGCCAACTGCTGCACACGACGACCGTGGACGCGGCCGAGCGCGCCACGGTGCGACGCGTGCACCAGGAGTCGGTGCGATCCGAAGCTGAGCGGCGGGTCGTGTACGCGCTGAAGGGTCGACCCGATCGGCGACTGGTCTTCAACTGGGTGCTGAAGCACGCGAGGACACATGTGCGCGATCGCGAGAACATGCGATTCGAGCGCACTCGCGTCTTCGGCCGGGTGCGCAGGATCTTCGTCGCGCTCGGCCGTGAATTCGCGGCGCTCGGCGTGATCGAGGCGGCTGAAGATATCTTTTTCCTCCAGATCGACGAAGTGTTCGGGTTCGCCGACGGCACGGCGGTGTCGACAGATTTGAAGGGGCTGGTGAAGTTGCGCCGGGCTGAGTACGCGGCGTATCGCGAAGCTCCGGCTCCGGCACGCCGGCTCCAGACCCGGGGCATCGTCTCGCTGGACTGCGGTGTTCGCGCCGCCGACACGGCCGAGCCGCACGCAACCGACCAGCGCAAGGGGATCGGGTGCTGCGCCGGCATCGTCGAAGGAACCGTTCGAGTGGCGTTGGATCCCAGGCGGACAGTCGTGCGTCCGGGTGAAGTCCTCGTCGCCGAGCGGACCGATCCCGGGTGGATCGTCCTGTTCTCCGTGGCCGCCGGCGTGATCGCCGAGCACGGGAGCGTGCTGTCGCATTCGGCCATCGTCGCTCGCGAGCTCGGCATTCCGACGATCGTCGCCGTCCCTGGCGCGACCAGCTGGCTGCGCGACGGCGATCGCGTTCGACTGGATGGCCGCTCTGGCATCGTCCACAGACTCGCGGACGCCGAGGGAACGAGCCACGCGCGCTGAAGCGGCGGAGCACGCCGATTTCTCGACGATCCGATACGCACAGTGTTGGGAAGACGCCGACGTGTTGCTGGCGGCGCTGCAGCCGCGGCCCGGACAGGTTGGCCTTTCGATCGCGTCGGCGGGCGACAACACTCTGGCGTTGCTGGCCTCGGGCCCCGAGCGCGTGTTCGCGATCGACCTGAATCCCGCGCAGCTCGCCTGCCTCGAGCTGCGGGTTGCCGCCTATCGAACGTTGACACACCGGGAGCTGCTGGTACTCATGGGCTCGGAGCCCGGCACGAACCGGTCAGAGCTTTACCGCCGTTGCCGGCTGCTGTTGTCGCCTGACGCGCGGTGGTTCTGGGACCGTCAGGGCGCCGCGATCGATCGCGGCATCGGCGGCGCGGGCAAGTTCGAGCGATACTTCGCGCTGTTCCGGCGTCGGATTCTGCCTCTCGTCCACAGCCGTCCCGTTATCGCTCGCATGCTGGCGGGTGGTACTCGCGACGAGCGGGAGGCGTTCTACCGCGACACCTGGGATACGTGGCGGTGGCGGGCGATGTTCAGGATGTTCTTCTCGCGGACCGTGATGGGGCGGTTCGGTCGTGATCCGAGCTTCTTCCGCTACGTCGAAGGCGACGTGGCGGGACGCATTCTGAACCGGACTCGTCACGCCCTGACGGCGTTGGACCCGGCCGAGAACCCCTACATCCAGTGGATTTTGACGGGCCGCCATGCGTCGGCATTGCCGCACGCGCTGCGCCCCGAGTCGTTCGATTTGATTCGACAGCATCTCGACCGGCTCGAGTGGCGGTGTGTCAGCGCGGAGGCGTTTTTGACAGAGGCGGCCGGCGCGAGCATTGATTGGTTCAATCTGAGTGACATCTTCGAGTATGTTTCGGGCGACCGATTCCGCGATCTTCTGGTGGCGGCGTGCCGGAGTGCCCGATCGGGCAGCCGGCTCGCGTATTGGAACACGTTGGTGCCGCGCTCGAGACCGGACGCATTGGCGGGCATGTTGCGCCCGCTCAACGATGTCTCTTCGCGCCTGCACGCGATCGACAAGGCCTTTTTCTATTCCGCGTTCGTCGTCGAAGAGGTGATCTGAAGTGTCACACCGAAGGAGTCGAGCGATGCACAGATGGTTTGGCTTGCTACTCGCCGCCGTGCTGTCGGCCCCGGCGTCCGCCCACGCCCAGGTGGCGGCGACGCCTGAAGATCCCGCGCACAACGAGTTGCGTGCGCTGCGCACGCAAGTGCTCGATGCGATCAAAGCGGGCGATGTCGAACGCACCCTCACGTACGTGCACCCGAACGTCGTCGTCACCTGGCAGAACCAGGAGGTGTGCCGCGGTCAACAGGGACTGCGCGATTTCTACAATCGAATGGGGAGGGATGCGTTTCGCGGCTACAAGGTCGAGCCGACGCCTGACGAGCTGACTATTCTGTACGGAGGCGACACCGGGATCTCGTTTGGCAAGTCAGTGGCTTCTTACCGGCTGCTGGGCAAAGAGTACGAGTTCACCAACCGCTGGAGCGCCACGCTCGTGAAGGAGAACGGCCGCTGGCTGCTCGCGAGCTATCACGTGTCCAACGACACGCTGGACAACCCGTTGGTGAATGTCGCGAAGCAGTCCCTGTACTGGGTCGGCGGCATTGGCTTCGTCGTCGGCCTCGCGTGTGGCGTGCTCGTCACGCGCAGGCGGCGGGGAAAAGCCGCGGCTCAATAAGCAGATCGACGCGGCCGGCGGTGCCGTCGATCGCGATGGTGCTGCCGTCGGGTATTCGCCGAGTCGCACCGGGCACACCGAGCACTGCGGGGATGCCGTACTCGCGGCAGATGACGGCGGCGTGCGACAGCAGGCCGCCGGTCTCCGTGACGACGCCAGCGGCACGATCGAGCAGCACAGTCCAGCCCGGATCGGTGAACAGGCAGACGAGGATCGCGCCTTTTTCGAGACGCATCGCCTCTTCCACCGTACGGGCCACGTGGGCAACGCCGCGGACGGCACCCGGGCTCGCCGGTATGCCGGTCAGCGCGCCCGCGGTCGCGGGTTCGGCAAACGCAAAGCGCGAGCCGATTTCGTGTGGCGCGTCGAAGTTCCGGTAGCTATCGTAGATCTCGCGGCTGCCGGCAATGGTCGATCGATCGTCGTTCAGGATCTCGCGGAACGTCATGAAAAAGATGTCGTCGCCGAGGCCGCGACGCTCAGCGATCTGCAGCACACGCCGTCGAATCAGGTAGTACATCCGGCTCGACAGGTCGCGCATTTCCTCGCGCAGCCAGATGAACCTTCGAAGGCGATCGAGCTTGCGGTCGAAGGCTCGACGCTTGTGCCACGGCACCCGCGCGATCGCTTCAGATCGAGCCGCTTCGTACAACTGTCTCGGGTCCAATCCGTCGGCCGTTGACGAGCGCTCGAACAGCTGCTCCACCCACGCTCGGTCTTCGTCCCAGCGCGGCGCCCGAATATCCAGCTCGCGGCGGCTGTGGTGCCGGAATCGATCCAGGAGCGGCGTGACATCGGTATCGCCCCGCAACGCCATCGCACGCATCGCGCCGCCAGGTTCGAGATGCCTCATCGGAGGCAGCCCACCGACCAGCGCCGGGTAGTCGGCGTCGGGAAACGAATCTTTGAAGTCGAGTTTGGCGAGCGACGCGCAATAGATCGTTCGGAAATAGTTCGATTCGGTGATTCGATACGCGTCCTGAATCAGCTCGGCGAGGGAGGCTTCCGGCTTCGCCGGCGTTTCCTCGAACGGTTTCACCAGCGCGTCGAATCCGGCCGCCAGGAACGCCCGATCGAAGCGCTCCTGCCGTTTCCACACGGATTCGATCGCGAGAATCGTCGGCAACGCTCGCGCGACGCCGCCAAGCGTGAACGGCGTGCGGATGCCGTCGCCCTGGTAGTTGATGTGGACGCTCAAGTCGTTGTCGAACTCGCGCTCGACGAAACCGGGAAGCTTCATCAAGCACCGTTTGACCGCGCCGAGATTCCAGTACGGCCGGCCGAAGAACATCCGCCCGGCCTGAAAATCGCCGTCGAAGAGCTTGATCTCGCGCAGGAAGCCCTTCAGTGCGTCTTCCCAGATGAAGTCGTACAACGACCACATCAGCGGCGTGCACACCGTGGACGAGACGCCACCGTCGCGAAAGTCCGCGTTGGTCCATTCGCCGACCTCGGGTGCAAAGCCGATCCGCGTGATCGGCCGCGATTGCACGATGAACAACGTGCCGCCTTCAATCGCAAATTCGATGTCCTGCGGGGCGCCGAAGTGCCAGTGTAGACGGCGGGCGACGCGCTCAATCTCTGGCGCGTATCGGACAACGAGCGGATGGTCGCGCGGGAGGGCGGGCGCCCGGCCCGCCAGCAGCGCATCCGCCAGGCCTTCGCAGGCCTCGATCACGATCTCGTCCGCGCCGGTGATGGGATTGACCGTGAACGCCACGCCTGCCAGCTCCGGCTGAACCATCCGCTGGACGATCACATCCATGTGCACCGAGCGCGGATCGATTCCCTGCTTGCGGCAATACTCGACGACTGCCGGCTCCGCCACGGAGGCTCGGCAGCGGGCGACTGCACGCGCGACCTCCGCGAACGAGCGCAGGTTCAAGCAGCTGTGAAAAAGGCCGGCAAAGGAGGCATGGCTGCCGTCTTCGGCGCTCGCCGACGACCGAACCACGAGTGGTGTGCCGAGAGCGTTGAAGGCCTGTTCGAGATCTGGCGGGGAACACACGAACTCGGGTACGCAGAATCCTGCACGCTGCATCTCCGCGAGCGTATGCGCCTTGCCCCCGGCCATTTCAGGCCAGAACCTTCCTGAAGTCGGCCAGGCCGAAGCCGTGACGATCCGCGATCTCGCGCACCTGCTGCACGTGATCGGGTGACAGCCGTCCGGTGAACCGCGCGCCGCGCACTCCCTCGAGACCGAGCAGGATCGCTTCGGCCGCGCAGCCGTAAATCTGACCTGGCGGAAGCGGAAACCCGACGATTTGCAAATCCTCTTCGAGCGGCAGTCGCGCCACACCGCCGGCGACGATGTGGAGATCGGGTCGGGCGGCCGCTGTCTCTGGACGAACACTCGCGGGAATCGAGAGATCACAGACGATCGCGTCCCGTGCAAAGTGCGGCGGGCCGAGCGGCGCATCGACGCCGTTGATTGCCGAAATCACGACGTCCGCGTCGCGGATCGCAGCGGGGTCGACAGAGACTTCCGCACCAGGGATCCTGCCCGCCAGGTCGATCAAACGAGCTTCGGACCCGGGCCGTCGGCTGCCGAGCAGAATCACGCGGCCGAAACGCGGCGCGAGGATCTCCGCGCAGGTGCAGCCGATGTTGCCCGCTGCGCCGACCACCGCGAGCGTCGAGCGGCCGGAGTGTCCATGGCGATCGGCGCGCGCACGTTCGACGGCTTCGCACGCCAAGGCAATGCTGAAACTGTTACCGGTCGTCAGGCTCATGCCGCGAGGCGAGAGCCACGTCCCGTTGCGCGTCACGATCGAGGTGTACTGGCCGAGCGATACGACCGTGCAGCCGAGCGACGCGGCGAGATCGACCCCCTGCTGGACCAGCATCCGGGGCACCTCGAAGCGATGGTCGTCGATCAGCCGCTTCACCCACGCCGATGTGAATGGCAGCAGAATCGGGTAAAGACGCACCCGGTCGCCCGTCAGCGACTCGACGTCGACGACGCTCATGACGATAGGTGCGGCAAGCCCGGCGAACCGATCCAGAAAACGCTCGCGTCGCTCGATCGACAGCCTACTGAATTGCGCATCGAGTCGGGTCAGGTCGTCGGTGTCGATGAGGTGGAACAGCCACGCCACGCGCGGGCCCGGGCACTGATCGTCGCGTTGATGGAACCGGTGGTCGTCGTAGGCGCAAAATCTGGCCTCGGATCGCACGAATCCGGAGTCGTGGCTCGATCCGCTGCCCTGGGACACGTGACTCGTCAGCGCCAGCGCATCGTGGCATCGAAGCCGCGTGCAGACGTCCTCGATGGCCGCAACGACACGCGCGAGATCGTCATCGTCGATGAGCGCGGAAGGCTCCAGTCGCAACGTGAGCTGGTGTCCGAGCGTCGGCGCCACGCGTAATCGGTGGACGTGCAACAGATAGCCGGCGACGACCCACGTCAGATCCTCTTGTGATGCGAGAAAGCGAAGGACGAAGCTCGGCGACTGTGACGGCGGTCGGAACTCCACGCCGATCATCAGACCCGAGCCGCGCACGTCGGCGATGATGTCGGGGAACGCGGCGGCGAGATGTCGCAGATCCCTCAGCAGCCTGTCTCCCTTGGCGCCGCAACTGACCAGGAGGGTCTCATCGACGAGCCGCAGCGTTTCGAGGGCCAGCGCCGACGAGTAGTCGTCGTCTGCATAGGTGCTCGTGTGCTTCAGGTCGAAATCGTCGGCATACCGTTGCCGGCGAATGAGCAAGGCCGAGATCTTCGCGAGCCCGCCACCGAGCGCCTTGGAAAGGACTACGTAGTCCGGTTCGACGCCCAGCTGTTCGCACGCGAGAAACGTCCCGGTTCGGCCGACACCGGTCTGACACTCGTCGGCAATGAGCGGCGTGTTCCGCTCGGCGCAGAGTTGTGCGGCGCGCCGCGCGAATGCCGGCGTCAACGGCCGGACGCCTCCTTCACCCTGAATCGGCTCGAAAATGAATCCCGCGAGAGGCGGTGCGTCCGCGAAGGCCTGTTCCAGCTGTTCGATGTCATTCACCGCGACGCGGATCACGCGCAAACCCGAGAGCTCGAACTCGTTGCGGAACTGGGGATCGGCCGTGAGCTGAAGCGCCCCCAGCGTCTGGCCGTGAAACGCGCCTTCGAGCGCCACGAAGGTTCGCGAACCGGTCTCGTGGATCGCGTGTTTGATCGCGATTTCCACCGCCTCGGTGCCGCTATTGGCAAACACCGCGCAGTAGTCGCCGCCGGCGCGGTGCGACAGCGCGGAGGCCAGGCGTCCGGAGTACTCCTGATTCGACCCCTGCGCGTGGAACGGCCGACCCGAGGACAACAGTCGCTGCGCTTCGCGCACGAGCGCGGGGTGAGCGTGCCCCAATAACAGCGACCCGTAGCCGCCGACGAGATCCAGTACCTCGATTTCTTCCCCGTCCGTGTCGCGATAAAACAGTCTGTCGCGTTCGCCACGCTCGAACGTGATATCGACCCCCAGCGTGCGCAGCAGGCTGTTGAGGCGTGGCTTGAAACGGCCGTCCGCGCCTGTCGTCGGCTTGCGGCTCTTCACCTCGGTTGTCTCCTGGAATGACGCATTATAGCGGCCCGGTATCTGTGACATTCAGGCTCCCCGCTGTTCTCGTGGCCGCATGTGAAGCCCCTGCCGCAGACGGAGCGTGATGCCCGGCTTTGGTTCGACTGGAGGATCGGGCATCAGTTCGAGCCGGTATCGTTGCGCCAGCATCACCAGAATGATGCGAGCTTCCAGCGTCGCGAAGTGAGCGCCGATGCATTGATGCGGTCCCGCGCCGAATGGCAAGTACGCGTGCGCGGGCCGTCCGGCGGCCTGCGGCGCGGCGAAGCGCTCGGGATCGAAAGAGCCCGGATCGGGCCAGAACGTCTCGTGACGATGCAGGATGAATGGACTGACCACAACCGTCGAGCCGGCGGGGATGTGATAGCCGCCGATGACGTCGCCTGCAATCGCACGGCGCTCGAGCACCCAGATCGGGGGATACAGCCGCAGCGCCTCGTTGAGGACCATGCCGGTGTACTCGAGATGCGAAATATCTTCGAGCGAAGGCTCACGCGCGTCCCCGATGACGGCCGCCACTTCGGATCGGAGGCGCCGCTCGATTTCCGGATGGGTCGCCAGCAGAAACAACGTCCACGCCAGCGCGCTGGCGGTGGTTTCGTGGCCCGACAACAGCAGCGTGAGGGTTTCATTGCGAAGCTGCGCGCTCGTCATCCCCCTCGAGCTCCCGTCGTCGACGGCCCGCAACAGGTGTGCGAGCAGGTCGGCCTGGTCTTCGTGACGTTCGCGCCGCTCGTTGATGATGCGATACACCACCCGATCGATCGCGAGTCGCGCCTCGTGGAACCGGCGGTTGCCCGGGGACGGAACCCACAACGGCAGGTTGATCAACCGTTCCAGGCGCGCGTATGTGAGATCGAGCAACGTGGCCAGCGCGTGTTCGACCACGTCCGCGTCGCGGCCGACATCAGCGCCGAACAGCGCTTTTCCGACAATGGTGTATGTCAGGCGGCTGAGCTCGGAGGCGACGTCCAGCGGGCGGCCGTCGCGTGCGTGGCTCGACCATCGATCCAGCATGGCCGCCGTGGCCGAGGTCATGACCGACACGAACGCCCCGACGCTCCGGGGCTGCAAAGCGGGCTGTACCAGGCGGCGCTCGCGCAGCCAGATGGCTCCGCTCGTGGTCAACAGGCTTTGGCCGCAAACCAGCGCGATTTGCGCCGCGCTGCGCGTCGCACGATCGTAGTTCGCCTGGTTGTGCACGAGAACGTGCTCGACATGGTTCGGATGGTTGAGGAGATGGATGACGTGCGGCCCGAGCCGGAATCGCACCACGTCGCCGTATGTACGGGCGGCGTCGACGCCGAGCTTCAGCACGTCATGCCTGAACTCGAACAGGTTGCCGACGAGTGGAGAGCCGGGCGGACCGGGAGCGATCCGACGCTCCACCGTCAGCAGGGATAACCCCATTCCTGGAAGCTGCGGGCCCAGGCGGCTGCTATCTGGCTCCGCAGCGCGGCGGCCAAGGTTGGGAACTTGTTCTTCTCGTAGGACTTGATCGTGCCGAGGTATCGGACGACTTCAGGTTCGAGAGTTGCGAAGCCGGAAAGACCAAGCGCGTCGTAGAGCGTCCGGAGTTGCCCGATCGGATCCCGCTCGAGGTCTTCGAAAGACATTTCGAAGTATCGGCCGCTCGGAATGAGCTGGCGTTCGTCGAAGAAGGCGTCGTACATCAGGGCATAACGGGAAATGATCCGCTCGTTGTCGCGCTCCGGCTCCGGCCGCTGCAGGTACGTGTACCACATCGCCGTATCGAAATAGTGCTGGAACGACTGAAACACGGTATACGGCTCGCGGTGGATATGGACAAACCGCGCGTCTGGAAACATCTCGAGCAGCAAGCGGACGCGGGCGGTGTGCGGCGGCGATTTCCAGACAAGCGGCTTTGCGTACTTGAGTGTCAGCTTTCGCGCGAACCACAGAAACGCGGCTTTCCACTCATCGATCTCGTCCTGCGGGACGCCGCGAAACGTCAGGTATCGCTCGTAATAGCCCTGACGGCGCGAGAAGGTCGCGCCGAGATAGGGCGAGCGGAACGTTGTCAGCAGATGCGCAAACTCGTCTTCCTGAGGTGCCGCAAAGCTCAAGGCCATGTTGTCCATTGGCCGCTTGTTCGGCACGAGCCGCGAGAACAGGCGGGTATTGAGACGCTCGCTCGAGAGAAAGGTGTGGGGATTGACCGCTTGATAAGTGTTTGCGAACGCGAAGTGGCGTGTGTCGAGTGCGAGCAGATTGTGCAAGTGGGTGGTCCCGCTTCGCCAGTGCCCGAGGATGAAAAGCGGGGGGCCGGCGATTGACGTGCCCGCCACCGCCGCAGTGAACCGCATTTCCTCCATCTGGCGGTAACAGGAGTTCATCAGACTGGTGAGCGTAATGAATGCCGCCCGATGCCAGTAGACGCGGTCGACGGCGAATCGGTTTTCGCGCAGGAGTCGCCACCAGTCGCCGGCCGTAATACCAGCCAGGTAGTTGTGAGCGACGCTCCAGCGATGCTTCAGAGGGCTACGCACGCGGCGTGGAATAGATTATGGCGTGAGGTTGCCACGGGCACAGTAGCAAGATGAGTGACCGGTGGGTGATACTGGTTGAGTTGATCATCAAGGAGGCGGGCCGCCTGTGAGCCGCGTGCTGTACTTCGACTGCTTCTCGGGCATCTCAGGCGACATGGCGCTGGGCGCGCTGCTCGATGCGGGTCTGCCGTTCGACGACCTCAAGGCCGCGCTGGGCAGCCTCGCGCTCGGCGACGCTCATGTTCACGCCGGGAAGGTGCTGCGCGCGGGCGTGTCGGCGACGAAGTTCAGCGTCCACGAACATGCCGGAGGCGGCGCTCCGCACGCGCACGATGCCCACGATCACGAGCACCACGTCCATGGATCCGCGCCGCACGCGGCGCATCCTCATCGCCATCTGTCGGCGATCAACACGCTGATTGAAACCTCGGCGCTCTCGGCGCCGGCCCGGGAACGGGCCAAACAGATGTTTCGCCGGCTGGGCGAGGCGGAGGCTGCCATCCACCAGATGCCGGTCGAAAAAGTTCATCTGCACGAGGTCGGCGCGCTCGATTCGATCATCGACATCGTCGGTATCGCGTTCGCCATGGAGTGGGCGGCGGCCGATCGGGTCGTGTGCTCGCCGCTGAATGTGGGCGGGGGAATGGTCGATTCCGCTCACGGGCGGTTTCCAGTGCCGGCGCCCGCGACGGTGGCGCTGCTGGGTGATGCGCCGGTGTACAGCGGAACGGTCCAGAAGGAGCTCGTCACGCCGACCGGGGCGCTGATTGCGACGTCGTACGCCTCGTCGTTTGGTCCGATTCCGGCCATGTCGATCGAGCGCGTGGGCTACGGCGCGGGCGACCGCGATGAGCCGGCCACGCCGAACGTGCTGCGCGTCATGATTGGCCGGGCGGAGACCGGCGGGTCGACCGAACGCGTGTGCGTGATCGAGTGCGAAATCGACGACATGAACCCGCAGATCTTCGGCGTCGTGATGGAACGCCTGTACGCGGCTGGCGCGCTTGAAGTGTTCTACGTGCCGGTCCAGATGAAAAAGAACCGGCCCGGGACCCTGCTATCCGTTGTCGCGCCGCTCGAGCAGCGGTCGCGGATGACCGAGGTCATCTTTCGCGAGACCACCACGATCGGCCTGAGGTACTCCGACGTGGATCGGGAGTGCCTCGATCGGCAGATCGTGCCGGTGGAAACGCCGCTCGGCACCGTGAGATTCAAGATCGCCTCGCGCGGCGGGGACGTGATCAACGCGGTCCCCGAATTCGAGGACTGTGCGACGCTGGCCGCCGCGCACAACCTGCCGGTGAAGGAAGTGCAGGCGCTGGCGGTGAGGTCTTACAAGCCGTGAGCCGCTTCTTCATCACGACCGCCATCGACTACGTGAACAGCCGGCCGCACCTCGGCACGGCATACGAGAAAGTGTGCGCGGACGTCATCGCACGTTACAAGCGGCTGTGCGGGTTCGACACGCGGTTCCTGATGGGAAACGACGAGCACTCGCAGAATGTGTTCAAGAAGGCGGCTGAGGAGGGACTCGATCCACTCGCGTACTGCGACCGGATGGAGCAGGAGTTCCGGTTGACGTGGCGTCGGCTGGATGTCTCATTCGACGATTTCATCCGCACCACCGAAGCGCGCCACCGGATCGGTGTCACCGACCTCGCCACGCGCATCTACGACGCCGGCGATATTTACGAAGGCCTCTACGAAGGCTGGTACTGCGTCGGCTGCGAGGAGTTCAAACAGGACAAGGACCTCGTCGACGGACACTGTCCGCTTCACCCGACGCTGAAGCCCGAGTGGATCCGCGAGAAGAATCACTTCTTCCGCCTCTCGAAGTATCAGCAGCCGCTGCTGGACCACTTTGCCGCGCATCCGGAGTTTCTCCAGCCCGCGAACCGTCGCAACGAGATCCTTCGGCTCATCGAGGGTGGACTGCAGGACATCTCCGTCAGCCGCGCCGGGCAATCGTGGGGCATTCCGCTGCCGTTCGATCCGTCGAGCGTCGTCTACGTGTGGTTCGACGCGCTCATCAACTACGCGTCCGCGGTGGGCCTGGGCGCGGATCCGGATCTGTTCGGGCGCTGGTGGCCGGCGGACCTTCACGTGATCGGCAAGGACATCACACGCTTCCACGCCGTCATCTGGCCGGCAATGCTCATGAGCGCGAAGATCGCTTTGCCGAGGCAGATCTTCGGCCACGGGTTCATGACGATGAACGGTCAGCGGATGAGCAAGACGCTCGGCACGATCGTCGATCCGATCGTCGCGGCCGATCGGCTGGGACCCCAGGGTCAGGATCCGCTTCGTCTGTACCTGGTCAAGGAAGTCAGCTTCGGCGGCGACGGCGACTTCACCTGGGAACGCTACGACGAGCGGTACAACGTTGACCTCGCGAACAATCTCGGGAACCTCGTCAGCCGCGTGTCGGCGATGGCCGGACGCTATCGGAACGGCCGGCTGACGCCGGTGCACGAGGGCTCGGACCAGCTCGCACGCGTGGGCGAACAGGTCGTCGTCGACTATCGCCGATCGATGGACGCCTTTGCGTTGCACGAAGGCGCGGCGGCGGCGTTCCGCCTGATCGACGCGACCAACGAGTTCATCGCAGCCACGGCGCCGTGGACACTCGCGAAGGATCCGGCACAGGCGGATCGGCTGACCCGCGTCCTGTTCGACGCGGCGGAAGCAATCCGGCTGGCGGCGGTACTGCTCGAGCCGATCATGCCGACGTCCTGCCGCGAGATCCTGCGGCGTGTCGGGACGACCGCTGCAGGACTCAATTTCGACCGCGACGGCCGATGGCGGAACGACGGCGAGCGGGTGCTCGCGCAGGACGGACCGCTGTGGCCGCGACTCGGACCAAAGGAGACGATGACGGTGACCGACAACGAATCGACAGCGGCAGGTGCGCCTGGCATCGTCGCACCTGGCACCACCACACCCGCCACCGTAGCACCTAGCACTCCGGCACCGGCTGGTTCAGATCGCATCTCCATCGACGACTTCATGAAGGTGGAGCTGCGCGTCGCGAAAGTCCTGACAGCGGAGAAAGTCGAGAAATCGAAGAAGCTGCTCAAACTGACCGTCGACGTCGGGACGGAACAGCGCACGCTGGTGGCCGGCATCGCCGAGGCGTACGAACCCGAATCGCTGGTGGGCAAGACGGTCGTCATTGTCTTCAACCTCAAGCCGGCCAAGCTGATGGGCATCGAATCAAACGGCATGGTGCTGGCCGCGAGCCCGGACGGCGGCAAGCCGATGGTGGTGACGTTCGAGGTCGCTCCGGATCCCGGCACGAGAGTTCGTTGACGTGACGCGGCGATTCGGCGCTCTTCTTGCCGGGCTGTGCTGCGCCACGGCGATTGCCGCGGTCGACACACCGGAAGCCGCGACTGCCCGGAGCTTTGCGCTCATCCGAACGAATCCGGCGCGCCTCTGGCCCTTTCTGCGCGAGATGCCGAAGGGCGGCGACCTCCACAATCATCTGTCGGGCGCGATCTACGCCGAGAGTTATCTCCGCTGGGCGGCCGAGGATGGACTCTGTCTCGCGACGGCGACGATGACGATCGTAAGCGGAACGTGCGACGCCGGCGCGGATCGGCCGGCCGTGAGCGCCGTATTGCAGAACGCGACGCTCTACGGTCAAGCCGTGGACGCGATGTCGATGCGCAATTGGAACCCGGCATCGAACGGCCACGACCATTTTTTCGCCAGCTTTTCACGATTCAACCTGCCTTCGAACTCGCGGACCGGCGACATGCTCGCGGAGGTCGTCTCGCGCGCCGCCGCGGAACATGTGAGCTATCTCGAGCTGATGATCACGCCCGACGGCGGCATGGCCACACGGCTGGGGAGGGCGGCGGGATGGGACGCGGATCTTGGCCGGCAGCGAGACAAGCTCCTGGCCGCCGGATTCAGGGAGGCCGTGGTCGGCGAGGGGCGGAAGCAGCTCGACGCGGCGGAAGCGCGGCGGAATGAGCTGCTCGCGTGCGGCACGCCGAAGGCCGATCCAGGATGTCTGGTCACGATTCGCTATATCTCGCAGGTGGCCCGCGCCGGACCGCCGGAGGCGGTGTTCGCACAGATTCTCGGCGGCTTCGAAGCGGCCACCGGGGATCCACGTGTGGTGTCATTCAATCTGGTTCAGCCGGAGGACAATCCGACCGCGATTCGGGACTTCTCGCTCCACATGTCGATGATCGATTTCCTGCACGCGCAGTATCCGCGCGTGCCGATCGCGCTGCACGCCGACGAGCTCGCGCCGGGCTTGGTCGCGCCGGAAGCGATGCGGTTCCACGTCCGCGATTCGGTGCGGCGCGGCCACGCCAGGCGAATCGGCCACGCGACGGGTGTCATGCACGAGGACGCGGCGCTCGATCTGCTGCGCGAAATGGCCGCGCAAAGGGTGCTGGTGGAAGTTGCGCTGAGCAGCGCCGATCAGATTCTCGGTGTGAAGGGCAGTCGCCACCCGCTGCGCACGTTGCTGACGTTCGGCGTGCCGGTCGCGATCGTCACCGACGACATGGGCGTCTCGCGATCGACGCACACGCAGGAGTTCATGAAGGCGGTCGACGAACAGGGTCTGGACTACCGGACGATGAAGGCGCTCGTCCGGAACTCGATCGAGTACTCGTTCGCGGATCCAGCCACCAAAACGCGGTTGAAGACGGATCTCGAGAGGTCGTTCCGCGCTTTTGAAGCCGGGGTCTCGCGGGCCGCGCGGTCCGGAACGTCGTCCGAATGAGGCCTTTCGTTCAGGCGATCAACTTCTCGGCCGAGTGCGCTTGAACGTTACCCCTCAGCTTTCGGCCCGCGGCGCCGACAGCTGAAAGCCGAGCGCTGAGAGCGACCCTTGTGATCGACAGTCATTGCCATCTCGCGGACGACACGTTCACCCAGGATCTCGACGACGTCGTCCGACGCGCGCGCGATGCCGGGCTGGAACGGGCGATGGTCATTCTCGAAGCGGGGAATGCCAAGGAAGCCGCGCAGGCGAGGCGCCTCGACGCGCTCTGGCCGGAGCTGTGCTTTTCAATTGGGGTGCACCCGCATCAAGCGCATCAGTACGCCGCGGATCCCGATCGGGCCGCGGCCGTCGTGCGGGAGCAGTGGGCGGCAACGCCGGCCGCGCGGGCGGTGGGCGAGATCGGTCTCGACTACCACTATGATTTCTCGCCGCGCGACGTGCAGCAGGCGGTGTTCCGGGCGCAACTGCGCCTGGCGCGCGAGCTCGACCGGCCGGTGGTCATCCATACACGCGAAGCGGACGACGACACGGTGACCATGCTTCGCGAGGAAGGCGGCGGGCAGCTCCGCGGCGTCCTCCATTGCTTTACGGGCGGTGCGGCGTTGGCCGACTCAGGCCTCGACCTCGGCTTCTACATCTCGCTGGCGGGCATCATTACGTTCCCGAAGGCCGAGGAGCTGCGTCAGACCGTGCGGCGGGTCCCGCTCGATCGACTCCTGACAGAAACTGACAGTCCCTTCCTTGCACCGGTCCCGTATCGAGGCAAGCGGAACGAGCCGGCCCACGTGGTCCGGGTGGTTGACGCGCTTGCCGCGCTGCATGGGAAACCGGCCACGGACCTCGCACGACAGACGGCCGCGAATTTCCACACCCTGTTCCGGCCGTGATAAAGTTTCCAGCTGAACCGCCGTGGGAAAATCGTCGCTCGCCCTGTCGCAAATCTTCGAGCCGATCCGTGCCGACCTCGAACGAGTGGACCTCGAGTTCGCCCGGCACGTGCAGTCTCAGGTCGAGCTGATTCCTCGCATCGGTCAGTACATCCAGACCGCCGGCGGCAAGCGGATCCGGCCGGCCGTCCTGCTGATGGCGGCCCGGCTCGCCGGCTACGAAGGCGACCGCGCCGTCCTTTATGCCGCGGTCGTGGAATTCATCCACACCGCGACGCTGGTGCACGACGACATCATCGACGACGCGGACCTGCGGCGCGGACGGGCGGCCGTGCATTCGCGGTGGGGCAACGACATCACGGTGTTGCTCGGCGACTACCTGTACATCAAGTCGATGGCGCTGGCGCTCACACACGACACCCTGGACCTGGTGCGCGTGCTCTGCGACGTCACGCTGAAGATGATTGAAGGCGAGCTGTACCAGCTGACCAAGAACGGCGACGCCGACATCACCGAGGACGAGCACTTCGACATCATGCGCCGGAAGACGGCCTACCTCTTCGGGGGCTGCGCGCAGATCGGCGGCATGCTCGGAAAGATCGAGAGCGAGAAGGAGCAGGCGCTCCGCGAGTACGGGTTCAATCTCGGGATCGCGTTCCAGCTGGTGGACGACCTCCTGGACTTCACCGGCGACGCGCAGGCCGTGGGCAAACCGATCGCGAGCGATCTTCGCGAAGGCAAGGTCACGCTGCCGCTGATTCATCTGCTACGGCAGTCGAACGACGGCGAGGGATCGCGCATCGTGCGCGACGTGGTGGCGTCGCACAACGTCTCGCCGGAGCAATGGGCCGTGCTGCTGCGGATGCTCAAGGAGCACGCGTCGATCGACTACGCGTACCGGAGAGCGGTCGAGTACGCCGAGCGCGCCAAGAAGCCGCTTTACGCGTTTCCGCCCAGCTCGGAACGCGACGCCTTGCTGGCGCTGCCCGACTACGTCCTGTCACGGGACCGTTGATCGCGGTTCGCCTTCCGTCGCTGCAAGACGATGTCTCCATCGCTCGTAGCGCAGGCTTTTGCTTAGGCCTGCCCGCACATGTCTACCGACCCTCAACAACGGCTGAACGAGCTCCGCGGCGCCATCCGCCACCACGAGGAGCGGTACTACATTCACAACGCGCCCGAGATCTCGGATGAAGAGTTCGATCGGCTGCTGCACGAGCTCGAGCGGCTCGAGGCCGAACACCCGGATTTCGTCACCGCCGATTCGCCGACGCAGCGCGTAGCCGGCCGGCCGGTCGAAGGATTCGCAACCGTCGAGCATCTGGTGCCGATGCTCAGCCTCGACAACGCCTATAACGAGGCCGAGCTGCGCGCGTTCGACGAGCGCGTCCGGCGGGCGGCGGGGCTTGGCGATCAGCCCGTCGCGTATGTCGCCGAACTGAAGATCGACGGCCTGAGCATCGCCCTCACCTATCAGGGTGGACGGCTGGTCCGGGGGGCTACGCGCGGCGACGGAACACGCGGCGAAGAGGTGACCGCGAACGTCCGGACGATTCGCGCGATCCCGCTCGCCCTGCGGCAGGCGCCGGACTCGCGGATGGAAATCCGCGGCGAAGTCTATCTGCCGCGCGCGTCGTTCGAGCGCATGAATCGCGAGCGGGAGGAAGCCGGCGAGCCGCTGTTCCAGAACCCGCGCAACGCCGCCGCGGGAACGATGAGGAACCTCGACCCGGCGCTCGTCTCGAAGCGTCTGCTTGGAGCGTTTGTCTACCAACTTGTGAGTCCACCGACGCCCGGAGACGCTGGCAGGCATCCAGGTCCGCAGTACGAGAGTCACGCGAGCACGCTCGAGGCGTTGACCGCATGGGGGCTGCCGGTCGAACGGCACTGGAAGCGCTGTGGAAGCGTCGACGAGGTGATCACCTTCTGTCAGGAATGGGCGGATCGCCGTCGATCGCTCGACTTCGACACCGACGGCGTCGTGGTCAAGGTGGACGACCTCGCGCTGCGCGAGAAGCTTGGCCGGACGGCGAAATTTCCCCGGTGGGCGACGGCCTTCAAGTTCCCGGCGCAGCAGGCGCACACGAAGCTGTTGCGGATCGATGTCAACGTCGGACGAACCGGCGCGGTGACGCCATACGCGGTACTGGAGCCGGTGTTCGTCGCCGGCTCGACGATCTCGATGGCCACGCTGCACAACGCCGAGGACATCGCCCGCAAGGACATTCGCGAGGGCGACACTGTCGTCATCGAGAAGGCCGGCGATGTCATTCCCAAGGTGGTCGCGCCGATCTCGAGCCTGCGGCCCGCCGACGCCGAGCCGTGGGTGATGCCGACGGCGTGTCCCGAGTGCGGCAGCACGCTGCGTCGTGACGAAGAGGAGGTCGTCTGGCGTTGCGAGAACTCGTCGTGCCCGGCACGGCTGCGCCGAAGTCTGGAGCACTTCGCCTCGAGGTCCGCCATGAACATCGAGGGGCTCGGCGCGTCGCTCGTCGATCAGCTGATCGAGCAGGGGCTCGTACGCGATTTTTCCGATGTCTACCACCTCGAGGCGTCCACGCTCGAGAACCTGGTCGTGGCGCCGAAGGACCCGAAGTCGGACCGTGCGGTGCCTCGCAAGCTCGGAAAGGTCGGCAGGAACGTCTTCGAGCAGATCGAGCGCAGCAAAGCGAACGACCTCTCGCGGTTGATTTACGCGCTCGGGATCCGGCACATCGGCGAAAAGGCCGCCGCGACGATCGCGCGGCATCTGCGGACGATGGAGGCGGTGCTCGACGCGACGGTCGAGACGCTGCAGGCGGTGCCGGAGATCGGTCCGGTGGTGGCGGCGTCGGTGCGTGCGTTTGCGGAGGAGCCGCACAACCGCGAGCTGGTGGCTCGCCTCCGGCAGGCCGGCGTCAACATGGCGACGGAGCTGCCGGAGCCGAGCATCGAGCCGGTCGGGCGGCTTGCTGGCAAGACCTTCGTCCTCACCGGCACGCTGGCGTCGATGTCGCGTGAGGACGCGACGGCGGCACTCGAAGCGCTCGGCGCCAGGGTGTCGGGATCGGTGAGCAAGAAAACGAGCGCGGTCGTCGCCGGCGCCGACGCCGGCAGCAAGCTGGAGAAGGCGCGCCAGCTCGGCGTCGAGGTGCTCGATGAGGCGGCGTTTCAGCAGCTTATAATGAACGACTAGACTCCATGTCGCGGCGCTTCACCTTCGTCACCGTTACGCTCACCGCGGTTGTCGCTTTCCTCGTTGGCGCGATCCTCGCCGGCGGCGCCGCGCGTTCCACGATCACGGCCGGCGCTCCCGCAGCGGCACCGGCGCCGGCTGGACGCTACGGCGTCCGGCCGTCGGCCGCGCCATTGGCCACGCCGCCGCTCAGCTTCGCCGACATCGTCGAGCGCATCAATCCCGCCGTCGTCAACATTGACGCGACGAGCCGGGGGCGCGAGCCGAGGCGGCGCCGAGGCCGGGTGGGACCGCCAGAGAGCCCGGATCCGCTCGAGGGCCCCGACTTCGGTCCAACGCGGGGAGACACGCCGCGCCGCGGCGCAGGCAGCGGCTTCATCATCGACGCTGACGGCAGCATCCTGACCAACCACCACGTCGTCGAGCGCGCCGAACGGATCATCGTGAAGCTGTCAGATGGGCGCACTTTTCGCGCCCGCGTCATCGGCGCCGATCCCGACACCGACATCGCGCTGATCAAAGTCGACGGCCAGACCGGTCTGCCGGTGGCGCCGCTCGGCGATTCGTCCACGCTGCGAATGGGCGAGTGGGTGTGCGCGATCGGCAACCCGCTGGGGTACGAGCACAGCGTCACCGTCGGTGTCGTCAGTTTCCTGGGCCGGAAGCTCTTCGACATGAGCCTGGACGACTACATTCAGACCGACGCGGCCATCAACTTCGGCAACAGCGGCGGCCCGCTGATCAACTCGCGCGGCGAGGTGATCGGGATCAACGCGGCGATCAGTTCGCGCGCCAGCGGCATCGGCTTCGCCGTGCCGATCAACGGCGCCAGCGCGGTGCTGCCGCAGTTGCGGGCGCGCGGGCGGGTCAGCCGCGGCTATATGGGCGTCGGCCTTCGCGACGTCGATCAGGACCTCGAGCGATCGCTGCAGCTGCCGGTCGACCACGGCGCGGTCGTCCAGGACATCACGCGCGGATCGCCGGCGGATCGGGCCGGGCTTCGTGCCTACGACGTGATCGTGTCGCTCGACGACCGGCCGATTGCCAACGACGATCAGCTGATTCGCGAGATCGCCGGCCGTACTCCGGGTTCGCCGGCACGGCTGCAGCTGGTTCGCGACGGTCACCAGGAGTCGGTCACCGTCAAGCTGACGGAACGGCCGGCGCACGGAGGGGGCGGCGCGCAGGATGCGCGCGGGCAGGCGCCGGCGCTGGATCGCGGCAGAAGCGATCCGGAGAATCTGCTCGGACTCACCGTGCGGGATCTCGATCGTCAGACGGTGGATCGCTTCGACTTACCCGCCGGAACGCGCGGCGTCCTGATCACGCGCGTCGAAGCGATGAGCTCGTCGTTCGATGGCGGCATCGAACGGGGCACCGTGCTGCTAGAAATCAACCGGCGGCGCATCGAGACCGCGGCCGACTATCGGCGGGTCGCGCGGCTCGCGCGTCCGGGCGACATCCTCACGCTCTATCTCTACGCGCCGGAACTGGACCAGCGCCAGCTCAAGACCATCCGCGTCGAAGACCGCTAATGCCCAAGTCACGCATCCTGGTCATCGATGACGAGGCCGCCATCCGCGACTCGCTCCGCATGACACTCGAGTACGAAGGCTACGAGTTCCTCGGCGCCGCCACCGGGCAGGAGGGGCTCGCGCTGGCCGAGCGTGAAGCGCCGGACCTGGTGCTGCTGGACGTCAAGATGCCCGGCATGGACGGCATCGAGGTGCTCGAGCGGCTGCGGCACATGAACGAGTCGCTGCCGGTTGTCGTCGTGTCCGGGCACGGTACGATCAGTACCGCGGTCGAAGCGACGAAGAAAGGCGCGTTCGACTTCATCGAGAAACCGTTCGCCAGCGAGCGCGTCCTGGTCAGCCTGCGCAATGCGCTGGACCACCGGCAGCTGCGCGACGAGAACCGATCGCTGAAAAAGGCGGTCGAAGTGCGTCATCAGATGGTCGGCGACAGCGCGTCGCTCAAGCAGGTGATGGCCGCCGTCGGCCGCGCGGCGCCGACCAACGCGACCGTGCTCATCCAGGGAGAGAGCGGCGTCGGCAAGGAGCTGGTGGCGCGCACCATCCACCGCAATAGCCTGCGGAGTCGCGAGCGGTTCGTGCAGGTCAACTGCGCCGCCATTCCCGAGGAGCTGATCGAGAGCGAGCTCTTCGGGCACGAAAAGGGATCATTCACCGGGGCGACCGAGAAGCAGGTCGGCAAGTTCGAGCAGGCCGACCGCGGCACGATTTTCCTGGACGAAGTCGGCGACATGAGCGCGAAGACCCAGGCCAAGGTCCTGCGTGTGCTGCAGGAAGGCGAAGTCGAGCGCCTCGGATCGGCGCGCACCATCAAGGTAGATGTGCGCGTCATCGCCGCCACCAACAAGAACCTGGAAGAGGAGATCGAGAAGGGGCACTTCCGCGAGGATCTCTACTTCCGGCTGGCCGTCATTCCGATTCACGTGCCACCGCTTCGCGATCGGCCCGAGGACGTCCCGGCGCTGGTGCGGCACTACATGGACTTCTTCAGCCGCGAAAGCAACGTCCGCCCGAAGCGGATCACGCCGGCGGCGATGGACGTGCTGTCGCGCTCGCGCTGGAAAGGCAACATCCGCGAGCTGCGCAACACCGTGGAGCGGCTGAACATCATGACGAGCGGCGACACGATCGACGTCGCCGACCTGCCCGAAACCGTCCGATCGAATACCGGCGGCGGGCTGGCCGCGCCGAAGTCATCGGGCGACAGCGAGGCGACGAAGGCGGGGACGCTGCGGGAGTTCAAGGAGAACGCCGAGCGCAATTTCCTGGTGGGCAAGCTGCGCGAGAACGGGTGGAACATCTCGAAGACGGCCGAGGTGATCGGCACGCCGCGCAGCAATCTGTACAAGAAGCTCGAGCAGTATCAGATCACACAGGAGACGGACGGATGACAGGGGCAGGGCGGGCAGAATAGGCAGGAAGAGCCGGAGCGGCAGGAACTGGTTCCAGCCTGTCCCGCCCATCCCGCCTGTCCCGCCCCGGGGTACAATCGATCGTCGCAGCGAGCCAGATGATCGCCCGCCGGAGCGCCGCAAGGCGCGAAGGTGGGAGGAAAGTCCGAACTCCGCAGGGCAGTGCGCCGGGTAACCCCCGGTCAGGGCAACCTGAAGGACAGTGGCACAGAAAATACACAGCCAACGGCAGGTCGCAAGGCCTGCCGCGCCGAAGCCCGCAAGGGCCGAGGCGGGCAATGGTGAAAAGGTGCGGTAAGAGCGCACCGCGCCCGTGGTAACACGGGTGGCAGGCAAAACCCCGCACGGAGCAAGACCAAATAGGGAGACGTCATCCGGACGGCCCGTCCGTAGTCTCCGGGTAGGTCGCTTGACTCCGCCAGTGATGGCGGGGCTAGAGGAATGATCATCATCCGCCGAAGCTCGCCGCAAGGCGAGCGTGGTGGGGACAGAATTCGGCTTACGGCTCGCTGCGACGCTTTCTATGAAAAAGCTGCTGATCGTCTGTTGTGCGGTCGTGAGTGTCTCGGCTCAGACCCCGGGACAGGTCCGGCCCCGGCCCGCCGAAGGGCGCGATCCGGAGTTCAAGCCGCCGACGATTCGCGAGTACAGGCCGAAGTCGACGCTCGTGACGCCGCAGCATCCGGTCCCGCGCGCGAAATTTCCGGTCATCGACATCCACAGTCACCAATCGACGCCGATCTCCGCCGGCGAGTACGACCGTGTCATGAAGGGCATGGAAGCGAACAACCTGCAGATCCTCGTGAACTTGAGCGGGTCGTCCGGTTCGCGGCTGCAGCAGGGCGTCGAGGCGCTGCGCGCCAGCCGCTACAAGGATCGGATGGTGCTCTTCGCGAACATCAACTTCCGCGACACCGTTGGTCCGGGGTTCGGCGCGAAAGCGGCCGCGCAACTCGAGGCGGACGTCAAGGCGGGCGCGGTGGGGCTCAAGATCTTCAAGGACCTCGGCATGTTCGTGCGGAAAGCCGACGGCAGCCGGCTGCATGTCGACGACCCCGAGCTCGATGTGGTCTGGGATACCTGCGCCCGGCTGAACATCCCGGTGCTCATTCACGTGGCGGAGCCGTCGGCCTTCTTCGAGCCGCTCGACTACAACAACGAGCGCTGGCTCGAACTCGCGCTCTATCCCGATCGCCGCCATCAGACCGGCGTCCGCTTCGAGGAGCTGATGACCGAGCGGAACAACATGGTCCGGAAGCATCCGAACACCCGCTACATCCTGGCGCACTTCGGCTGGCACGGCAACGACCTGGCGCGCGCGGGCAAGCTGCTCGACGCGAACCCGAACGTGTACTATGACGTCGCCGCCGTGCTCTACGACTTCGGCCGCCAGCCCAAGGCGGCGCACGAGTTCTTCGTGAAGTATCAAGACCGGATTCTGTTCGGCAAGGACAGCTATCAGCCCGATGAGTATCCGTACTACTGGCGCGTCTTCGAGACCAACGACGAGTACTTCGACTACTACCGGGACTACCACGCCTTCTGGAAGCTCTATGGCATCGGTCTTCCCGACCCGGTGCTGAAAAAGCTCTATTACCAGAACGCGCTCAAGGTGACGCCCGGCCTGCCGCGCGCGGCGTTTCCGGGCTGACTCGCATGGCCTCCTACCTTGTCACCGGCGGCGCGGGCTTCATCGGATCGCACCTCGCGGAGGAGCTGGTCCGGCGCGGCCATCGCGTGCGCGTCGTCGACAGCCTGATCACCGGCAGACGGCGCAACCTCGAGCACATCGACGGCGTCGACTTCGTGGAAGGCGACCTCGCCGACATGGACGTGTCGGTCCGGGCCGTCGCTGGCATGGAATACGTCCTGCACCAGGCGGCGATCCCCTCGGTGCCGCGCTCGGTCACCGATCCGATGACGTCGCACCGGGCAAACGTTGACGCGGCGCTGAATGTCCTGGTCGCCGCGCGCGATGCCGGCGTCAAACGCCTGGTCTATGCGGGCTCTTCCGCCGCGTACGGCAACGCGCCGACGCTGCCCAAGCGCGAGGACATGCCGCCGAATCCGCTGTCTCCGTACGCGCTGCAGAAGCTGGTGGCCGAGCAGTACTGTCAGATGTTCACCATCCTGTACGGCTTCGAAACGGTGACCGTTCGGTACTTCAATGTCTTCGGTCCGCGTCAGGATCCGGGATCGCCGTATTCGGGGGTCATCTCGCTGTTCGCGACAGCGCTGCTCGAAGGACGCCAGCCGACGATTTATGGCGACGGCGAGCAGACGCGCGACTTCACGTACGTGGCCAACGTGGTGGACGGCGTGCTGCGGGCCTGCGAGGCGCCGAAGGCCGCCGGGGAAGTGATCAATGTCGCCACCGGCGGCCGCATTTCGCTCAATGAGTTGCTGCGCGTGATGAGCGGCCTCGTCGGCGCCCGGGTCGCGCCGATCTACCGAGCGGAACGAGCGGGCGACGTCAAGGATTCGCAGGCGGACATCACCAAGGCGAGAACGTTGCTCGGCTATGCGCCGATCGTCGGACTCGAGGAAGGGCTGCGGCGTACCATCGAGTGGTGCCGGGCCGAACCGACGGCGCCCGCGCCGCCCGTGGGCGGGAGATCCGAGAGCGGACGCTGAACGTGCCTATCCAAGTCGAGGTCAATCTCAAGATCCCGCGCGTCACCCTGCGGCCCGCCGACGGACCCGCCCAGGTGATCGACAACAGCGCGATCCGCTACACCCGGCTGATTGACGTGCCGGCGGTGCCGAAGGCCGGCGAGGTCCTGCAGGTAGCGGCCGGTCCGTTCCAGACCTTCGACTGCTCGGTGACGCGGTCGGACTGGAGCGACGAACGGGAGTTGTTCATCGTGTCGTGCAGCTACGCGAAGCGCTCGATGTCCGGAGAGGAATACGACGCGCTCGTGAACGACGCGGAGTGGAAATCGAAACCGCTGTTCTGAATCGCAGGACGCTCGGTCTGCTGGTCGCGGGTCTCGTTGCCGTCACCAGCGCCATCGGGGCCGCGCCGCGATGGTCGTCCGTGCACAGCGAGTCGCTCACGGTCATCGGCGACACCGGTCCCGGCGATCTTCGCGATGTCGCCCATCGCCTCGAGCAGTTCCGGCTCGCGCTCGGCAGGGTGGTCGCAGACGCGAAACGCCCGCCGACGCTGCCGACGCTGGTGTACGTGTTCGGCTCCCGTTCCGCTCTCCAGCCGTTCCTGCCGCAGCGCGACGGCCGCCCGGCGGCCCTGCGCGGTTACTTCCACCGCGACGCCGACGGCTATGCGATTGCGATGTCGGTCGACGACCACGACGAAGAGGCGTCGATCGTGTTTCACGAATACGCGCACCTGCTGCTGCAACGCGGACGCACGCTGCCGATCTGGCTGAACGAGGGCCTGGCCGAGTACTTCAGTACGTTCGCGCTCACCGCGCGCGGCCAGACGGCTGACATCGGCCGACCCGTCCCGCGGCACGTCCGGCTGCTGAGGGAGCGGTTCCTGCCGGTCACCGCCGTCCTGTCAGTCAACGCGCAATCGGAGCTGTACGACGAAGGCGAACGCCGCTCGGTGTTCTACGCGGAGGCGTGGGCGCTGACGCACTATCTGATGACGGAGATGCCGGAAGGCCCGGCGGCGATCGGCCGGTACATCGCTGAGCCTGCGGCAGATCGTACCGCCGACGAACGGTTTCGTGACGCGTTCGGCATGACGCCGGCCGGCTTCGAGCCGCGGCTGAGGAGGTACGTCGAGAACTCGACCTTCACGTCACGAATCTACACCTTGCCGGCGCGTCTCGACGTCGAGACAGGGCCGGCGCGCCCGCTGACGCAGGGCGAAGCAGCGGCGTGGCTCGCCGATCTTCAACGCCGGATCGGCAGGCCAACCGACGCCGCGACCCGCCTCGGCGACGCCCTGAAGAGCGATCCGAAGAGTGCCGCGATCCAGCTGGCGCTCGGACGATTGCAGCTCGATCAGGGTCGAACCGCGGACGCGCTCGCGTCGCTGTCACGCGCTGTCGCCAGCGATCCCTCGTCCGCCAGCGCGTTCGCCTGGCTGGCCTACGCGCACATGTCGATTGGACAGCTGCCGGAGGCGCGGACCGCGATCGATCGTGCGCTGGTGCTGGAGCCTCGCCGCCCCGACTTTCGACTGCGCGACGCCGATGTTGCGGTACTCGAAGGGGACGTATCGCGCGCGCGCGCGGTGCTGCTGGACGTGATGGCGGACGATGCAGTGGCCGCGCGAGCACGGGAGCGCCTGAACGCGATCGATCGCCGCAGATGATCGGCTAGATACGGCCTTTCTTGCCGTTGGCCAGCGCGGCGCGACGAAGCCGGACGCCCGAGAGCAGTTTGCGCTCGCCTTCCGGCAGCGCCTGCACGTAGACCTCCACCGCCTGATCGACGAGCCGCCAGATCGGCGTGCCGGTGAGGCCGCTCAGCGCGTCGAGGGTGGTTTTGGTCTGGTGGGGCAGACGGATCATCACCTGCGGGTACTCGCTTACTTTTTCGCCGTGCAGTCCGACCGGCCGGCGCCCGCGCGGTCGAGATGGTTTTTTCGTGCCCATCGGTCAACTCCAGCTGCTGCAAGAACCGGTGCCAGCCGAGCCCGCACCAGCTGAACAATGGATGTCTATGTAGCATGAAATGCAGTTGACATCAAGAAAGCGGGATGCGATAGTGGGCCGATTGCTGGCTGCCAGTAACTGCCTACGCCAGAGCTAGATAGCGGCGTTCTCGTTCGTCGAATGGATCGAAACCCAGCCTTGAAGCCCGCGCGCCGCGCGGGCGATCGCCCTCAAGTCCTGCTGCGGCTCTATGTGAGCGGCCGGTCAGAATACACTCAGGCCGTACTCGAAAACGTCGACACGATTACACGCCGTTACGATCCCGACGAGGTCATCGTGCAGGTACGGGACGCCGAAGAGGCGGAAGAGAACGAGCGCGTGTTCTTCACACCGATGCTCATCGTGCGGGATGCGCGCGATCTCGACCACCGGACCGTGGTCGTCGGCGACCTGCGGCAACCGGACGTCATCACCACGCTGTTGAGTGGCCACGGCATCGTCGCCCGCCAGTAGCCGCTGCCGACTAGGTGGGGGAGGCCAGGCTGGGATCGATGGTTGCGGCGCGCCGTGCCGGCAGGTAGGTTGCCACCAGCGCGACCGCGGCAAACAGCAGCAGCACCGCGAGAAAGGTGGGGGCATCGGTCGCGGTGATTCCATACAGAAAGCCCGCGACCGTCTTGCCGAGCACCATGGCTGCCGCGAGGCCAAGGGCGGCGCCCACGAGGTTCAGGAACATGCCGTGGCGGATCACGAGGACAAGGATCTGTCCCGTGTCGCGCCAAGAGCGAGCCGAATGCCGAGCTCCTGTCGTCGCCGGACAACCGCGTACGTGCTCAATCCGTAAATCCCAGCGGTTGCGATGATGAGCGCAATCACGGCAAAGATGCCGAGCAGCGCCATGTAGATTCGTGGTTCGGCCGCCGCTTCCCACAACGCCTGCTCCAGTGGCTGGAGATTCCAGACCGGTTGATCCTTGTCGATCGACCAGATGGCCGCTTGCACGGCGGGAATCATCGAGGCCGGTTTCGTCGCGGTCCGCACGACGAGTGCGACGACCGGTGACTGCGCGTACGGCAGCGACTTGTACGGATTCTGCTGGCTTGGCACGAAGATCTGCGGGATCGGCTCGATGCGCGCGCCGCGGTACCGCACGTCGCGGATGACGCCGACGATAGTCAGCCAATGCTGCCGATCCTTGTCGTAGTACAGGCGCACGCGCTTGCCGACAGCCTCGCGGTCCGGCCACAGTCGTCGCGCCATCGTCTCGTTAACGATCGCGACGGGAGGCGCCGTGGCGGTGTCCAGTGTTTCGAAATCGCGACTGCGCGCGATCGGCATGCCCATGGCTCCGAAAAAGTTGCCACTCACGACGTCGAACCCGGCAACGTGACCGCGATCCGGACTCGGGTCTGCGACATCTTCCACGGTGAACGTTTCTTGC
>Ga0068863_100000766_pt1 | contig 32231 bp, 32 predicted proteins | sample KBSSwiS62_FD_66596 | JGI IMG/M metagenome (GOLD analysis project Ga0068863, IMG submission 66596) | Switchgrass rhizosphere microbial communities from Kellogg Biological Station, Michigan, USA - KBS Switchgrass S6-2 | ecosystem: Host-associated > Plants > Roots > Rhizosphere > Soil ... | reverse complement strand
CTCGAGCAGGCGCTGGAGTTCTGCCGCGAGGACGAGTGCGTCGAGGTCACCCCGGCGACCGTCCGGCTGCGCAAGGTCGCGCTGCTGGCCGCCGACCGCGAGAAACTGCGCGCCCGCCGCCGTTTCAACTGATCCTGAAAATGCCGACCGGGCCCCACCCGGGATCGTGATTGGCCCGGGGGGGTCGGTACCGTCGGTGGCTGGCAGAAGTGCGCATCCGGGGGCGGGGGCGTCGCCGGACTGACGAGACGGGTGGGCTGTGTCGGCTGCGGAGAAGACAGTGCTGGTGACGGGGGCGGCCGGGTTCATCGGGTCGCACACCTGCGTCGACCTGCTGACGGCCGGCTACCGGGTCGTCGGCGTCGACAACTTCTCCAACAGCTCGCCGCGCGCCGTTGAACGGATTCGGACGGTCGCGGGCGACGCGGGCGCGAACCTGGACTTCGTCGAGCTGGACGTGCTCGACGTGGTCGGGCTCGGCAAGCTGGTCGCCGCCACGCCGTTCGAGGCGGTCATCCACTTCGCCGCCCGCAAGGCGGTCGGTGAGTCCGTCGCGATGCCGGTCGAGTACTACGACACGAACCTCAACGCGACGCTGCGGCTGGCCGAGGTGTTGCGCGAGCACGGCCCGCGCCGGCTGATCTTCTCGTCGTCCTGTTCGATCCACGGCGACGTCGACTCCCTGCCGATCCGGGAGGACGCGCCGGCGCGGCCGACCAACCCCTACTCGCGAACCAAGTGGATGTGCGAGCAGATCCTCGCCGACCTGTGCACCGCCGAGCCGGACTGGCAGGTCATCGCACTGCGCTACTTCAATCCGGTCGGGGCGCATCCGTCCGGCCTGCTCGGCGAGGACCCGCGCGGCATCCCGAACAACCTGATGCCCTACCTGCAGCAGGTCGCCGTCGGCCGCCGCGAGTACCTGTCGGTGTTCGGCGACGACTACCCGACGCCCGACGGCACCGGCGTGCGCGACTACATCCACGTCGTCGACCTCGCCGAGGGCCACCGCGCCGCGCTGGAGCATCTCGGGGACAGGTCCGGCTACCGGGTCATCAACCTCGGCACCGGCGTCGGCACCTCCGTGCGCGAGCTGCTGACGGCGTTTGGCGCCGCCTGCGGCCGCGAGCTGCCGTACCGGGTGGCACCGCGGCGGGCCGGTGACGTGGCCGAGCTGTACGCCGACCCGTCGTACGCGACCGAGACGCTCGGCTGGCGGACGACCAGGAGCCTCGACGAGATGTGCCGCGACGCCTGGGAGTTCCAGCGCCGCAACCCGGCCGGCTATGACGGGCCAGCCGCGCCGTGACCGTGGGCGTGAGCGAGCGACGGGGTCCCTGCGGGATCGACGAACGGGGTCCCTGCGGGATCGACGAACGGGGTCTCGGAGGTCTGTGATCTCGGAGGTCTGTGATCTCGGAGGTCGTGGTCGTCCAAGGTGTCCCTCCGGAGGAACTCCGAAAGCGATCCCGAGACGCCGTGACGTCCGCTGATGGGGCGGGAATTCCGGGAGCCACCGGGCGGCGTTGTGTGTGGAGGAGTGCGCGGGCGTAGTCGCGGATGAACGTGAGGAGCGGTCTGTGAGCGTGGTTCAGGCGGCGCGGCGGGTGTTGTTCGTCCATGCCCATCCGGACGACGAGGTCATCGCCACCGGAATCTCGATCGCCCATTACGCCGCCGCGCCGGACACCCACGTCACGCTGGTGACCTGCACGCTCGGCGAGCTCGGCGAGGTCCTCGTCCCCGAGCTGGAGCACCTGCGCAGCGATTTGGGCGACCAGCTCGGCGGCTACCGGATGTCCGAGCTGGCCGCCGCCTGCGCCGCCCTGGGGCTGACCGACCAGCGCTACCTCGGCGGTCCCGCCCGGTTCCGTGACAGCGGCATGATGGGCACCGCGGGAAACGACGACCCGCGCTGCCTGTGGCAGGCCGACCTTACCGAGGCCACCGTCGAGCTGGTCCGGGTCGTCCGCGAGGTCCGGCCGCAAGTGCTGGTCAGCTACGACGCCAACGGCGCCTACGGCCACCCCGACCACATCCGCGCCCACCAGATCACCGTCGCGGCGTTCACCGCGGCGGCCGACCCCGCCTTCGCCCCCGAGGCCGGCGAGCCGTGGGCGCCGTCGAAGCTCTACGAGACGGCGGTGCCGAAGTCGTTCGTCCAGCGCGGCATCGAGCGGTTCTCCGAGGTCGAGGGCAGCCCGTTCCACGGCGCGACGAACGCCGACGACTTCCCGATGGGTGTGCCGGACGACCAGATCACCACCCAGGTCGACGCGCCCGAGTACCTGGAAGCCAAGATCGCGGCGATGCGGGCGCACCGCACCCAGATCGCGGTGGACGGCTTCTTCTTCGCGCTGGCCGACGGCCTCGGCCGGCCGGCCTTCTCGGTCGATCACTACGTCCTCACCCGGGGCAAGGCCGCGCCGACCGCCGGCCCGGACGGTCGTCCGCTCGAGACCGACCTTTTCGCCGGGCTCGACATCTGACGACTCGGCTGACTCGCCACGCCTGGCCCGGCGCCGCGCCCACTGGGCGGTCCCGGTGCGCCGCCCGCGGGCCGTGGTCCCGGGCACGGCGTCGGGCGCGTGCCGGTGAGGCCGGCGGCGCAAGCCGGTGAGCCTGAGCGACCGCGCCTGGCCGGTCGGCGCGGCGGCTGGCTACTGTCGTGGTATGCCTCGCCCCAGCACAGACCCGCGCTCGCCGGCCCCCGGCGGGCCGGGCGCGGGCGCCGGCGGCGGGCCGCCCCAGGCACCGACCGCGGCCACGGTGGCGGGCCTCGCGCCGGCCGACCGGTGGCCCGCCAACCCGCCGTGGCCGTTCCTGGCGGGGGCCTACGCCCTCGGGCTCGTCGCCGGGGTCATCCTCGGCATCTACGGGGTCGCGTGGGTGCCGGAGGGGCTGCGGTTCGGCGGCGTCTTCCTGTCCGTCGGCATGCTCCTCGCGCTGGTCGGCAACGCCGGCCTGGCGCTGCTCGTCCGCTGGCTGACCGGCACCCGCCTGGGGGCCCTGGTCGTGCTGATCGGCTGGGCGCCGGGCGTCCTGGCGCTCGGGTCGTCGCGGCCGGAGGGCGACCTGATGCTGCGCGCGACGACCACCGGCTATCTGTTCCTCGCGCTCGGCGCGCTCGCGCCGATCGGAATCGCCGTCTTCGGCCCGGCCAGGCGCGGCCTTACCGCCTTCACGCTGCCTCCGCCCGGGCCGCGTTAGCCCTGCCCCCGGTAGCCCTGCCCGCGGCAGCCCCAGCACCGCGCGGGTGGCCGGCGTCGCGCGGCCAGTGCCGCCCCCGGCAAGGTCGGCCCGGTTCCTTCATCATTGTTTTAGTGCTCCACGGGTTGTGAATCCGCGCCGGTCACGACCCGTAGAGGGTCGAAACGGCTATCACGAGCGTGCTGGGACGGGGCGAACGATGTCTGGACTAGTTGAGGCGGGCGCGGGCCGCGAGGGCCGCCGCGCGCGCGGCGGCGGCCGCGGTCGGTTCGGCCGCCTCGACCACGTCCGCGAAGGTCGCCAGATCCCGGGCGCCGCCCAGGTAGTCACCGCGCCGGACGCGCAGCTCGCCGCGCTCGCGGCGCAGGCTCGCCGGATGATGCGGCAGCAGCAGGGACAGCTCGACGGCCCACAGCCTGGTCGCGGTCGCGTCCGCCCGGGCGGCGAGCACCCGGATGTTGCCGAGCACCCGGGCGAGCAGGTCCTCCCGCTCCAGGGGCGCCAGCTGGGCGCGGCTGAACGACGCGCCCGCGGCCCGCACGCGCGCGGCCGCGTCGTGGACGGTGATCCGCCGGCCCCCGGCGAACGGGTCTACCAGGACGTTGTCCCGCGGCGTGCCGATCGCGACGATCACGTGCCCCGGCAGGCCGACCGGGTAGGCCGGCACGGCGAGCCGGGCGGCGACCTCGAGCCAGATCACCGAGAGGATGATCGGCAGGCCGTGCCTGCGGCGCAGCACGGTGGGCAGCAGGGAGGACCGCAGGTCGTCGTAGTCACCGGCCAGCCCCGAGTACCCGCCCCGCAGGCCGAGCGACTCATGCAGCGCCTCAGCCGCGTCGAAGGGCTCGGGCGTCGCTATCGTGTCGCCGGCGGCCCCGCCAGCGGCCTTGGCCCGGGAGAGCTTGGCCGCGAGCACCGGGCGGGCCTCGTCGGCGAGCCGGTCGAGCGTGCCGTGGACATCCGCGGCCTCGGCGTCCTGGTCAGCCTCGGCGGCGATCAGCTGGCAGGCCAGGGCGAGGTCGATAGGCGTCCTCCTGACCACCTCGGTGAAGCGGGCTCGGCTGCGGGCGCTCATCGACGGACCTCCACACCCTCGTCCCCACCGGCGTCGCCGTGCCCACGCTCGTCGGCGTCCCCGGCGTCCCCGGCGTCCCCGGCGTCCCCGGCTTCGCTGTCTGGCACCATCCGGCCGGGCGGCGGCCGTTTCTCGGATCGCCGGTTCGGGAATCGCGGCTTGTGGGGCCGTGGTGGGACGACCTTGGCCGCGACGAGATCGGCCTCCGGGACGCTGGTGACGGTGCCGTCGGCGTCGACGACGCCCAGGACCCCGGCTGTCCAGGACTGGAGGGTTCCGATAACGTCCGTCAGCGGCACCGGCCCCGCGATGCGGCGCCGGATCACGACCCGCGCGCCGATGTCGGCCCGAGTGATGCGGACGACATACACGACCAGCGAACGCCCTTGCTGTCGACACGGAACGGTCGAGGTCGATACTAAGGAACCAGTCGCCCGTGAGCCGAGGAGGAACATCCGGTGACCTACGTCATCGCCGAGCCCTGTGTCGATGTCAAGGACAGGGCTTGCATCGAAGAGTGCCCGGTCGACTGCATCTACGAAGGCGGACGGATGCTCTACATCCAGCCTGACGAGTGCGTCGACTGCGGGGCATGCGAGCCGGTCTGTCCGGTTGAGGCCATCTACTACGAAGACGATGTGCCCGAGCAGTGGAAGCCGTACACCGACACCAACGCGAGCTTCTTCGAGGAGCTGGGCTCCCCGGGCGGCGCGTCCAAGGTCGGTGCCCTCGACTTCGACCCGCCGGCCGTCGCCGCGCTCGCTCCCCAGGGCGAGCACTGAGCGCGGTTTCGGGCCAGCCGGAAACCCGTATCACCATCGCCCGCACGGGCTCCGGTGGCGTGCACGACGCGCGTTCGCCGGCCGGCGCGGGCGGTGCGGAACACGACCGCGCCGCTCGGGGTCGGGGACTGGGCGGCCGGGCCAAGGTCCGGCTGCCTGACTTCCCCTGGGACACGCTGGCCCAGTACAAGCAGAAGGCCAGCCAGCACCCCTACGGCCTGGTGGACCTGTCCGTCGGAACCCCGGTCGACCCGGTGCCGGCGGTCATCCAGCAGGCCCTCGCCGCCGCGGCCGACTCTCCTGGTTATCCGCAGGTGTGGGGCACGCCCGACTTGCGGGATGCCGCAGCCGGGTGGATGGCCCGCCGGCTCGGGGTGCGGGTCGACCCGTCGGCGGTACTGCCGGTGATCGGGACCAAGGAACTGGTCGCCCAGCTCCCGACCCAGCTCGGGCTCGGGCCGGGCGACCGCGTCTGGGTGCCGACGCCGGCGTACCCGACGTACGAGGTCGGCGCGCTGCTCGCTCGGTGTGAGCCGGTCCTCGGGCCCGCGGACCGTGTCGCGCTGGTCTGGCTGAACTCCCCGTCCAACCCGACCGGCCGCTGCCTGAGCATCGACGAGATGCGGGCCGTCGTCAGCTGGGCGCGGGAGCGCGGCGTGATCGTCGCGAGTGACGAGTGCTACATCGAGCTCGGCTGGGAGAACCGGGCCGTCTCGGTGCTGCACCCCGACGTCTGCGGCGGTTCGCACGAAGGCCTGCTCGCCGTGCACTCGCTGTCCAAGCGCTCGAACCTGGCCGGCTACCGGGCCGGGTTCGTCACCGGTGACCCGGTGCTCGTCGCGGAACTGCTTGAGCTGCGCAAGCACTCCGGCTTCATGCTGCCCGCCCCGGTCCAGGCCGCGATGACGGCCGCGCTCGCCGACGACCTGCACCTCGCCGACCAGCGCGCCCGGTACGTCAACCGGCGGACGGTGCTCGCCGCGGCGCTGGCCGTCGCCGGCTTCACCATCGAGCACAGCGAGGCCGGGCTGTACCTGTGGGCGACCCGAGGCGAGGACGCCTGGGCCACGGTCGACGCGCTGGCCAGCGTCGGCGTGCTCGTCGCGCCGGGAACGTTCTACGGCGAGGCGGGCCGCCGCCACGTGCGCGTCGCCCTCACTGCCCCGGACGTCCTGGTCGCGACGGTGCCGGAGCGGATGGCCCTGCTCGCGCCACCACACCCGGCCGGGCCGCCCGCCGCTCCGGGTGCGGCTGGCCACGACTACCCGCCACTCGGGCAGGTGCCGCCCGCGACCCGGCGGCGCGACACCGGGCCGATCCGTTTCGACACCGCGACGGGTGGCCAGCGCCCACCCCCGCCCGCCTTCGGAACGAGCGGCCGCGAACAGCCCGGCTACGGGCAGCCAGGACCTGAGCGGCTCGGCCCCCAGCAGCCGCGCCCGGAGCAGCCCGAAGACCGACTGCCAGGGCCCGAGGGCAGGCCGGGCTTCGGCCCACCGCTCGGGTACGGCCAGCCGGCTCCCGTGCCGCCCCGCGCCACCTGGCCGGGCCCGGCGCCGTCAGGTGCCGTGCCGTCCGGCTCCCCGTCCTCAGGTCCTCCGCGACCGGACGCGTCAGCCACCCGGCAGAGCACACCGGTGTTCGACACGTTCGACGGCCTCGCCGAGGCCTACGGCTCTGACCCCGACCCCGACCAGCGGGACCGACCAGCCGACCGGTCCTAGGGCACTGCTGTATCAGTGGCTTTGGCCGCCCGACCGCCCGATATCGCCCCGTATGTCCAAGAAGGGTCAGTGTCTGATCCGATCAGGACGAATTGTCGTGATCCTGGCGCGGCTTCGAGTTATTCAGCGGGCACCTGGGCCCAGCGTCTTCGCGTAGTCGGTCGGGCCAGGAGGCCCGAGCGAAGCGAGTGGCCTCACTGGCCCGACCGACGGAGCGAAGACCCGTTCGTGGCGGAGGACGCAGGCCGGAGGTCCCGACCGGAGCGCCAGCGGAGGTCGGGGCCGTAGGCTTGCGCCCGGACGCCACGAACCATAAATACAGCCAGCGGAGGTCGGGGCCGTTGGCCCGTGCCCGGACGCCACGAACCAACGACATCGCCTATGGTCGGGCGGGTGAGTACCTCATCCTTCGTCTCTCCGCTGGACCCGGGTATCGACGAGCTGTGGGAGCGTCGAGCCGACATCACCCCGGACAACGCGGACGCCCGCAAGGCCGTGGTGGCCGCCGTGGACGCCATCGACGCCGGGGAGGCCCGGGTCGCGTTCGTCGCTCCCGACGGCTCGGTGATCGTCGACGAGCGGGCCAAGCACGCGATCCTGCTGTCCTTCAAAGTCCTGCCGATGGGCGAGTCGAACGCCGGTGACTTCCGCTACCACGACCGGATGCCTCTGAAGACCCGGTTCGACGGTGTCCGGGTCGTTCCCGGCGCGATCGTGCGCTGGGGGGCCCACATCGCGCCCGGTGCCGTGCTCATGCCGAGCTACACGAACATCGGTGGCTTCGTCGACTCGGGCACCATGGTCGACACCTGGGCCACGGTCGGCTCCTGCGCCCAGATCGGCAAGAACGTGCACCTGTCCGGGGGCGTCGGCATCGGCGGCGTCCTGGAGCCGCCGAACGCCGTGCCGGTCATCGTCGAGGACGACGCCTTTGTCGGCAGCCGCTGCATGGTCGTCGACGGCGCGCGGGTCCGGCGCGGCGCGAAGCTCGGCGCCGGGGCCATCCTCACCGCGACGACGCATGTGTTCGACGCGACCACCGGCGATGAGTACCCGCGCGGCGTGATCCCCGAGCGGGCGGTCGCCGTCGGCGCCAGCCGAGTGAAGAGCTTCCCTGGCGGGGACTTCGCGATGCCGTGCATCCTCGTCCTGCGCACTCTGGCCGAGGGCCAGATCCACGACAAGCTCGCCCTCAACGACGCGCTGCGCGAGCACGGCATCGCGACCTGAGCCTCGCCAGCAACCCCCGTAGGGTTGCTGGCATGGGGCTTGACCTGGGGGCGGCGGTCGGGGAGCTGACGGCGGCGCTGGTGGACGTGGCGTCGGTCAGCGGGTCCGAGGGGCCGCTGGCGGACGCGGTCGAGAAGGCGCTGGCCGGGTTGCCGGGGCTTTCGGTCGACCGGGACGGGGACGCGGTGGTGGCCCGGACCAACCTCGGCCGGCCGGCCCGGGTGGTGGTCGCGGGGCACCTCGACACCGTTCCGATCGCCGAGAACGTGCCCTCCCGGCGCGTCGGCGACCGGCTCTACGGCTGCGGCACGTCGGACATGAAGTCCGGCCTGGCCGTGATGCTGCACCTGGCCGCAACGGTGCCCGCCGCCGACCTGGCGCACGACCTGACCTGGGTGTTCTACGACCACGAGGAGGTCGAGGCGGCCCGCAACGGGCTGCGCCGGCTCGCCGCGGGCCACCGGGAGTGGCTGGCGGGAGACCTCGCGATCCTGATGGAGCCGACCGGCGGCGAGATCGAGGCCGGCTGCCAGGGTACGCTGCGGGTGGTCGCGACGGTGCCGGGCCGGCGGGCGCACTCGGCAAGGTCCTGGCTAGGTGACAATGCCATCCACCGGGCCGGCGACCTGCTCACCCGGCTCGCTGCCTACCAGCCGCGCACGGTCGACATCGACGGCTGCGAGTACCGCGAGGGCCTGTCCGCGGTCCGGATCTCCGGCGGAGTCGCGGGCAACGTCATCCCGGACCTGTGCGAGGTCACGGTCAACTTCCGGTTCGCCCCCGACCGGGACCCCGAGGGCGCCTTCGCCCACGTCCGGGAGGTGCTCGACGGCTACGAGCTGGAGCTGACCGACTGCGCAGGAGGTGCCCTGCCCGGTCTGGCCGCCCCGCCGGCTGCCGCGTTCGTCGCCGCCACCGGGCGCAGGCCCCGGGCCAAGTACGGCTGGACGGACGTCGCCCGGTTCGCCGAGCTCGGCATCCCGGCGCTCAACTACGGCCCGGGCGACCCCAACCTCGCGCACACCCGGGACGAGTACGTCGAGCTTCCGCTCGTCGACGAGGCCGAGCGAGTTCTGCGCGCCTACCTGACCGGCCGCTCGTAGCCTGCCTCGGCCGGCGCGGGCCGGGTGACGGGTTCGTCACAGGCCGGGCCGGCGGGTGCGACCGCCATAGAGGGCCAAAGGGCAGGCGAAAATGATCTTCCTTCGCATGCCCGGCGGCCGCCATCCCCGGGATCCCTAGCGGGATATAACGACACCGAACGCGGCCCCGGCGGGTCGCTGGCCGTCACCCGCCGGCTCACCAGGGCACCCGGCGGCCGGGAGCCCGGCCAGCCCGTCCGGCCGGCGCCCCTGTCGTGCCGACGGGTGGCCTATGGTGCCGTGGTGACACCCATCAAGCCCGGTGAACCGGACCCGGACGAGAGCCTGCTCGCCGCGGCGGCCGATGCCGCGGCCGTACTCGACGGCGCCCTGCCAGTCGACGGCGCGCTGCCACTCGGCGCGCCGGTGCCACCGAGCGACGGCCCGCGCCGCTACGAGCCGGGTGTGTTCCCGAGTCCGCCGCCCGAGCAGCGGCGTGGCCCACAGGTCGCACGCCGTGGCCAGATCAGGCACTCCACCGCCGACGAGAGGCTGCTGGCCAACCACGGCTCGGGGGACTTCACCCACGCCGACCCGTGGCGGGTCCTGCGCATCCAGAGCGAGTTCGTCGAGGGCTTCGACCTGCTCGCCGATCTGCCCCGCGCGGTGACGGTCTTCGGGTCGGCCCGCGTCCCGCGCGACCACCCGGACTACGAGGTCGGCCGCCGGCTGGGCGCCGCGCTCGTCAAGGCCGGGTTCGCGGTCATCACCGGTGGCGGGCCGGGCGCGATGGAGGCCGCGAACCGGGGCGCGCAGGAGGCCGGTGGCCTGTCCGTCGGCCTGGGCATCGAGCTGCCGTTCGAACAGAAGCTCAACGACTGGGTCGATCTAGGCGTCAGCTTCCGGTATTTCTTCGTCCGTAAGACGATGTTCGTGAAGTACGCCGAGGCGTTCGTCATCCTGCCGGGCGGCCTGGGCACGCTCGACGAGCTGTTCGAGGCGCTGACGCTGGTGCAGACCGGCAAGGTCGGCAAGTTCCCCGTCGTCCTGCTGGGTACTGACTACTGGCGCGGCCTGCTCGACTGGCTGCGGGCCACCGTCGTCGGCAGCGCCCGGATGAAGGAGAGCGACCTCGACCTGTTCGCGCTCACCGACGACGTCGACGAGGCCGTCCGGCTGGTCGTCGACGGCCTCGCCTCGCACGATTCCGCCTCCCAGCAGGCCGCTCCGGTCGCCGGCCGGTAGAAAGCCGGGTACATGAGGATCTGTGTCTACTGTTCGTCGTCAGACCGGATCGACCCGGCCTACGTGCTGCTCGCCGCGCAGGTGGGTGCCGAGCTCGCGACGCGTGGGCACACGCTGGTCTCCGGCGGCGGCTCGGTGTCCTGCATGGGCGCCGTCGCCCGGGCGGCGCGGGCCGGCGGCGCGCACACCGTCGGGGTGATCCCGCGCAAGCTCATCGAGCTGGAGGTGACCGACACCGATGCCGACGAGCTGATCATCACGGACACCATGCGCGAACGCAAGGCGATCATGGACGAGCGGGCGGACGCCTTCCTCGCCCTGCCCGGCGGCCTCGGCACCCTCGAGGAGCTGTTCGAGATCTGGGTCGCGGCGATGCTGGGCATGCACGCCAAGCCGATCGTCGTCCTCGACCCCGACGGGGTCTTCACCCACCTGCACACGCTCGTCGACGGACTCGTCGACCGCGGCTTCGTACGCTCCGAGGCCCGCGCGCTGCTGCGCTGGGCCACCACCCCCGTCGAAGCGTTGGAGTTCCTGGAGGCCGGCCAGGCCGTCGGGCCGACAGGCGTCCCAACTGCCGACGAGGCGATCGAGGCCGCGGCACCGCCCATCGACTAGAGGGCCAAAGGGCATGCGGAAATGATCTTCCTTCGCATGCCCGGCGGCCGCCGTCCCCGGGATCACCGACGGAAACTACCGAGACACACCCATACAAGTCGGAGCCGAGGTCCCTGCCGGATGGCGAGCTCAGCGCCCGGATCAGATCCGTCGCCCGACCGCTCCGACAGACCGACCCAGCCACGACACCGCAACCGAACGACGTGACTCGACCCCGGCCTGAACCCCTGAGCCCGCCAGCCCCCACCGTCAAGCAGCACCCCGGACCACGCAGGGAAGGGCGCTCAGCGCCCGAACCAGGCGGACGCCGCCCGAGGGCGCTCCGCGCCCGGTTCGGGCGGACCGCCGCGCCCGGTTCCGGCCGACCGTCTCAAGCGAGCCCGCGGCGGGCGACTGCGAGATCCGCGTCGCCGCGGATCGCGGCGATCATTCGCAGCGCCCGGCGGGTGGCGGCGACCTGGTGGGCCCGGAAGATCCGGGCCCCGAGCCAGGCGCTGACCACCGTCGCGGCGAGTGTGCCCTCCAGGCGCTCCTCGACGGGCGTGTCGAGGGTCTCGCCGACGAAGTCCTTGTTCGACATCGCCATCAGGACCGGCCAGCCGGTGGCGACCAGTTCGTCGGTCCGCCGGGTGGCCTCCAGCGAGTGGCGGCTGTTCTTGCCGAAGTCGTGCCCGGGGTCGATCACCACCGCGTCCGGGCGGACCCCGAGCGCGACCGCCCGCTCGGCCAGCCCGCGAGTGGTGGCGATGATGTCGGCCATGACGTCCGGGTAGGCCATCCGGTGCGGCCGGGTGCGCGGCGGCAGGTGCCCGGCGTGTGTGCAGACCAGGCCGACGCCGCCCTCGGCCGCCACCTCGGCGAGCTCCGGTTCGACGCCGCCCCAGGCATCGTTCAGCAGGTCGGCGCCCTCTGCGACGACGACTCGGCCGACCTCGGCCCGGTAGGTGTCCACGCTGATCACCACGTCGGGATGCGCCGCGCGTACCCGGGAGACGAACCCGCCGATCCGGCGCAGCTCCTCCGCCGCGCTGACCTCGCCGCCGGGCGCGGCCTTCACCCCGCCGATGTCGATGATGCCGGCGCCCTCGGCGATCGCCCGGTCGACGGCGGCCAGGGCCTCGGCCTCGCCGTAGGTCGCGCCCTTGTCGAAGAACGAGTCCGGCGTCCGGTTGACGATCGCCATCACGACCAGCTCCGCCGGCCCGAACTCCCGCCTGCCCAGCCGCAGCGGCCCCTGTTTCCGAGTGGGCGCGGCGGGAGCGGCCCAGGTGTCCGACTGGTCGAGGTGAGGCTGCACGCTCCGAGCCTGCCAGAACCCGGGCGCGCCAGGGGTTCCGAAAGAGGGTGGGTGACCGGCCTCGCGCGCCCGGGCGCCGCCCGGCCCGGGCGGGGCCGGGCCAGCGTGGCAACATCGGGAGCGTGGTGCTCGCTATCGAGGTCCTCGTCGTTGCCGCGCTGGTGTTCGTCGTCGCGGGACTCGCCGTCGGCTGGTTCGACCGGATGGCTCCCGCCCCGCCTGACGCGGCGCCGACCGGCCTGCCCGCCGAGGGCCCGGTCAGCGCGCGGGAGGTGGCCGGGGTCCGCCTCAACCTGGCGTTCCGGGGCTACCGCATGGCCGAGGTGGACGAGCTGCTGAGCAGGCTGGCCGGCGAGCTGGCCTGGCGGGACGACGAGCTGGCCCGCCGGGACGACGAGCTCGTCCGGTTGGCGACCTTCGCCCACGCCGACCAGGCCCCCGCGCCCGCGCCCGGCACGGAGGGACCCGCGCCGGCGGCGGACGGCCCGCCGGCCGCGGACGACGCCCCACCCGCCTGGCCCAGCCCGGACCTCTAGCCAGCCGAAGGGCGCCCCAGCCCGGCCGCGGCCCTACCTACCGGAGCCGGGACAGCGGCACCCAACCAGGATCCCGACGGCGAGCCACGGGGCGCAGTACCACCGCTGCCACTCCGTCGGCTGCGTGCTCCGGCCTCGCCCTCGCTACGCTCCGGCGAGACGACCTCCCAGATCACGACCTCCCAGATCACGACCTCCGAGATCGACTTCGTCGATCCCGCAGGGACCCCGTTCGTCGATCCGGCAGGAACCCCGTTCGCCGATCCGGCAGGGACCCCGTCCACACGCCGCCTCCTGCGTGTCAGATTTCCGGGTGATGGCAAAACAAGAGTTGGGAGGGCGCGTGGCGCCCGACATGTCGGGCGCCCTAGTGCCTGACAACATGGCCCGCCGACCGTTGTGGCTCTGCGGAGGGCCGTGTTTCGGTTTGCTGCCCTGACTACGGGATAATCGTCGGCAGACGTAGGTCCGACGGCAGGAAGAGGTGCACCGATGGCGGCCATGAAGCCGCGGACGGGTGACGGTCCGCTCGAGGTCACCAAGGAAGGGCGGGGGATCGTGATGCGCGTCCCGCTCGAGGGTGGCGGCCGGCTCGTCGTCGAGCTCACCGCCGACGAGGCGAGCGCGCTGGGCGACGCCCTCAAGACCGCGGTCGGTTAGCGCGGATCGCTCGGTCCGCCGCTCTCGCGCGGCCTGCCGGTGCTATGCGACCCCTCCGGGGGGAACGTCTCCGGGAAGAAGTCTGGACGCCCTACGTCGAGCCACCTCGACCTGGGCGCTTCCGTGTTGATGCCGCCGGCCGTGGCGGCTGGCCGCGTGCCGGCGCGTCACGGTTCTTCGGCTGCCCGCCGCCTCAGTCTGGGTCAGGGAAGTTGTGGATATCGCCATCCGTGAGGAGTCCGGGCGCTGGCGCGTTCCGGTGGTCACCCTACGGCCCGGCGGGCCGGCCGCGCCGGATTCGTCCGCGCTCGCTGTGGTCGTCCTGTCGGCTGGCGTCCCCGACGCGCCCGGCCCGGCCGGCGAGGACGCCGTCGCCATGGCAGAGCCGGCCGGCCAGACAGCCGCGGCGACGGGTACCGCTGTCGCTACCCTCCCTGGGAACAAGGCGGCCGGCGTCGTCAGCCCTGCCGCGGCTGGCGCGTGCGCCGACCTCGGCGTTGATCTTGAGACGCTGCTGACCGTCCACAGCGTCGGTGGTGACGCCGGCTCGGTGCTCGTGGTCCCGCTCGCCCGGGCGGAGGGCCCGACTCGGCTGATCCTGGTTGGCGCGGGCGCCGGCGGCGCCGCGCAGTGGCGGACCGCCGGGGCGGCGCTCGCCCGCAGGGCGAAGGCCGGCGACCGGATCGTGCTGGTCGCGGACCCACCGCCGGCTGCGCTCGCCGCCCTGACCGAGGGGCTCGCGCTCGCCGCGTACAAGCAGCCGCGTGACCCGGGCGCGCCCGCCACGGCTGACGAGGTGGGCCCCGGCCTGACCGACCTGGCCGGCGCCGAGCGCTCCGTCGAGGCCGCCGAGGAGGCGGGGGAGACCGACGAGACCCCGCCGGTCGCCGCCGACGAGAGCGCACCGGCCGAGCCGAACGGCCCGGGCGTCGCCGAGGTCGTGGTCTGGACCTCCCGGGCGCTGACGCCGGCTGAGCTGGCCGAGGGGGCGGAGGCGGTCCGCCGGGCGGGCGTCGTCGCGCGCGCGGTGCTGGCGGCACGAGATCTGGTCAACACCCCGAGCCTGGTCAAGTCGCCGGAGTGGCTGGCCGACGCGGCGATGGCGACCGCGCGCGCCGCCGGGCTGGACGCGAGGCTGCTGGACGCCAAGGAGCTCGCGGCCGGTGGCTTCGGCGGGCTGACGAACGTCGGCCGGGCGTCCTCCCGGCCGCCGTACCTGGTCGAGCTGCGCTACCAGGGGCCGCCGGCCCAGGAGGGCCCCGCCGCCCGGCACCGGGTCCTCGTCGGCAAGGGGATCACGTTCGACTCCGGCGGCCTGTCGCTGAAGCCGCCCGGCTCGATGACCGCCATGAAGACCGACATGTCCGGCGCCGCGGCGGTGCTCGCCACCATGGCCGCGCTGCCCGAGCTGGGCGCCCCGGGCAAGGTCACCGGGCTGCTGTGCATCGCGGAGAACATGATCGGCGCGGACGCGATGCGTCCGGGTGACGTCATCAGCTGCTGGGGCGGGACGACCGTCGAGGTGCTCAACACCGACGCGGAGGGCCGCCTCGTGCTCGCCGACGGCCTCGCCTACGCGGCTGGGGCACTCGGAGCGGAGGTGCTCGTCGACCTCGCCACCCTGACGGGGGCCATCTCGGTCGCGCTGGGCCGGCGCACCGCCGGGCTGTTCGCCTCCGATGACGCGCTCGCCGCGGCGCTCACCGCCGCGGCCGAGGACGCTGGCGAGCGGGTCTGGCGGCTGCCCTTGGTCGAGGAGTACCGGCCCGCGCTCGAGTCGACGGTCGCGGACCTGTCGAACATGGGCTCGGCCCTCAACGTCGGCGCGGGGTCGATCTCGGCCGCGCTGTTCCTGCGTGAGTTCACGGCGGGCCTGCCGTGGGCCCACCTGGACATCGCCGGCACGGCCCGGTCCGACTCCGACGACGCCGAGATCACCCGGGGCGGTACCGGCTGGGGCGTCCGTACCCTGTTGCGCTGGCTCGCCGGCGCCGTCGAGCCCACCGCGGGCCCGGCCGCGCCCGTAGCCGACCAGGCGTGACGGCGCGCGGTCCGGACCTGGTTCGCGGCCGGGGCGCGCGGGAAGGCCTGGTTCGTGAACATCCGTGAGTTCTACGCGGCCGACCCGCGGCGCCAGGAATCGGAGGAGATCTCCTTTGGCGCCGGCTGGACCGAGCACACCGACGCCGCGTCGACGTTCCGGCTGAGCTGGGTCGTGCGGACCCAGGAGCTCTATGCGGTGCGGGAGCCGCATCCGGGCGGCGGCCTGCTGGCGTCGGTCTTCGACCATTACAACCTTCGCCAGGCGGACGTCGGCCAGCTGCGCGTCGAGATCCTCGCGGTCGCGGACCTGGCGACGATCGAGAACGCGCTGGCCGGCTGGCAGGAGATCATCACGGAGCATGACAGCCTGCGCTGGGCCCGACGCCGGATCGCGGCGCTCCCGACCGGCGCCGGCGCCCCCAGCCACCCGACGCCCACCGAGTGACGGCCGGGGCCGGTGGGCTGGCAGGCCGGACGAGCGGGGTGACGTGGCGGCAAGCGCCGCCTGGGATGCCCCCGTCTCGTCCGCGTGGTGGCACCCGTGAGGGGGGCGGCACGATCGTCTGTCGGAAGCCCGACAGGCCGCAAGTACGTGAGCCTTACCAGTACTTCAGGTGACCGTAAGGCGGCGGTAGTGAGGTGGGCTCATGACCGCGCCACCGCCGAGCGGCCCGCGCCGGCCGTCCGACCGGGCAGGACTATCCGACGGGGTAGGACTGCGCGACGGCCGCGACCAGCAGCCCGTCCCCGGAGTTCAGCAGCATCGGGGTCAGCCGGGCGTCGTCGCGCACGGCCGTCGCCAGTTCCCGGATGGCCATGATCTCCGGGCTGCGCACGGCCGGGTCAGCCGCCAGACCGCCGATGAGGATGCCGGCGAATGCGAGCACCCCGCCCGGGCGCAGCAGCCGCAGCGCCTGGATCAGGTACTCGCTGCTCTCGCGCCGGTCGGCGTCGCAGAACACCAGGTCGTAGGCGCCGTCGGTGAGCCGGGGCAGGACGTCCAGCGCGCGGCCGGTAATCAGTCTGCTGCGGTTGGGCGCCATCCCCGCGTCCGCATAGGTGCGTCGGGCGAGCCGAAGGTGCTCGGCCTCGACGTCGATCGTGGTCAGCGTGCCGTCGGGCCGCATGCCCCGCAGCAGCCAGGTGCCCGAGACGCCGGTCCCGGTCCCTATCTCCACGACGGCGCGCGCCCCCACGGACGCGGCCAGGAAACGCAGTACAGCGCCGGCGCCGGGACTGATCGGGAGTATCCCGACCTCCTCGGCGCGGGCGCGGGCAGCCCGAAGAATCGGGTCTTCCAACAGGAAGCCCTCGGCGAAGGCGGCGGCTCGATCGTGTGCGCCGATGTCAGTGTCCGGCATGACAAACGCAGCCTACGGGAACGGCGCCCTCAGACGAGGCGTTGCCTGGGTCAAGACCGTGCCGTGTCGACCCAGGCCCACGTGCCGCCCACGCGTCGTTCTAGCTGGACGAAGGGAGAGGAATCTCGTGTCCGCAGCGGGAATTGCCGCGCCATGGCCTGGCCGTCGAGTACGGTCATCGTTCCGAACTGATCGAGAGGCAGCCGTGACCGGACAGGACGCCCCGTCGTCCGTCCAGGCTGCGCAGTCCGGGGCCGCGTCGGCAGCGGCCGGGTTGGGCCAGGCTGGGTTGGCCCAGGAAGGGGCGGCCTGGGTGCCGCCGTCCTGGGAGGACGTCGTCCGCGAGCACGGCAACCGGGTCTACCGGCTGGCCTACCGCCTGACCGGCAACGCCCACGACGCCGAGGACCTCACCCAGGACGTGTTCGTCCGCGTCTTCCGCTCGCTGGCCGACTACACCCCCGGCACCTTCGAGGGCTGGCTGCACCGGATCACCACGAACCTGTTCCTCGACCGGATGCGCCGTCAGCAGAAGATCCGGTTCGACGCGCTCCCAGAGGACACCGAGCGGCTGGCCGGGCGCGAGGCGAGCCCGGAGGCGGTCTACACGGAGGCGCACCTGGACGCCGACATCGAGGCCGCGCTGGCCGCGCTGCCGCCGGACTTCCGCGCCGCCGTCGTGCTTTGCGACATCGAGCAGCTGTCCTATGAGGAGATCGCGCAGACCCTCGGCGTCAAGCTCGGGACCGTGCGCAGCCGAATCTCACGCGGCCGGGCCATGCTGCGCGCGGCGCTCGCCGACCGGGCCCCGCGCGAATACAGGGCCCTGAACACGGCGGCCGAGCCAACCGGGGTGACCGTGCCGGACCAGGTGCCGGCGGCACTGGCCGTGGCCGGGCCAGCGCCCGCGGTGCACGGGAGCCGAGACGAGGGAGCGCGTCGCCGGTCCGGCCGCGAGTCCGGGCTGCGTCGAGGAGGCAGAGGCGCCGGGCGAGCGGCGGCGAGCGCCGTGGGCGCCGACGGCGCGGAGAGCCGGGCGTGAGCCCTCACCTCGGCGAGCGGCTCTGCCCGCTCGTGGACGGTCAGCTGCGGCACGACGAGCGGGACCGCGCGCTGGCCCACCTGGCGAACTGTTCGGCGTGCCGGCAGCAGGTCGCCGAATACCGCCGGATGAAGCAGCGGCTCGCCGGCCTGTGGGAGCCGGCCCTGCCCGAGCGGCTCGCCGACCGGTTGCTCGGGCTCGGTGGCGGCGCGTCCGGCGATCGGGCGACCGGCGGCGTTGCGGACGAGCATGAACTCGCCGCCGCCCGACGCGCGACGTCCCTGGCGCAACAACGTCCGCTGACGCTGCCCGGCCGGACGGTCGCGTTCGGACCGGCGCCACGCCAGCGGCTGATCGTCGCCGGCCCGCGGGGACGTGTCGACCGGAGCACCCCGTCGTCCGGCTTCCCCCGTCCGGGTCTCGCGCCGCTGTTCGGCGGCGGGCTCACGCGGCCGCGCCGCCGGTCGCGCGTCCGGCGGACGTTGGTCAGCTCCGCGGCGTTGATGGTGCTCACGGTGAGCGGCGCGGCCGCCGCCGACACGGTGAGCGCGGCGGGTGGCTCGCCGGCCGTGCGCCCGACCGTGCCCGCGAGCCATCTACCGGCGGCCAACGGGGCTCCCTCGACGCCACAGCTTTCCACGGTCTCCTATGCGCTGCGGCGCTGAGATCATGACTCGCGTCACCCGAGGATGAGGGCTAGGGTGCCATATCGTCACCGAGGGCCCTACAGCCGGTAAATCGGCTGCCCGATGTGGGTCGTCTGTCCATGTGCTGTGGGTAAGTTCACGAACAGGCCTTACCGTGTATTTCGCGCGCGCCGCCCCAGGCAGGCCGGCCTAGGGAATCGGGTGCTTTCCGAGCGGCGCGGGCGCGATCGGAGGGCGCGTGGGCGTGACCGACGGCGAGCCCCAGCGCTGGGCCGCCGCTCCTGCCAGCTCACTGGGCCGGGTCGCGCAGGAACGCGCGCAGGCACTCGCGGGCGCGGTGCGGTCAGCGGACCTGGCCGGTCAGTCGGACCAGGGGGAGGCAGGCGCCACGGTTCCCCGGTCCGAGTCGGGCACGTCCACCGCGACCTCCGCCCCGGTCCGTGCCGCCGCTACCGCCGTCGACGAGCCGCCCGCCGACCTGGCCATGGACCCGGCGGACCCGCTCGGCCTCGGCCCGCGCCCGGCGGCGTCCGCGGAACTCGGCGAGCAGACCGAGCAGAGCCGGCGAAACCGCCAGCAACAGCCCGCGTCGACGGGCCCGGGCGCGCCGCCCGCGCAGCCGGACGGGTCGGCGGACAAGCGGCCTGCCGCCACGACTTCGGCGGCGGAGGCGGACTCGGCCGCCGAAGGCACGACGGCGCGGGAGACCGGTCCCGCCAGCAGCTCCGGGGCCGGCGCGGTCAGCCAGCCGGCGCGCCCCGGGCCGCAACGCCCCACCTGGTACCGCGGCAGCGACCAAGAACCGCCGCGCCCGCGATCCGAGGACCCCACCGACGGGTCCGAGCCACGCTCGGCCGCGCCTGCCAGCACCGCGGCGCCCCCCGGATCGGCGGTTTCTGGTGGGACGGCGGTTTCCGGTGGGACAGGGATGCCTGCTGGCGCGGCGGTGGCCGAGGAGGACACGCCGGGGCCCGCCCAGGACCCCGGCTCTCGGGTGGGCGAGGCGCCCGGCTCCGCTGAAGGTCCCGCTTCCCGCCCGGCGACAGACGCCGCGCCCGACCACGCCGTCGAGCCGAGAGGGCAGCCGAAATCCCCGGCCAGGCACCCGTCAGCCTCGCCGAGCAGGCCGTCCTCGGCTCCGCCGGGCGACTCGTCGCCGGGGGAACCGATGCCGTGGACGCCGTCCTTCGCCGGCTCCGGCCGCGCGGGAGAACCGCCGGTGGCCCGCCCGCGGTCGCCGCGCCCCTCGGTGGCTCCGCCGACCGAGCGCCCCCCGGCTGGCCGCCCGGCGCCCGACAGGCCCACGCCCGACCGCCCGGCACGCGAGCGGCCCGCACATGACCGGGCCGCACATGACCGCCCGGCGCCAGGGCGGGCCGCCGGGCACCGGGTCGGGGGTGCCGAGCCCGCCGGGGAGGCGGCGCGAACCGGCCGGCCCGCGCCCACGCAGCAGCATCATCAGCACCGGCGGCCGGAGCCGGGCGGCGCGGCGGCCTCGGGACGAGGCGTGCCGGCCGGCGGCGATCGCACCGAGCACGCTGAGAACGACGCCAGGGACGGCTCCCCGAATGCCGGGTCGGCTGGTGGCAGCCGACGGTTGGGCGCGCGGGCGGTCGCGGTGATCGCGCTCGCCGCCGGCCTGATCGGCGGGCTGGTCGGCGGCGCCTGCGTCGCCTGGCTCGGCCCCGACGGCTCCGAGGCGGGCCGCTCTGGCGTGATCGTGAGCGGGACCGTGCCGGTCGGTGGCCCCGGTTCGGTGGCAGACGTCGCCGCGAAGGTGTTGCCGTCGGTCGTGACGGTCCAGGTGGACAGCCGGGACGACAGCACCGGCTCAGGCCTGATCATCCGGTCGGACGGCTACATCCTCACCAGCGCGCACCTCATCACCTCGGCCGCCGCCGGGGGGAAGATCCTGGTCACCCGCGACCAGGACGTCACCAGGATTCCCGCGCGGCTCGTCGGCGAGGACCTGAAGAGCGACCTCGCCGTGCTCCACATCGACGCCGGCGGTCAGTTGCCGGCCGCCACGCTCGGCCAGTCCGGCGCGGCGCGGATCGGCGACCCGGTGATCGCGATCGGCGCGCCGCTCGGCCTGCCCGGCAGCGTGACCACCGGAGTCGTCAGCGGGCTGGACCGCAGGGAGACGGAGCCACTGGCGGACGGTGAGACGGTCACGCTCATCGGCGCGATCCAGACCGACGCCGCGATCAACCCGGGCAGCTCGGGCGGCCCCCTCGTGGACGCGCTCGGTCAGGTCATCGGGATCAACACCGCGATCGGCGCGGTTCCGGGGGCGCCCAGCGGCCAGAGCGGCAGCATCGGCGTCGGCTTCGCCATCCCGATCGACGACGCGCGGGCGATCGCCGAGGAGCTGATCCAGACCGGGCACGCGACCCACCCGTACCTCGGCGTCTCGGCCGAGACCATCACCTCGGCCGCCGCCAAGGCCAGCGGCCGGGTGCCGGGCGCACTGATCGCCATCCTCGACCCGGGTGGACCGGCCGCGGCCGCAGGTCTGGCGGTCGGCGACATCGTGACGAAGGTCGGTGACCAGGGGGTCACAACTGCGAGCCAGCTGCTCGATGCCGCCCGGTCGCATCACGTCGGCGACCGCCTGACGCTCACCTACCTGCGGGCCGGCCGGCTCGCCACGGCCCAGGTCAGGCTCGCCGAACAGAGCTAGCGCCCTGCGCCAGAGTTTCGGTGTCTACTTCTTCCTTGTTCGTCGCGTTGGAGGGCGTGATCTTGGCGAGGTAGTCGGCGAGGGAGTGGAGGATCTCGTCGGCGGTCTTAATCCAGGTGAAGGGCCGGGGATTCTGGTGCCAGGTGTCGATCCAGGTCCAGATGTCGGCTTCGAGGGCCTGGACGGATGTGTGGACACCGCGGCGGGTGAGTTTGTCGCGCAGGACCGACGGAGGCGGGCCGACACGCGGCTCATCCGACAGCCCGTCAGGACGACGCTCAATGAACCGGGTCTGCCAGCGCAGCACCGTCGGCTCGTCGACACCGAGGTCGGCCGCGACCGGCCGGTCGGTCGGTCCCACCCTCCGCGCAGTGCAGCACGAGCCGTGCCCGCAGCGCGAGGAACTGCGCGGTCTTCGCGCGGCGCGCCAAAGGTTGGCGCATGACATTAGCAGTGCTTTGTCGGCTCGCACCGACCAGCACAAACGGGCGCCCTGGAGGCCCGACGGTCGCGATTTTCGTTCCGCGTCTGCCCAGGTCACGGGTTCGGTCACTTGATCTCCCACGCCTGGTGGCGCAGCCGGCGCGGGACCCGACGAAGTCCAGCTAGTTGATGTGCCGTTCCTGCAGTAAACTATCTGTTTGCTGCGGCAGGCCGTTCCGCCCCGCCAGGAGGAGGGCAGCCAGGCGGCGCCGGAGGGTGCGCATTTGCCGCGGCAAGAGGGGGATGCGTGCCACTGCCGATCGACGACCGGCTCGCCGCTTACCCGATGGGGCTGAGGGCGACATCACCTGCGCTGGCATGGTTGCCTTTTATCAAAAGGTCTGTGCGGTGTTGTTGGGTACCAGGCGCCTGGCTGGCCGGCGACGACCAACCGTCACCCGGCCAGGCCGCCCGCGCCGCCGTCCTATCTCTGGCCCCGGCCGACGAGAAAGATTCGTGATGTTCTCGACGCCGGCCCGCCCGCCTCCGCCTTCACCGCGTATGGCCCGTTTCCGGGCTACTGCCACTCCCGGCAACGTTCACCCCGGTTCCTGGCGCTCAAGCGGCCCACGTCATCGAACATCGCTGGTACTGCACTCAGACTCGAGCCCTGAGGCCCCGCTAGTTCGAATCAGGGTGCACATCTACCGATCAATCTCACGGCGCTCCAGCGCCAGCGGGCGAACCTTGACAGACGCGGCACTACCTGACCATCGACGGCTTCGACCGCGAACCCGAGCCGGCGAAGGCGACCCGGCTCGGCGGCCGGATCGACGCCGCCGCCCGAGCGGTTTCGAACCCCGCCAGACCAGCTAGCACCTCCTCGACGCCACGATCATTATCGGTGTCCGGCTCCCCGCGCCTGGGAACGGGGCAACCGGCTTCACGCCGTCATGGCCTCCTTCGCCGTCAGCCTCGCCAGGACAACCCACGAGCAATCACGGTGAACGCCGGCCCGGACCTCGGCTGGCCTGCGCAGCGCTGGTGAAGTGCGCGAAATCGGCGGCCATGATGCGGGCGAGGAAGAAGTCCGATCCCACCTGGACGACGCTGTGTGAGTTCTCTCCGAACCCCCTGCCGGACAGCGAAGAGGGAGATATGGCCAGAGCCAACTACAACAAGATTGCGAATGTCTACGGGGCGGGCCGAGAACTTCCTCCCGAGTCGATGAGTGCGTGGATGTCCGCCGCTCGTCATTATATCTCCGGAACTCGGGGGCCATTTCTCGATCTTGGTGCTGGGACGGGACGGTTCTCGGCGGCGCTTGCAGAACACTTCGAGGTACCAGTGGTCGCGATCGAGCCGGCCACGGGCATGCTGCGCCATGCCACCAATATCACGCATCCGCGCGTCTATCTCACCGCCGGAATTGGGGAGGCTATTCCGTGCAAGAATGCTACATTTCAGGCAGTTTGGATGTCGCAGGTCATTCATCATCTTGAGAGCCTTCCGATGTGCGCAACAGAACTGAGGCGCGTCCTGTGGCCCGGCGGTGTCGTCCTTCTGCGCGGCGCCTTCGGCGCGGCTGGTGCGGACATTCCCATTTTCCGATACTTTCCCGGCGCCTTCCGTGTCGCCCAGTCCTTCCCGTCCCTCATGTCCATTGAGGACACCTTCGTCGGTGCCGGTTTCGAGAAGACCGGTCATGAGCTCATCAGCCAGGTGATCGCGCCGGATCTGAAAGCTCTGGCGAAGCGCCTCCGGCTGCGCGCCGACAGCACACTTCAGCTTATTTCGGACCGCGAGTTCGAAGAGGGAATCGGCAGACTTGAACGGGAGAGTGCCTCCGAGATCGCCACGGAGCCCGTTCGAGAGGACATTGAGCTCGTCGTGTTCACCGCGACTCGCGGATGTTCACCATGAAGCCAGACGGACACCAGCATCATGGCCCCGTCACCAGCGGGCCGGATGGTAGCGCACTCTTCTCCTATACCGTGGCCCAGCGGAGAATATCTCACGGCGAAGGTGTCTTTCTCTATGACCACGAGGGACGGGACTACCTGGACTGCGCGGCTGGCACATTCAACCTGAGTCTGGGCTATGCCAACCCGGAGATCGTGCGCGTGCTTCAGGAGCAGGCGGCGGACCTCGTGCATGTCACCACCGCCATTCAGGCCGAACCAGTGCTCCAGTTGGCCCGTGAGCTCATTCGCGTCTCCCCACCCAATCTGAGCAGAGTGCATCTGAAGGTGTCCGGCGGTTCCACAGCCAACGAGTGTGCGATCAGAATGGCGCAGCTTACCACCGGCCGCCGTGGAGTGATCAGCTTGTTCCGCAGCCATCATGGTCACACGGCACTGACCACGAGTGTGTCTGGCGACGCCTTCCGCCGGCAGTCGTTGGCGGTGTTGTACCCCGGATCCCTGCAGGTACCCGACCCGTACTGTTTCCGCTGCTTCTACGGCCAGGAGAGGTCAAGTTGCGAACTGCTGTGCGTACGCAGAATGGATGACTTCCTGACATATGCCAGCTCCGGCGACGTCGCTTGTGTGATTGTCGAACCGATCTCGGGCAGCGGAGGAAACATCGTACCACCAGACGGCTATTTCCGGGCGCTTCGCGAGTTCTGCGACGTGCACGGCATCATCCTGGTCTTCGATGAAGTACAGACTGGGATCGGTCGGACTGGGCGCATGTTCGCGGCCGAGTATTTTGATGTTCGGCCCGACATCATAACAACCGCCAAGGGGCTGGGCGGCAGTGGCGCACAGACGGCGGCCGTACTCAGTGACGACGCAGTAGCCGGACTCATGCTCGAACAGCTTTCCTTCACTTCCGGTGGCAACGTACTTGCCGCCGCCGCCGCCGTGAAGACCCTCGAGATCGTGTCCCAGCCATCATTCCTAAAGAACGTTCGCCTGGTCGGCGCATTAATCATGGAAAGGATTACTGAGCTCGCGGCCCGGTACCGGTGTATCGGCGACGTTCGGGGTGTCGGCCTGATGATCGGCATTGAGATCGTAGATGCTGATGGGATGGAGCACGCCGCGCTTACCAATGAACTGGCCCGCCGCGCCCCTGAGCACGGGCTTCTCATACGGACGTCGCGCTTCGGCAGGGGAAACGTACTCAAGATTCGCCCGCCGCTGGTCATCTCCAGAGACGAGGCCGAGGTGCTGTGTGACCGCCTGGCTCAGACCTTCGCGACGGTCGTCGGATGAACGAGTACCTGGTAGGTCTCGCCAACCACATCGCGGAAGCGGTTGCTGCTGTCCGGAAAGAAGGCAGCCAACGGATTGTTGACGGACATTCACCCGGCGGTGACGCGCAATTCGACATCGACCATGTGGCGGAAAACGCCGTTCAGGAATATCTGCATCGGGCCGGGATGCCCGTGGCTGTCTACTCTGAGGGTACCGGGCTGGTCCATTTTGGACGTGGCGCTGAATGGCTACTCGTCATCGATCCCGTCGACGGTACCCGGCCGGCCGCGGCAGGGCTGGGGACAGCGACTATCTCTATAGCCGCTGCCCGGTTGACCGCCGATCCGCGGATCTCCGATGTGGACCACGCGTTGCTACAGGAAATCGATACAGGTGCTCGGCTCTACTGGGACGCGAGCATGGACGCCGTGCAGGCGGACGGCTATCGGCAGCCTACGCCCGCCCCGTCCCGAACTGTCAGCCTAGATCGTATGTTCTGGAGCATCGAATTCAATGGCCATCCGTCGCCATTAATGATTTCCACCTACGGGCATCTCATCGATGCGTCGGCCAATACCGGCGGTCTGTTCGTCTTCAACAGCGCCTCATACTCGATCTCCCGTATCATCACCGGCCAGCTGGACGCCTACGTCGACATCGGCAATCGGCTGCTCCGCGATCGGCCTGAGCTGGAGCCAGAATTCCGCCGAGTAGGCAACGGACATATCTTGCATCTCTTTCCCTATGATATCGCGGCGGCGGTTACCCTAGCTCAACGCGCCGGGATCGTCGTCACTGACGGGTACGGGGAGCCTCTCGGCGAGACTCGCCTGCTGGATGTGGGCCCGGCCAACCAGCAGTCGTGCATAGCTGCGTCTAATCCGACATTGCATCAACGGCTCTTGGCGGCGATGCGCTGGTGATGGCCCTGGTCTTTCACGGCGTAGGCGATCTCCGCCTGGAATATCGTCCGACACCGGACGCGGGGCCGGACGACGTAGTGCTCCGGCCTTTGCTTACCGGCATCTGCGGCACGGACCGGGCCATCTATCTCGGCAATGCTCCGTGCACCGCGCCTAGGGTGCTCGGCCATGAGTCCGTGGGCGTCATAAGGGCGGTCGGGGACCGGGTGACCAGCGTTCGCCCCGGTGACCGAGTAATGCTCAATCCGACGATGTGGTGCGGGGAGTGCCGACCTTGCCTGGCTGGTCACGGGTATCGGTGCGTGCGCAAGGCCGAGCTGGAGATGGGTGTCGGCTGTGATGGTGCCGCCGCCGAGCTGGTCATGGTACCGGCCCGGTTCGTCCATCGTCTTCCAGCCGATCTTCCCGATCGGCGCGCGGTGCTTCTGGAGCCGCTGGCCTGCGTGCTCGCGGGATTGGCCAAGGTCCGGATCGGTCCGCTGGACCAGGTGCTGGTCCTGGGTGGAGGCCCGATCGGCGCGCTGACGGCCATGGTCGCGGCACGGCTGAGCGCCGGTGTCATGCTACGCGAGCCCGACCCCTACCGGCGTGGGTTCGCATCCGACCATCTGGCATGCGTGGTGCCCGACGACGGAATGGGCCATCTCGCTGCGCCGCCTACCGTGGTCATAGACACGACGGCTGCGCTCACCGAGTTTGCTCTGGACACGGTCGAGGACGGAGGCCGTGTTCTTCAGCTCGGGGTGCACACTGGGCAGCGCATGCTACTGCGCCCGTTCGTGCTGACGGCACGGAATCTCACCCTGATCGGTAGTTCTGACTACAATCAGTTCGACCTCCCAGGAATAATCGAGTTCGCCCGAACGCTGCCCTGCGAAGCATTGGTGACTCATCTGGTCCCGCTTACCGATGCCGTCCAGGCCTTTGCGCTGCTCGCGGTCGATCCCGGCTCGGGGTATCAGGCGATGAAGGTGGCGCTGACGACAGGAGGGGAGGATCAGGCGTGAGACGGGTGTTGCTTACCGGGGCCAGTGGTCTTCTCGGCAGCGCGGTGCAGGACCGGCTCAATGCTGACGGCTACGCGGTTTCGCCTTGTTACCACAGCGTGTCGCGTCCTGGCGGGGAGGCGCTGGACGTTGCCGACGCTCGGTCGGTCGCGGACGTGTTCGAGCGAACTCGGCCGGAACTCGTGGTGCACTGTGCCGGGTGGGCCGACGTCGTTCGCTGCGAGGACATTCCCGACCGCGCACGGCTGGTCAACGCCTGGGGCACTGAACTCGTGGCTGAACAGGCGGCACGCCACGCCGCCCGCCTGGTGCACGTGTCCACCGACTGGGTGTTCCCCGGGACTGCCCGTGGCGGCTACCGTGAATACGATCCCGTGCAGCCGCTCCAGGTGTACGGCCAGACCAAGCTCGCGGCCGAGGAGGCCGTGACGGCGATTGCCGGCTCCCTTGTGGTCCGTGTTCCCTTGCTTTACAGTCTGGAGCCGTGGCCGCGGCCGACGTGGCCGACTCAGGCGCTCGCGTGGCTCTCTCGAGGTGAGCCGGTGCTGGCTGACGACGTCGAGATCCGGCAGCCAGCCTTGATCTCCGACGTGGCCGACTGCCTGCTGGCACTGATCAAGCTGGGTGCGACCGGGGTCGTGCACGTCGCTCCGGCGCAGACCTGCACCAAGTTTGGCTGGTCGCGGCTGCTCGCCAGGAGCGTCGAGATACCGGACGAACTGGTGCGGCTCGCGCCACAGCCGGATCGGCCTGACCGCCCGTTGCGCTCCACGCTGTGTACCCCCCGTCTCGTCGAGTGGGGTATATCGCCTCCGAGGGGGGTGTCCGACGTCGCCTCGGCGGGCCGAGCGGCACTGCTGAGGCAACTCTCCTCGCAGACCCGCCGCGCTCCACTCCGGGAGAGATGATCGTGAGGCGGATGCTGATCATGGTCGCCGGTCCCTACTCCGCGGACGACACGGCTCGGCGCCGAGCCAACCTCCTGCGGCTTCAGCAGGCGGCGCTCGCCGTGCGGGAGCGTGGCCACATCCCGGTGATCGGCGAGAACCTCGGGCTCCCCATGGTTATGGATCTCGCCGAGCCGCTGGCCGAGTCCGCCACACCGGATGAGGCAAAGGAGTGGATTCAGCAGCTCACCCTCGACCTGGCCGCCCGGTGCGACGCCGTGTTGCTACTAGGTTCCTCCCCGGGCGCGGACCGCGAGGTGCGAGCCGTCCTCGACCATGGTGGACAACTGTTCACCATGGTCGACGAAATCTCTCCCGCAGGCGGCGACGGGAAATCGGGATGACGACGTCTGGCGACGCGGAGCAGCTGATCAACGTGGTCTGCAGGGATCTGCTGGGCTCGGCAGCGCAACAAGAAATCTTTATCTCCATACGCGTCAGCAGTGTATACGGAGTAAGACTCGCCGACGGCCGCGACGTCGTAATCAAGGTACATCCGACGAGCGGCTCACTGACCAGGCTGCGCGCCGTCCACCGTCTGCAGCTCAAGTTGGCCGACACCGGCTTTCCCTGCCCCCGGCCAGTTATCGCTCCGGTGTCGCTGCCCGGACACGGCCCGATCGCCGTGGAGTACATGGTGACCGGCGGCGAGCCGGGACGGCCTCGGGATCCGGCCCATCGAAGGGCGATGGTCGAGGCGTTCCACTGGCATACCGAGCTGCTACGTGACCAGCCGGCGACAGCCGAGCTCCTGGAGCCACCGGGCTGGGCTGATCTGCGCACGCGGCCGGGCATCTGGCCGGCGCCGCATGACCCGGCCCTGCGTTTCGAGGCCGATCCCGACGCTAGCTGGATCGACGATATGGCCGGTGCGGCGCTGGCCGCGCTGCGCCCGTTTTCCGAGCCCGTCACCATCGCCCACTGCGACTGGGAATCTCAGAACATGCGATTCGACAATGCCCGGGTGCACGTCGTCTGGGACTGGGACAGTCTGCTGGCCGGACGCGCCTCCTGCCTGATCGGTTTTGCGGCCGGCTGCCACACCGCACAGGGGCGGCAGGGTATTTCGGACGCTCCTACCGTTGCCGAAGTGTCATTGTTCCTGGACGAATACGCCGAGGTCTCCGGTAGGTCGTGGACCACGGCCAGGCGGCGTGCGGCGGCCGCCTCCGCGCTTTGGCTGATCGCCTACAATGCGCGCATCGAACACGCCTCCGCTGCCGCCGACAAGCCGTGGTCAACTGCTCTTTCGATCGATTATCTCCATGCGTGAGACAGGTGTTTGCCCGCCATGATAGACGTATTGGTGATCGGTAATGTCACCGTTGACCACGTACTGACACTGGACGGCCCGCCTCCTCGGGGGGAGAAAGCCTACGCGTCCGCCCTGTCGGCATACCCGGGTGGGCAGGCGGCCAACGCTGCCTACACGATGGCGTGCCTCGGCCTGGCGGTGCGCTTCGTCGGCCGGTTCGGCGCGGATGCCGCCGGACGAGAGAGCTGGAACGTCCTGATGGAGGCTGGCTGTGAGCTGACCGGCTCGATGTTTGTCGAAGACTGCCCCCACAGCTTCGCGGCCGTGATGATCGATTCGTGTACAGGCGACAGAAGCATCGTGACCTATCGTGATCCGCGGATCTCGATGCCGCAGGGAGCGTTGGTACCAGAGGGATTCGCCGACGTGCGGGCCTTCTATTCCGACGGCATGGAGCCGGCGGCCACGTTACGGGGGCTCCGTCTTGCCCGGGCCGCCGGGGTGATGACGTTCGCTGACGCGGAGTCAACGGACTGGTTGAGCGACGGCCTGCCCTGGCTGGACGAACTCGTCTCGCCCGCCACCGTCCTCCGTGAGCTGGCGAGCGAGGCCGACCAGAGGCCGGACGACGCCCCGCTCCCGTCCGCCGAACTGCTGGAATCAATAGCCCGAAGAGGCCCTCGGACCGTCGTCGCCACCGCCGGTGCGGCGGGTTGCGCCGGCTTGGCTTCCGAACCGGCGCCGACGCTGGTCTCCGTGCCGGCGCTGGACATCTGTCCGGTCGACACGACGGGCGCGGGCGACGCATTCCACGGCGGCTACTTGGCTGCCCGGCTACGAGGGTTCCCACTGCGCCAGGCGCTGGAGTTCGCCACTGCGGCCGCGGCCGTAGCCTGTGCCACGTGGGGACCGAGGCCGCCGATGGCCCGACTGCGCGAACTGGCGCATCAGCTGACAAAATGATCTCGACGTTTGCAACGCCGCGCCGGAATTCGCCGGGCTATCGGGCAGCGCCAGGTCGAGCTCGCCCTTACCCGCCGCCAGCCGCTGCCGCGCCACTGCCTTCAGCAACTCCAGGTCGGCATCGGTATGCGCCGACCCGATGTGCTCGATCTCGCGCGACCCCCGGCGCTGCGAGTACACGATCTGCACCGCCCGCGCCCCGGACGCCGTCTTGACCGTTCGCGCGTAGGGAGACACGAAACGACAGAGCAGGACACAGCCGACAGGCCGATTAGTGCGTGCCTACCGACCCGAAACCCCAGGCCACGGGTCCGCAACCAGCAAGATGATCAGATCTTGGCCTGAGTCGGGAGCTCCCCGAACGTCTTCTGTTCGTTCTACTCGGCAAAACGCAGAGAAACCAGCCACATGTTGGCGGCTGACCGGGTAGCTTGTTGGCTGTGGTCGACTCGGGTTCGGTCTTCGTGAGCCATACCTCGGACATGGCCAGATACCCGCGGGGGCGGTCGCTTGTAGAGGCTGCGATCGACGCGATCTTGAAGGTCGGGCTACGGCCTGTCGATATGTCACAGTTCGCGGCGCGGGAGGAGATACCGGCAGAGTACTGCCAGCGGCGGGTGCGCGAATGTGACGTCTATCTGGCGGTTGTAGGGTTCCGGTACGGATCTCGCGTCGCAGGCCGGGTGGATGGCATATCCTATACGGAACTGGAGTTTCTGACCGCCACCGAGGCGGGAATACCGCGGCTTATATTTTTGTTGGGTGAAAGCGTGCGACTGCCGCAGGGGCTCGTGGACAAAGACCGTAGCGCGGTGCACGGGTTCAGGGAACGGCTGTGCAGTGCGGGCACGATTATCAAGACCGTGACCTCGTCGTTCGATCTTAACGCGGCGGTCCTACATGCCCTGTACGAGAGAAGGTTGCACAGTCTTCGATCTGCGGGCAGCACTACCGAGGACGCACCGGGCGGTGTCGACCGGGCGATGCGCGATACGCAGGCTGCTGGCCAGGATGCCAACATCTATCAGGCGCTCAGCTCATCGGAGCTGGACTCAACGTCCGCTGACGAAGATGAGAAAAGCCTGCGACGCCGAGACGCACTGTGGCAGCCGCCGGGCGGTTCGACCGGGCTGTCGGCCATAGCGCTCGCGAAGATCGAAAGCGTCCGTCTGGCTGTCGACGAGGCGCTGGCCGTACCCGCCGGTAGGGAGCCTTTGGCCGATCATTGGGAGGCGGCGGCCAGTGAATACAGCTCCGCGTTCTGGCGAGTTCCCGCGGCGCAACTGGTCCGGGATGTCGGACTCGACTTCTGTGATCTGCGCCGGCTGCTGTTGCACGTGCAGTCCCCGGGGGTCCAGCGGCGACTGTACCGTGTGGCCGCGCATCTCGCCGGGGTGCTGGCATGCGCGCTCAGCGATCTTTGCCACTACCGGGATGCCCGTCGCTGGTTCTGCACGACGCGCGTCGCCGCCGAGCGGGCCGGTGATCGTAGGCTGCAAGCCTGGGCATTGGCGCAGGATGCCTCTGAAATGATCTTTCACGGTATGTCTGCCGGGCTGGCGCTGCAACAGGCCCAGTCGGCACAGGCCCTGGCCGGCGCCAGCCCCTCGCCGGCTCTCGCGCTCGCGCTGTCAGCCAGGGCTCGCGCGCATGCGCAACGCGGCGAGCGGGCTGAAACACTGGCGGCGCTGGACTGTGCCCGGGAGAACTTCGGCAAGCTTGACGGCGCTGCCATGTCCAGAGACGTCTATGGGTACGATGAGCAGCATCTGCTTTTCTACGAAGGCGATGCCCTCACGATGCTGGGCGACTGGCGCAAGGCCGCCGTCACCCACGAGCAGGCGCTTATCAAATACTCGGACGGCGAGCCGCTCGAACCCGCCTTCATCTTGCTTAACGGGGCGAAATGCCTGGCTCAGCAGGGTGATCACACAGAGGCGGCTCGGCAAGCGGGAAAGGCCCTGCTTGAGCTACCCCACGTGTATCTGAACAGCGTCGTGGTGGGCCGAGCGGCCGAAGTGGCTGACATGATTCCGGCTCGCGCACGCGGTCAAAGTGATCTTCGGGAGATCGTGGAGACGGCGCGCATCGTGAACGCGCCCTGAGGTCGTGGTAGGGCTCATCCCGGTCGAGCATGTGGAAGGCGGCTACGAGGATGGAGTGCTCGACCGCCACGCGGGCCTTCGCTGGGCCTCGGGGGGCCTTGATCCAGCGGTACTGGGCGTTGAGGTAGCTGTTGCGGGTGCGGCTGGTGGCGCGGGCGGCGTCGTGCAGG
>Ga0068863_100000764_pt1 | contig 32258 bp, 24 predicted proteins | sample KBSSwiS62_FD_66596 | JGI IMG/M metagenome (GOLD analysis project Ga0068863, IMG submission 66596) | Switchgrass rhizosphere microbial communities from Kellogg Biological Station, Michigan, USA - KBS Switchgrass S6-2 | ecosystem: Host-associated > Plants > Roots > Rhizosphere > Soil ... | reverse complement strand
CGCATCCAGCGACTTCACCCTGATGCGCATGAAGTCCAGCGAGCTGCCTTTCTCGTAGAAGTACACGATCGAGCTGCGCGGCTCGTCTCCCAAAGACCGCGGCACGATGAACTCATTGATCCCTTTCTCCTGCACCAACGGCCCGCAACTCACACGCGTGCCGCCAAACGCAATCGCGATGTGCGCCGAGTCCGCCATGCGCACGACCGACTTCAGCGTGATGCGAAAACGCGCATCCATGCCTTCGGGCGTTTCGAGAACATCGACGTGCTCGCCCGCCGCCAGTCGCACGATCTTGCGACGACGATCGACGCGCTGCGAATCCGAGACCTTAACGGTGGGGGCGTCGTTGTAGATGATCTTGCCGGGAGCCGCCGCGGCACGCAGGGCGAGATCGGCGGCGACACGTTGGCGGTGCAGATAGCCCATAGCTGCAATCAGGCCCGCCGTGACTGCGACGGCGAGGCACACGATGAGCGGCAGTTGCGCCAGGCTGAGACTGGAATCCATACCAACGAAATCCGTGAGGCGACCCTCGCTGTATCGGCAGCAAAAGGGGTTTCTCGATGTGATCCACGGCCAGTTTCGCGCACGCACATCGACGATGCGCGGACCTGGATCACACGCGGCTGGCCCGCTTGGCGACATAAGCCGCGGTTGCGCTGCACTGAGGCCCGCCCTACAGTTTCGCGCCTCGATTCTCACCGCATCCGGGAGTGCCCATGTATACCGATTCCCGCCGCGGCCGCTCCGGCGCGCTGCTGCCTTTTTTCATAGGGTCTGCGCTCGCGCTCAGCGCGTGCCAGAAGCACGAGCCCGCGCCGGCACCCGAGCCGAAATCCGCCATTTCCGCCGAGATGAAGACCGCCGCCGGCCAGATCACGGGGGATTTCCTCCGTGCACAAATTGCCAAAATCTCCTCGGACGAATTTGAAGGCCGCGGCCCGGCGACTCCAGGCGACACCAAGGCGCGCCAGTACATCGTCGAGCAATTGCAGGACATCGGCTTCGTGGCCGGCGGTCCGGACAGCACCTGGCAGCAAACATTCAACGTCGTCGGCATCACCGCCGAAATGCCGAAGCAGTGGAGCTTCAGCAAGGGCGGCAAGAAGGCGTCCTTCAAGTGGTGGGATCAGTACATCGCCGGCAGCGGCGTGCAGACCGAGACGGGCTCGATCAAGAACGCCGAAGTCGTGTTCGTCGGCTACGGCATTCAGGCGCCGGAGTACGGCTGGGACGACTTCAAGGGCCAGGACCTGAAAGGCAAAGTGCTGCTGATGCTGAACAACGATCCGGATTGGGATCCGAATCTGTTCGCCGGCAACACGCGGCTCTACTACGGCCGCTGGGTCTATAAGTATGAGAGTGCCGCGCGCCAGGGCGCCGCGGGCGCGATCATCGTGCACACGACGCCGTCAGCGGGCTATCCGTTCCAGGTCGTGCAGACTTCGTGGAGCGGCGAGCAAGTCGAAACGCCTGCCGAAAGCGAGCCGCGCATCCAGGTGAAAGCGTGGATGACGGAAGACGCGTCGCGCCAGCTCGTGAAGCTCGCGGGCCAGGATCTCGACAAACTGATCGAGTCGGCGAAGTCGAAGGACTTCCAGCCGGTGCCGCTCGGCGTCACCACTTCGATGGACTTCAAGAACAAGCTCAACAAGTCGCAGACCGCGAACGTCTACGGCATGCTCAAAGGGAGCGATCCGAAGCTCGCGGACGAGTACGTGATCTACAGCGCGCATCACGATCATCTCGGCGTCGGCGAGCCGGATGCGAAGGGCGACAAGATCTACAACGGCGCGATGGACAACGCTTCAGGCGTGGCGCAGCTGCTCGCGATCGGCAAAGCGTACCGTGCGCTGCCGACACCGCCGAAGCGCTCGATCATGCTGCTGCTGGTCGCGGCCGAAGAGCAGGGCTTGCTCGGCTCGAAGTACTACGCCCAGCATCCGACGATCCAGCCGGGCAAGATCGCCGCGAACATCAACTACGACGGGGGCAACATCTGGGGCCGCACCAAGGACATCATCTTCGTCGGCAAGGGCAAGTCGACGATCGACGAGTACGTCGACGAGATCGCCAAGCTGCAGGATCGTCACGTCGTGCCGGATCAGTTCCCGGACCGCGGTTTCTTCTATCGCTCCGACCAGTTCAGCTTCGCGAAGATCGGCGTGCCCGCGCTGTATCTCGATGCCGGCACCGAGTTCGTCGGCAAGCCGCCGGAGTGGGGCAAGCAGGTGCACGAGGAGTATGAAGAGAAGCACTATCACCAGCCGTCGGACGAGATCCAGGACAGCTGGAACTACGACGGCATGATCGAAGACGCGCAGCTCGGGTTCTACGTCGGCGTGAACGTCGCGAACGCGGCGCACGGCCCGACGTGGGTGCCGGGCGATGAGTTCGAGGCGGCCCGGAAGACGGCCCTTGAGCAGGTGTCGAAAGAGTAGGCTGTAGGTCGGGCTTTAGCCCGACTTCCTTATGGGGCCGGCTGGATGATGAAGCCGGCCCTCGGGAAATGCACCGCCACGTCGCCGACCTGCGGATCGCTCCGCTTGATCACGACTTCATAAGTCGTCAACGACGCCAGCTCTCCCACCACCGGATCGCGCCCGCTGTCGTCAGGCGTGACCTGCACTCGCATGCCGAGCTTGCGTCCATATGAATCGTTCGCATCGCCATGCTCTTCGATCTGCGGCGTCGCTGCCTTCGCAACCGCCAGCGCGTCCTGCGAGCTCATCTCTGTCGGCGTGCCATGCCCGACGCGCTCCATGCGTTGCATCCACGCGCGCAGTTTCGGCAACTCACCGAGCGGCGGCGTGTTGGCGCTCACGTTGGTCGTGATGAACCAGCACAAGTGATGCGCCGAGCAATCGACCGACGTCGGATGCTCGCCGCACAGGAACGCGCGTCCGTCGACGAGCATCGCTTCGAGCCACGCGAACTGCGGTCGCAGCTGATCGACGAGCATCGGTACTGCTTTCTTCAATCGTTCCATGTCGAGCTCGCGTCCCGAGAACTTCGCGCGATCCTCCGCAAAACCTGGCGGCAGCGTGCGCTCGCCCAAGCCGAATGCCAGGCCGACGACCGGCGAGAACAACGTGCGATCGAGATAGAAGGACAGCGCATTCACAGTGCCCGCGTCCGAGCCCTTGTACAGGCTCGGCTCGGGAAAGCGGCGCTCCAGCTCGCGCAGGATCAGCTGCGTGTCGCAGTAGATGTCGGCACCGATCTGCATCACCGGCGTCTTGCGATAGCCGCCCGTCAGCGGCATCAGATCCGGCTTCGGCATGATCACGGGAATGGTCACCGACCGCCACGCCAGCTTCTTGATGCCGAGCGCCTTGCGCGCCTTCTCCGCATACGGCGACATCGGGTAGTGATGCAGGATGACTTCGCTCATTGCTTCCCCAGAATTTTCAATTCTTGACCTGTTCGCGTGCTGTAGGTCGGGCTTCAGCCCGGCTCTCCTTCTTACATGCTAGCTGAGATGCCCGCCCGAAACGCGTAAAGTCGCCCCATGAACACCTTCATCCGTACCGCAGTCCTGGCCGCGACTCTTGCGCTCACTTGCGCCGTCGCCGATGCCAAAACCGTCAAGCCTCCGCTCCACGGCCAGAACTGGGTCGCCGTCACCGGCAAGCCTCTCGCCGCGACTGCCGGCGCCGCCACGTTCATCAAAGGCGGCAACGCCGTCGACGCCGCCTGCGCGATGATCGCTGCAACTTCCACGATGTGGGACACGCTCAGCTGGGGCGGCGAGACGCAGGCGCTCATCTACAACCCGCACACCGGCAAGGTCATCGGCGTCAACGCGCTCGGCGCCGCGCCGACGGGCGCAACGCCGGAATTCTTCAAGAGCAAAGGCTACGAATATCCGCCGGAGTTCGGCCCGCTCGCCGCCGTTACGCCCGGCACACCGGGCGGCATCATGGTGATGCTCGCCGAGTACGGGAAATTGAGCCTCGCCGAAGTGCTCGCGCCCGCGATCGAGATGGCCGACGGCTATCCGATCGAAGCGCAGGCCGCGGATACGATCGAGAAGTTCAAGGACGAGCTGCGCAAGTGGCCGGAGTCGAAGCGCACGTTCCTGGTTCACGACGGGCAAGGCAAACGCGCTGCTCCGGTCGCCGGCGAAATTTTCCGGCAGCCCGATCTCGCCGCGACGCTGCGCAAGCTGGTCGAGACAGAGAAGCAGGCGCTCAAGGCCGGCAAGAATCGCAAGCAGGCGATCATGGCTGCGTACGATCGCTTCTATAAAGGCGACATCGCACGCGAGTTCGCGCGCGGCTCCCAGGAAGTCGGCGGGCTGCACACCGTCGAGGATCTCGCGAACTGGCGCGTGTATCTCGAAGAACCCGTGAGCACGAATTACAAAGGCATCGAGGTCTACAAGCTCACGCACTGGGTGCAGGGCCCGGTGCTGCTGCAGACGCTGAATATGCTCGAGAACTTCGATCTGAAGTCGATGGGCTACAACAGCGCGCGCTACATCCACACGGTCTACCAGGCGATGAATCTCGCGTACGCGGATCGCGACTTCTATTACGGCGATTCGCGCTTCCCGCCGGAAGAGCCGATTCGCGGCTTGTTGTCGAAGGATTACGCGCGCGCACGCGCCAAGCTGATCAGCGAAGACAGCAACAACCCCGATGCGCGTCCCGGCGATCCGTATCCGTTCCAGGGCGGCACCAATCCGTTCAAAGACACGCTCGACAAGTGGCACACGGTGAAAGAGCGTGCGAACAAGCCGCCGCCCGCGCAGTGGAGCCCGACGGCACTCGCGGAGTTCGATCGCACGTTCCGGCTCGGCACGACGAGTGTCGAGGCCGCGGACAAGGAAGGCTGGGTCGTGTCGGTGACGCCGAGCGGCGGCTGGATTCCTGCGGTGATCGCCGGCAAGACCGGCATCGGCATGAGTCAGCGCATGCAGAGCTTCGTGCTCGATCCCGCAGAGAATCCGTTCAACGTGGTCGCGCCCGGCAAGCGCCCGCGTGCCACGCTCACGCCGTCGCTCGCGTTGAAGGACGGCAAGCCGATGCTCGCGTTCGCCGTGCAAGGCGGCGACACGCAGGATCAGAATCTGCTGCAGTTCTTCCTCAACGTCGTCGAGTTCGGCATGACCGTGCAGGAAGCCTCCGAGGCGGCGAACATCACCAGCTATCAGATGCGCGACTCGTTCGGCGCGCACGAGTCGTTCCCGGGTCGCGTGACGCTGACGAATTCGATTCCGGAGTGGGTGCGTACCGAGCTGACGAAGAAGGGCTACAAGCTCGAGTTCACGCAGAACAATTCGGGCCCGATCACTGCGATCTACGTCGATCGTGAGCACGGTTCGTTGTGGGGCGCCGCTGCGTATCACGGCGAGGACTATGGCATCGCGTGGTGATGGGTCAGGCTCTGGTGACTGTGGGTCAGGCTTCAGCCTGACGATCCGCCACGCAACGCTCGACGACAAGCCCGAGCTCGTCGAGCTGATCGCGCGCTCCGCTCGCGAGCTCAGCGCCGGTGACTACACACCTGAGCAGGTCGAAGGCGCACTGCGCGGCGCGTTCGGCGTCGACACCCAATTGATCGCCGATCGCACCTACTTCGTCGCCGAAGCCGACGGCAAGCTCGTCGCGTGCGGCGGCTGGAGCAAACGTCGCACGCTGTTCGGCAGCGATGCGCGATCAGGTCGCGACGCCGCCGAACTAGATCCGAAAGTCGATGCCGCGAAGATCCGTGCGTTCTTCGTCGATCCCGCGTACGCTCGCCGCGGCCTCGGCTCCGCGATCCTCGAGCGCTGCGAAGCCGAAGCCCGTGCCTGCGGTTTCCGCCGCTACGAAATGATGGCCACGCTGCCCGGCGCCCGCCTGTACTCGCGCTACGGCTACACCGGCACCGAACGCGTCCACTATGAAGTGCAACCCGGGGTGACGATAGAATTCATCCCGATGACAAAAAACGACGTCGGACACTGAATCCGGACTCGAACCGACGTCCGATTGATGACCTTGTGGGTCAGGCTTCAGCCTGACTCTGCAACAGACGGGGGTCTCCATGATTCGCTCGACCATGCAGCGCGTTCCTCTCTCTAGCAATACTTTGCTGGAGCGCGCCGGCAAAATTTATCCGCAGGTCGAAGTCGTCAGCCGCATGCCTGACAAATCCCTGCACCGCTACCGCTTCGCCGACTTCTACCGCCGCTCGCGCCAACTTGCCTCCGCGCTGCTCGCCGCCGGCTTGAAGAAGGGCGACCGCGTCGCGACGCTCAGCTGGAATCACTACGCGCACTTCGAATGCTACTTCGGCATCCCCGCTGCGAACGGCGTGCTCCACACACTGAATCTGCGGCTCGCGCCCGAAGAAATCGCCTGGATCGCGAATCACGCCGAAGATCGCTTCATCATCGTCGACGACTGCCTGCTGCCGCTGCTCGCGAAGTTCAAGGACCTGGTGAAGTTCGAGAAGATCATCGTCGTGCCGCTGACCGGGGCGCCGGTGCAGGCGCCGTTCATCGACTACGAGAAGTTTCTTGCCGACGCACCCAGCGGCTTCGACTATCCCGCGCACGACGAGGATGACCCGATCGCGATGTGCTACACCTCCGGCACGACCGGCCGGCCGAAAGGCGTCGTGTATTCGCACCGCTCGATGGTCTTGCACACGCTGGTCGGCAATCAGCCCGATCACTGGAATCTCGCGTCGAAGGACAGCGTGCTGCCCGTGACGCCGATGTTCCACGCGAACTGCTGGGGCATTCCGTACGGCGCGGCGATGATGGGCATCAAGCAGATCTTCCCCGGCCCGCATCTTGGCGCGGCCGATCTGATCGACCTGTTCATGCGCGAGAAGCCGACGTACTCGCTCGGCGTGCCGACGATCTGGATCTCGATCCTGCAACTGCTCGACGCCGAGCCGGAGCGATACAAGCTGCCGCCCGGCGTGCGCATGATCGTCGGCGGCTCGGCCGTGCCGGAATCGCTGATTCGCGGCTTCGCACGACATGGCGCCACCGTGCAGCAAGGTTGGGGTATGACCGAGACGAGTCCGCTTGCAAGCGGCGCATTCGTGAAGCCGGAGCTGCAGCACTACAACGAAGAGCAACGCATCGGTCTCGCGACGTCTGCCGGCATCCCCGCGCCGCTCGTCGATCTGCGCATCATCGGTGAGGGTGACAAAGAGCAACCGTGGGATGGCCACAGCGTCGGCGAGATCCAGGTGCGCGGCAACTTCATCACCGGCAGCTATTACAACGTGCCGAGGGAACCCGACAAGTTCACCGCCGACGGCTGGCTGCGCACCGGCGACGTCGCGAGTCTCGACGAGCACGGCTACATCCGCATCGTCGATCGCACCAAGGACTTGATCAAATCGGGAGGCGAGTGGATCAGCTCAGTGGATATGGAGAACGAGCTGATGGGTCACCCGTCAGTTGCCGAAGCCGCCGTGATCGCAGTGCCCGACGAAAAGTGGAGCGAGCGTCCGCTCGCCTGCGTCGTCTTCCGTCCCGGCAAGACTGCAACCGCCGAAGATCTCCGTGCCCATCTCGCGCACAAATTCGCGAAATGGCAACTACCCGAGCGCTTCGAATTCCTCGAAGCCATCCCACGCACCTCGACCGGAAAATTCTGGAAGACCAAACTCCGCGACAAATATCGCGCCTGACAGATTCGGGTTGTGGAATGAGCTACTCACCCGCTTGCTCCCTGATGGGTGTTTCGCTCTTCTAGCCCTGATCGTCGGCGCAGCAGCGTACTGGACGCTGGGTCTCGGTTACGAGCAACTGCCTCTCCAACCCCGGCTTACCGTCGCACTGCTCCACACCATGATCACCGTTCTTGCGATGCTTCCCGCGATCGTGCTTTGCAATCGGTGGGGTGAGCGCAAACCATGGGTGCTCGTCATTGCGATCCCGATCACGATCGTCATCTGGGTTCTGCTCTTCGGCGTGATCGTGGCGCCAATCACGACAGTGACGCGTTTCCAAAGGATTTCGCCGGCACTAGTGCTGTAGTGAAGGAAGTGCTGTCCGTTTCGTGTGGAGCGCTTACCTTCTATGGCGTCACTACCTCTCTGCATATCCACACAGTCGGTCTTCACTCAGAAATGCACCGCCCGATGTAATCAACCCCACAGAACCTTTTCCTCCCCGGCGATCACCTACGCGCACCGATCCCTTTGATCGATGCGGGCAAAATCCCGAGGATTCGCAATGAAATCGTTTCTCAAGCAGCTCCTTGCTGCTCTCGTTGTTCTTTCAATGGTCGGCTGCACTACTATCCAGCCCCTCTCCGCCAACGGCTCCGAGCTGTCGCACACGCTGAAGAAGGGCGACAAAGTCGAGCTAACGACCACCAAAGGTCAACAGCTCAACTTCAAGGTCGATAGCGTCGATGAAACCGGCCTCCAAGGTGGCGGCCAGCGCGTCGCGTACAACGACATTCAGAGCATCAATCGCAAGGAAATCGACACCAAGAACACAACGTTCGTCGTTCTCGGTATCCTCGCGGCGGGCGCGTTGGCGGCAGCCGCGGGCGGTGGTGGTGGCGGCGGTGGCGGAAGCGGTTACTAAGACCCGCGTTCGATGCGGCAGTGGATGCTCTTCATGCCGCTGTCTTCGGGGTCGTAGTTCGGGTCGTCGGCCGGGAAGGACTCGGTCGTGATGCGCAACGCGGTGATCTCATCCACCGTCCAGAGCTTGCCGTAGCCGAAGCCGCCGGAGTTGCTCGAGCCGCCGACCTGCACCGCGCGCAAGACTTCGGTGCCGCGATTCGAAATACCGTGGATGTACGGCTCGACGACGCGCGGCAGGCCGCCGTACCGGAACTCCAGTAGCAGCTTCTTGCGGATGGCCTCGCAGATGAGGGCTCGTTGTTCTGTCATGGTCCGCGGCCAGGCGGATTGCAGGGGCTGAGACGGGGCCGAGACTAGCGGCGGGCGCAAAGGCTGTCAGTCCGTGGATGCCGTGAGGCTGAAGGCATATCGACCGTGGGTCGTATTATGCTTTCGCCATGGGCCAGTACGTCGGCGCGATCGATCAGGGCACGACCAGCACTCGCTTCATCGTCTTCGATAAGCAGGGCTCGATCGTCGCCGTCGCGCAGAAAGAGCACCAGCAGCTCTACCCGCAGCCGGGCTGGGTCGAGCACTCGCCGGTCGAGATTGCCCGCAATACGGAAGAAGTCATTGCGGTCGCGCTGCAGAGCGCGAAGCTGACCGCGCGCGATCTGATCGCGGTCGGCATCACGAATCAGCGCGAGACCACCGTGATGTGGGATCGCAGCGGCCGGCCGATTCACAACGCACTGGTGTGGCAGGACACGCGAGTCGATCCGCTGGTCGCGTTCTATTCGGGCGAGGGCGGCAAGGACCGCTTTCGTGCCAGCACAGGCCTGCCACTCGCAAGTTACTTCAGCGGCCTGAAACTGAAATGGCTGCTCGATAACGTCGCGGGCGTTCGCCGGAGCGCAGAGGCCGGCGAGCTGATGTTCGGCACGATCGATAGCTGGGTCGTGTGGAATCTGACCGGCGGTGTGCGCGGCGGTCTGCACATCACTGATGTGACGAATGCAAGCCGCACGCAGCTCATGCGGCTCGATTCGCTCGCGTGGGATGACGAGCTGCTCAAGGCGTTCACGATCCCGCGTTCGCTCCTGCCGCGCATCGCGTCGTCGAGCGAGGTGTACGGCGAGATCGCGACAGGTCCGCTGCGCGGTGTGCCGATCGCCGGCATCCTGGGCGATCAGCAGGCGGCGTTGGTCGGTCAAACGTGCTTCCAGCCTGGCGAAGCGAAGAACACATACGGCACGGGCTGCTTTCTCTTGATGAACACCGGCCCGAACCCGGTGTCGTCCGCAGCCGGGCTCGTGACCACTGTCGCGTACCAGCTCGGCAAGCAGCCCGCGCACTATGCGCTCGAAGGCTCGATCGCGATCTCCGGCGCACTCGTGCAATGGCTGCGCGACAACCTCGGGATCATCGCAAAGAGCAGCGACGTCGAAGGGCTCGCGGCGAGCGTGGCGGACAATGGCGATGTCTACATCGTGCCCGCGTTCTCCGGTCTCTACGCGCCCTACTGGAAGGACAGCGCTCGCGGAGTGATCGCAGGGCTCACGCGTTACGCCACACGCGCACACATCGCGCGAGCGGCGCTCGAAGCGACTGCGTATCAGACCCGCGACGTGCTCACCGCGATGGAGCAGGACTCCGGCATCAAACTCAGCGAGCTGCGCGTCGACGGCGGCATGGTCGTGAACGAGCTGCTGATGCAGTTCCAGGCCGATATTCTCGACGTCGCCGTCGTTCGCCCGAAGGTGACTGAGACGACCGCGCTGGGCGCTGCCTACGCGGCGGGACTGGCAACCGGCTACTGGCACAACACCGACGAGCTCACGAAGAACTGGGGCATCGCCAAGCGCTGGGCACCAGCGATGCCGAAAGAACAACGCGGCCGCTTGTACGCCGCCTGGCAAAAAGCAGTCACGCGCTCCTTCGGCTGGGTCGAATGACACCGCAAGCTCAGCTGGATCGCTTCATCGACAAGTTTTCGCCCGACGTTGCGAAGCTGGGCCGCGCCGCCATCGCACGCATGCGCAAGTTCCTGCCGGCCGCGCAGGTCCTCGTCTACGACAACTACAACGCCCTCGCAGTCGGCTTCGGCCCGACCGACCGCAGCACCGACATCGTGTTCTCGATCGCCTTCTACCCGCGCTGGGTCAGCCTGTTCTTCGCGAAGGGCGTCGGCCTGCCCGATCCTCACAAGCGTTTGCAGGGCAGCGGCAACGTCGTGCGCCACGTCGTGCTCACCGAAATCTCCGTCCTCGACGATCCGCAAATCCGTGAGCTGATGCAGCAAGCTCGCGCGCGCTCCGGTGCTTCGTTGCAAACCGGCAAGCGCGGACCTATCGTCATCAAGTCGATCTCGGCGCGGCAGCGGCCACGCCGCACACCAACAAAAACCAAAGCGAGGTCTCGATCATGAGCGCAGTGAACATCTGGGCCGTGCTGGTCGCGGCAGTCTCCAGTTTCGCGCTCGGCGGACTCTGGTATTCGCCGGTGCTGTTCTACAAGGCGTGGAATCGCGAAGCCGGCCGCGGCGAGAATCCCGAGAAGTCGAAGCATCCGGGCCGTGTGTTCGGCATCGCGTTCGTGTTTTCGTTGATCGCTGCGTGGGTGTTCGCGTCCTGGATCGGTCCGCATCCGCAGCTGAACGACGCGCTCGTGAAAGGCCTCGCCGTCGGCGCCGGCTTCGTCGCGGCCAGCTTCGGCATCAACTATCAGTTTGCGAACCGCAGCTTCCTGATGTGGGCCATCGACGGCGGTTATCACACCCTGCAGTTCGTGATCTTCGCGCTGGTGCTGTCGCTCTGGCCGTGAGCGCGGCGCTCAAGGAATGGCCGCTCGCGGCCAGCGTCGTTACGACGCTGCTGTTCCTGCTGCTCGGCCAGCAATGGCTGGCGGATCTGTCGAACCCGTTCTGGTTCGCGCTGATGCTGCTGTGGCCGCTCGCTGCGATTCTGGTTTCCGCGTTCGCGCTCGTGCGTCACGCCGAGAGCGTCACGATGTTCGTCGTCATCATGATCGTGCTCAACGGCCTGGTCGGCCTCTGCCTGGTCCTCGGCGGCCTGCGCTATCGCGAGCAGACGCTGAACCTGTATGGCCAATGCATTTCTTGCGGTCATCATCCCGCTCGCCGTGCTGGTGCTGGTCATGCCGACGTTCACGACCACGACGGGCGGCGCGACGTCATCGCCGCTGCAATCCGTGTTTCTCATCTTCATGTCAGTCGGTCTGTACGGCACGTTCCTCGCACTGCAGACCCGCTGGCATTGCGAGCGAATACTTCATCGTGGGCACGGACGGCGAGAGCGCCAGCATGGAGGATGAGGCGCATTACCATGGTCTCGGCGAGCTCCGCTCGCTGCCTTATCACTTGACCCTGCTGCTCAGCATCGTGACCTTCATGCTCCCGCGCACCAACGTTCTGCTCGGCGCCGTGCATCTGCTAATGTTTCTGGCCTACCTGATGCTGCTGTTCGAGAGATGAATGAATACCACTCAGAAATGTGCCGTTGCGCTGACGTTGCTGGTGCTCGCAGGTTGCCAGAACGAGGCGTCCCGGCGTCAACAGATTCCAGTCGTTCTGGCTGACAAAGGTGAACCGGTCACGCTGCACATCCCTCGCGGGTACATCGAAGAGCCCAAGAAGCCCGAAGGTGTTCTGCCCAACGTGATCCTCAGGATTGAGGCCAAGGATTTTTCAGAAGCGGCAGTGTTCGCGCCTGAATCCGAAGTTCGCGTGTTGATCGAGCCCACGGCGAGCGCAGTCGATGCTGCACACAAGCTGCAGGCGGCGGCCTTGCTCAAGCACAAGTCCGCGGAAGACGCGATCGTGAAATCGGCTGAATTGTCGAAACCGGGCTTGATTGCGTACACGTACCCGAACGCGAAGGCCAGCGACGACGCGAAGGCGTACTACCTCAAGTCGAAGAGCGGCGATGTCTTCGTCGAGTGCCGCAGGTCGGTCTGCAAGGCGTACAAGACATGGAAGAAGCTGGTGCACTTGCGCTTCGACTATCAACCCGTGCAGACGGCAGATGTCGAGCAGGTGGATGCAGCGGTCGATGGCATGCTGCAATCCTTCGCGCCCGAAGCGAAACGCTAGCTGGTGCCAACGCTAGCTGGTGCCGGGGGAAGAAACAGGGGCAAAACTCAGCAGCGCAGCAATTGCTGCACTGCTGAGTTCTACGCCCTTTTCTTCCCCCGGCACCGCTCACGGCACCGCTCACTTCGGCCGTGAGATTTCCTGCGTCCGCAGCCATTGCGTGACCATCTTCGAGCGGTCCTCGGAGACGCCGAGGCTGCGCAGCGCGTAGTCCGTCATTTCGAGAGCGAGCTCCAGCTCACCCATGACGGCGCGATCCACTCCCTGGCCGATGAGATACTCCAACTCGCTGGCACTGTGTGTGCGCACGACGATAGCGATGCGCGGATTGCGCTCGCGCGCCAGTTCGAGCGTTCGCGGCACCTGAAAGCCATCGGGCGATGCGATCACGAGCAGGCGCGCGTGCTCGATTGCCGCGAGATCCAGCACGCCGGCCGCAGAAGCATCGCCCTGTATCGCGACGGTGTTCTACCCGGAGCACCGCGCCCTTGGGCATCGCTACAGGCCGGCTATCTCACGAGCGCGACGTCGAGCGGGCGGCTGTCCGCTCGGCCGCGATCGTCGACGGTTCGGACGACGTAGTGGCCCGAGCCGTGCGGGTTCCACGCGAGTGCAATGCCGGGCGCGCTGGTTCCGACGTAGCTTTCATCGACGAACCAATGCAGGCGCCGAACCTCGCTATCCGCATTCGCAGCGAGCGGCACTGGCTCGTTGCCGACGCGGCCGGCGCGAATCGTGTAAGTCGCGGCGGTGACCGGCGAGGTGATGTGCGGCGGCGTGCCGCTTGGGAGATCTCGCTGGCAATCGGCCGCGGGTGGCGGGCGACGACGCGGCATGCCGGCTTGCGCGAACAGCTGCAGCAGCTCGGTCGGCCAATACTCGAACACTTCCGACCGCGTGAATTGCGGGTCATAAGGCGGACACGCCTGGTCGCCCGTACGCGTGTCGATCCACACGCGTCGATGGACCTGACTCACACGGATCGGCGAGATGCCCGGGATGTACCAGGTGCTCACCGTCTGCGGGCACTCGGCGTTCGGCAGATCGCCCGATGCGCTGCAGACATCGACGCGCTCCAGTCGCGGCGGCTGACGATAGGCTGGCTCGATGAGCTTGCTGGTCGCGCCGATCGCGTCGACGATGCGGAAGAACAGCGGTGCAGCCGTCTGCACGCCGACGAATGCCGGATTTCCGGAACCGTCGAAGTTGCCGACCCACACGACGAGCACGTACGGCCCGAACACGCCGGCCGTCCACGCGTCGCGGAAGCCCCACGAAGTACCGGTTTTCCACGCGACGGGCACGCTGCTGCGGCGCTGGGCGAAGGCGTCGTCGGGACGCGGCGCGCTTCGCAGCATCTCGAGCGTCATGAAGCTTGCTTCTTCAGAGAGCAGGCGCGGGCCGGGCTCGTTGCGCTCGTCCGCCAGATACCGCAGCGGCGCCAGGCGGCCGCGATTCGCGAGCATCGCGTAGAGCGTGGCGAGCTCTTCCGGCGTGACTTCGCCGCCGCCGAGTGTGAGAGCGAGACCGTAGTGTCTTTCGCTCGCGAGATGCGAGACGCCTGCGACTTTCAGAAAATCGTAGAGGTTCGGCTGCGAGAGCTGCGCCGACAGCGCGACCGCGGGCACGTTGCGCGAACGCGCGAGCGCTTCCGTCGCGGTGATCGGACCGACGAAGCGACCGTCGAAGTTCTCCGGGCTGTACGGACCGAACGAAGTCGGCGCGTCCTTCAGCACCGTGAGCGGATGGATCAGGCCTTGATCGATCGCGAGCGCGTAGATGAATGGCTTGAGCGCGGAGCCCGGCGAGCGCTTCGCAAGCGTGCCGTTCACCTGGCCGTCGATCGCGGCTGAGTTGAAATCGGCAGAGCCGATCATCGCGCGCACGGACATGTCGCGATAGTCGACGAGCATCGCGGTCGCGTTGTGCACGCCGGTGCTGCTGCGCTCGCGGATGTAGTTCGCGAGGACGCGTTCGATCAGGGATTGCAGTCGCGAATCGAGCGTGGTGCGAATCGAGTGATCCTCAGCCTTCTGCAATACATAGTTCGTGAAGTGCGGTGCGCTGAACGGCAGCTCGCGCATCGACCCGAACTGCAACGCCATCGCGACGTGCTGCGACGAATCCGCCGCCCGGGGATGCTCCTCGACCCAGCGTGCGAACAATCGCTGGCGCGCGCTGCGCAGCTCTTCGCCTTCGCGTCCGGAGGGTGCCCGCCGCGCGGGCGATTGCGGAATCAGCACCAGCGCCAGTGATTCGGCGATGTCGAGCCGCGCGGCGGGCTTGTCGAAATAGATGAGGCTGGCGGCGCCGACGCCCTGGATGTTCCCGCCATACGGCATCAGGTTGATGTGCGCTTCCAGGATCTCGCGCTTCGAGTAGCACATCTCCAGCTGCACCGCGCGCACGATCTGCTGCAACTTGCCGCCGACGCTGCGCGTGTTGAGGCCGTACATCAGTCGCGCGAGCTGCATCGTGATCGTCGAGCCGCCCATGTGCGGACCGCCGGAGTAGCTGGAGAATGCAGCGCGTGCGAGCGCGGCCGGATTGAATCCCGCATGCCGATAGAAGTGCTGGTCCTCGTGCAGCAGCAGCGCGTCGACGAACTCCTGCGTCGCTTCGTTCAGCGGCGTCCACAATCGATACTGCTGATCGCTCGCAAGCGTCAGTCGCAACAGTCGTCCATGCTCATCGAACACTGCGGTCGACGAGGGAATACGCGTTGCTAACGGCTCGCGCGGCGCGAACCGAATGCCGATCACTGCCGCAGTTACAACGGCAACGATAGCCAGCGACGCGACCACGGCTTTCACGGCCGCGACACCTCCAGCTTGCCCGCGGCCGAGCGGCCGACGACGCTGCGCTCGTACATCGCCTCGCCGTATGCGGGCGGCACGACGTAGTTGCCGACGTTGGTCGCCTTGATGCGATAGACGATCTCCGACATGTCCTTGGTCGCGTCGACATAGAACACGACGCGATCCTCGCGCATGTCGGCGTACTGCATCTGTGCCTTGGTCGCGCCGACGCACACCTGGCAATTCCAGCCCGTGTAGTCCTCGCGATAGTTCTCGTTGTCGTTCTCAGCGCTGGCTTCGAGGAACGGCGTCTGCGCTTCCTGCGACGGTACGACCAGCTCGAAGCCGCCCGGCAGCAGATCCACCAGCGCCATGCTGGAGACGTAATCGCGACCGATGCTGCGGAACTTCAGATGCACGTCGACCTGCTGACCCATCTGGATGCCGGTCAGCACCTTGCCGCTCGCGTCTGTGTACTCACGCAGCACTTCGAAGCCCTTGCGCAGCGCCGTCGTCGGCGGCTTGCGATCGAAGCCGGACTGCTCGATCGTGTAGTACGCGTTCAGCTCCGAATTGTTCGTGAAGCGCAGCGCCGCCGCCTGCTCGCTGAAGGGCGTCTTCGGGAACGTCACCTCTGCAAGCTCCAGCGCGTCCACACGCTTGTCCTTCAAGACTTCCGCCAGCGCCAGATTGCGGGCGGCTCCCTGCGTCGCACTCGCGTACGCGTCGAGCGCCAGCAAGGTCGTGCCGGCCGACAGCGATTGGTAGTAGCCTTCGTTCACTCGTTGCACGAGCGTTGTCAGCACGTCCTTCGGCAGGTCGCGCAGTCGCTCCGGGAAGTGCTTCGAGATGATGAACAGCAGCAGCGCGTCGCGCGTCATCGGATCGTTGTACATGTCGTCCCACGCGCCAGCGCCGAACTTCGTGCGGCCGATCAACTGATTCGCGTCGCGCTCCTGGCGCATGAGATCCAGCGCGGCCGCGAGCCAGGCCGCAGTGAGATCCGATTCCCACTGGCCGCGATAGCGCTCTTCCAGTCGCTTGCGAGCGGCGGCGATCTCAGTCGACGTCCGTGTTCCTTGCCGCGTCAGCAAGTAGATCGCGTATGCAGTCTGCCGCTCGTCGACCAGATTGTTGCCGTCGCGCGCAGCGATCGAGCGCAGGTAGGCGTTGCCACTGCCGATCAGATCGCCGGGGACCGGCTCGTCGCGTTCCGCTGCTTCGAGCAGGAAGTGCTGCGCATAGAGCGCAACGAATTCGACGACCTGCTCGCTGCCGGGCCAGAGCTTGTATGCGCCAGCGTCGTTCTGGCGTGCACGCAGCTCGCCCACGAGCCCTGCGATATCCGCCCCGGTCTCGGTGCGCACATAGCCGAACTCTGGCCGCGCCTTCAGCAGAATGGCCGGCATCGCCTGGCTCACGATCTGCTCGGTGCACGCGTACGGATAGTGCCCGAGATAGCTCACGAAGCCGTGCGCGAACTGCATCGGCAGCATGGAGGCGCCGGCTTCGAGCGTGCGGAAGTGCGGATACAGCGCACGATCGATAGCGATCTCGCGCTGCCCGCGCTCCAACAGACCCGCCTTGATCTGCGTCATGTACGGCGTCGCCGGCCGGACGCTGAGGTCGATGCGGCGCGACGCGCCGGCAGTGCCCGCTTTCGCGGTGAATGTGAGATTCGCGGGTCCGAGCTCATCGCGCGTCCGTACGCGGAAGCGCACGGAGCCTTCGCGGCCCTCGGCGATTTTTGCGGATTGCGTGCGATCGCCGACGACTTCGAGCGCAGGGTCGGTCTGCAGCGTGACTGCGACAGTCGCGCTCTCGCCGGAGCCCTCGACGTTGTTCGATACGCCGACGCTCACGTCGAACTCGTCGCCCGGCGTCACAGTCGTCGGCGCGTTCGGCGACAACACGAAGTCACCGCGTACGACGGTGCGTCCGTCGAACACGCCGATGCGCTCGCTCGACACCGCAACAGCCATCACGCGCAGCGTGCCGTTGAAGTAGTCGGGCACGAGGTACTTCAGCTCACGCGGGGTCGCGTCTGCTTCGACGATGCCCGACCAGTACGCAACCGGCTTTTCGCCTTTGCGGCGGAACGGATTGAGATGCTTACCGATCAAGCCTTCCGCGTCGCCGCCCGGCGCGGCGCCGAGGCCGAGCTGCCGGAACTCCGGCAGGATCAGGTCGAGGATCTGCAGCGTCGACACTTCCAGTGCGCGCTTGGCGAAGAAGTGACCAAGCGGATCGGGCGTGCGATAGCTCGCGACCTGCAGGATGCCTTCGTCGACTGCGAACAGCACGATGCGCGACGGCCGCGCAGAGCTATAGCGGAATGTGACTTCCTGTCCCGGCTTCGCGAGGGCAGGGGATTCGACGCTGACTTGATTGCGTCGCGCATCGACATCGATCGAAAACGGCTGCACGCCGTACGACAGCGGGCTCGTGTAGATCTCGGGCGAGCCGGCGTCGCGCACGAAGGTCACGGTGACGTACGCGTTGCCTTCGAGACCCTCCGGCAGCTGCAGTCGTTGCACCGAGCTGGTCGTCGAAGTCTTGAACCAGTGCCACGCGTACACGCGCTCACGTTCGATCGTGATCAACCCCGCGCCTGCATACGGCGCGCGAATCGACAGCTCTACTTCCTCGCCGGGCGCATAGTCGCGTTTCGAGAGCGTCAGCTCCAGCTCCGCATTCTTCTCCAGCGCGCGCGTGACGTTACCTTCGCCTGCGACCTGATAGTCGAAGCGCGCCAGACGCTCGCCTTGAGCATCGCGCACTTCGTACGCGAAATTGCCGGGCGCATCGGTCGCCAGCGGCAGGTCGAAGCCATGCGCTGCGATGGCCAGCGGCTTCTCCTGCAGCGTCGTCTCCTTGCGCCGCGACTCATATTTATAGGTGCCGTTCTGCTGACGCATGAGCACTGAGACGAATCGCGTCTCGAGTCGCGCGAGCACGAGCTTGTCGACCGCCGCGGCACGTGCCTGCGGATTGATCGCGATCAAGTGAACGTTGCGAGTGCCGCCACGCGACAGGTACTGCAGATCGCCGTCGGCCTTGTAGCCGATCAGGAACGGCATGCTGGATACGAGCTGCGCCGCTTCCGCAGTCACGCCGCGACCGCCATCCGCCTCGAAGCCCTGCGTGACGAGATGCATCCGATACGTCGCACGCGCGAAGCGCTGCAGATTGAGCGTGAGCTTGGCGTCGCCTTTCGCATCGGTGGTGGTATCGGGCAACTGCTCCGTGTAGCCCTCGCGTGCGTACTGCGGGTCGTAGAACGTGTAATCCGGGAACGCGCGGAACGAAGGAATGCTCGGGTTGAGCGTCAGCTGTGCGGTGATGCGACGGTTCTCCGCCGGCGTGCCGAACAGATTCTCCAGGTGCACATGACCTTCGAGCGCTTCGGGCGCGACCCAGCCGTCGAGCGATTCGGTCGAGAACCCCGCCTTCATGCGCAAGCGATCCGGCTGGAAGTCGCGTACCTGCACCGTCGTCGAACCGATCAGGTCCGAGTTGTACTGACTGCGCACGATCGACAGCGACAGCGTGTACGTGCCGGTCGGCGACGTTGCTTTCGTCGGATGCAGGATCTCGCCGAAGCCGGCGGCGCCAGCGAGATATGTCTCGCGTCGCACGACGATGCCGCGCGGGTCGGTCACTTCCAGGCGCAGCGGCAAGCGATCGAGATCGCCGCGCCAGTCCTGGCTACGCACGATCGCCGCCGCGCGGATCTCCTCGCCGGGCCGGTAGATCCCGCGATCGGAGAACAAATACGCCGCGAGCGCGCCGCGGTCGGCGTTGCTTTCCACGCCGCCGACGTCGAAGCGCGAGAAGTCCAGCGCTCGGTCGCGTACATCGAACGGTAGGAAAGAGCTATCGCCGCCGCGTCGTGCGAGATACAGCACCGGCGCGCGCTCGTTCTTGAAGCTCGCGAGATCCGGGAAGCGCACGTGGCCAGCGCTATCCGTCGTCTCGCTGAGCGCGGGCAGGCCGTTTCGTCCAATGATCTCGACAGTCACGCCGGCAAGCGGCGCACCAGTCGCGATCGATTGCACGAACACATCGTGCGAGCGGTCGACCGAGCGTTTCGCGACCAGACCGAGATCGGTCACGACGAGCAGTCGCCCGTCTGACAACCCACCTGTGTTGTTCCATTGCGTGCCGTACTCGCGCGCAGATTTCTCGTCGCCATCCCAGGCCTGCGCGCGCACCAGGAAGATGCCGCGTCGATCGCCGCCCTCGGCGTCGAGGAACTCGCCGAGATCCACAGCTTCGTACTGCGCCTTGCCCGGGGGCGCCGGCGGCAGCTCCAGCACTCGCACGAAACGCTCTGCGACGTTCGCTGCGTCGAACGACCAGTTCGAGAACATCGGTGTCGCGAAATTGCCGTTCGATTGCGTGACGAGGTGCTGCAACTGGCGCGGTAGCAGCCGATTGACCTCGACGCGGATCTTGCGCAAGTTGCGCGCGAACAGACTCAGCGTCTTTTCGCCGGACATCGATAGCAGCGAGCCCTGATGCATGATGCTCAGCTCGCGCGGAAAATCCGGCACGCGAATGATGCGCTCGACGCTCTCGCCGAGCTGATAACCGCCAAACGAGCGCAGGCCCGAGTCGATCTTCACGTAGATGTAGCGACCCGGATCGGCCTCGTAGCGCAGGCTGTGCAGCTCGTAGTGATCGCGCTCGCCCGGGATCTGCGTGAGTTGCAGCTGCGTGTCGCTGCGCAGGACTTCCGGCCGCAGGTTGCTCGCGTTCCACGCGAACGGCCGGTTGCCACCGCCGGCGTCGTACGGCTGCTGCAGTTTCGGATCGGGATGCTTCATCGGCAGCAGCCAGGCGTGCACTTTTGGCGGCAGCTCCTTCTCCAGCACCGAGAACGATGTCGTGATCAGCAGCACCTGGTCCGGCTCATTGCGCTCATCGCGCACGATGTCGAGCGCGACGTCTGCAATCTTCAGGCTGTTCAGTCCGGGCACAGCGACGTTGCTCGCGAGCTCCTGGCGCGTCTCGTTGCCGCCGCGCGCGGAGTGCACGCCCGGTGCGATCGCGATGTGCAGTCGACCGGCCTTCGCCGGCACTTCCACCTGACCGGAGTGCACGTAGGCGTTCAGCTTGAGCTTGTCGTACGTGACCATGAAGGTCGGCGCGCTCAGCTCCTTCTCGATCTTGTCGTTGATGCGCTCGAACATCGCGAGCTTGACGCGCTTCTCGAAGCTTTCCGGATCGACCGGATGCGTGAAGGAGATGCTGACCACCGCCTTCTTGTTCGCGGCGACCACCGGGTCCTGATAGAACTCCGTGTTCGCGACCTTCGCGACGAACGCAGGCGAGTCGAACTCGAACGTGTACTCACGCAGCTGCACGTGCCCGGCGGCGAACGTCTTGCGCGACAGCGACACTTCGAAGCGCTGACCGACGGGCCAGTCGCTCGACGGCTGGAAGCGCAGCACCTTGTCGTCGTCCCAGGTCCATTGGCCGGCGAGCTTCGGGCTCATCGAGATGCCAGCTTGCTCCGGCTCGACGCTGTGACCGGCGCGATCGAGCGGCGCAGTCGACGAGTCGAAGCGCACGAACAGCGGATTCGGCGGACGCGGCGGCTCGCACGCGTAGCAAGTGACCGGCGGTGGCGTAACGGCGAACGTGACTTCGACGGGCTGGGGCCGATTCTCGTACCAGCGCCATACCAGCACTGCAGCAACGACCAGTGCGAGTGCGCTTGCACTGATCAGAGCCGCGCGCCGTGGATTTGTCCGGGCGGCGTTTGCGGTTGCTGCACCATGGACGTGCAGGAACGACGCGGACCTCGAAACCCACTGCGGCGGCTGCCAGGAAACCTGTCCGAAAGCCGCCCGCAACCCGGACCGAAACCGCTCGCCCGCACCCATGGAGACCTCTTGTTCGCCGCCCGCTGCGACGGATTTTGGGCGCGGATTGTGCCGTAAGACGGGTGGAACTGTGGCGAAGCGGTGGCGTCAGAGAATCCCTGGTGGCCGCGGTTAGCGGTCGGTGCGGAAATGGGTTACGGTTAGCTCCATGCGTAAGTTGAGATGGCTTTTTGCTTTGTGGTCCGTGGTGTTGCTCGCCGCCTGCGGCGGCTCCGAGCCGAAGTGCGTGGATCCGGACGAGCCCTACCTGGGTGCCAAGAACAATCCGCAGATCCATGTCCCCGAAGGCATGACGCAGCCGAACCGTTCCGAGGCGCTGGCGATTCCGGAGACCAAGAAGGCAGCGAACCCGTCCGGTCGCACCGCCTGTCTCGACACGCCGCCTTCCTATTTCCGCTCCACGGGCACCGTGGCACGCTCGCCGGAGGAAGTGGTCGCCAGCTGGGCGCAGGCCTGGGCGAATCGCGAAGCGGACGCCGTCGTTTCGCTGTACTCGACGCAGTTCGTCGCGCCGACCGATTCGGCGGGCTCCAAGGAGTGGCTCGAGCAGCGCCGCGAGCAGGTCGCAACCGGCCCGGTGCCCGACTCGATGGTGAAAGGATTGAAGGTCGAGCCGGACGGCGCCGATCGCCGCATCGTGTCGTTCACGCAGCAGTTCGGCGTCAACGCGCTGAAGAAGCAGCTGATACTCGTGCGCGAAAGCGGCTCGTGGCGCATCGTCGAGGAGAAAGTCGCTCTGTAGCAATGGGGACAGTCCCCATTTCTGCTTTCATCTCATGAAGTCGCAAACATCGGCAGTCCATGCCGCGACGGCGCTGCGTCCCGGCGCAGTGCGCGACGCGATCATCGATCGACTCGAGCGGGCCCTTGGCAAGCCGCTGCAGGGCGCGACACGTCGCGACATCTATGATGCGCTGACGCTTGCCATTCGCGAGGAGCTCGCCGAGCGCTGGATCGCAACCGGCACTCGCGTGAAGCGCGCGCGAGTGAAGCGCGTCTGCTATCTCTCGATGGAATTCCTGCTCGGCCGCAGTCTCATCAACGCGCTGTCCTCCTTCGAGGACGGGTTGCTCGAAGAAGTTCGCGAAACCGTCGAGTCGCTCGGTCACGATCTCGATCGCATCGCCGCCGAGGAAGAAGATCCGGGCCTCGGCAACGGCGGTCTCGGTCGTCTCGCTGCCTGCTTCCTCGATTCGCTCGCGACGCTCGGCTATGCAGCGACGGGCTACGGCATCCGCTACGACTACGGCATCTTCACGCAAGTCATCGGCGAAGATGGCGCGCAGCGCGAAGTCGCAAGCTCCTGGCTCGGCGTGCACAACCACTGGGAGCGCGGCCATGGCGGCGTGCGTTATCGAGTGCGCTTCGGCGGCCGCTGCCACGCGACGCGCGACGATCAAAGTCGCATCCGTTACGAGTGGGTCGATACGCAGGACGTCTGGGCCGTCGGTTACGACCTGCTCATCCCCGGCAATCGCAGCCCGACGGTGAATCACCTGCGGCTGTGGTCCGGCCGCGGCATCACGCCGTTCAAGATCGAGGCGTTCAACGCCGGCAACTATGCCGCAGCCGTCGCCGATCAGATCGAGGCGAAGAATCTCACGCGCGTGCTGTATCCGGACGACTCGACGCCGCAGGGCAAAGAGCTGCGCTTCAAGCAGCAGTACTTCTTCGTGAGCGCGTCGCTCCAGGACATGCTCGCGCAGCATCTCTCTGAGCGGCGCCAGCTCAAGGATCTGTCGCAGGCGATCGCGATCCAGCTCAACGATACGCATCCGGCGATGACGGTCGTCGAGATGATGCGGTTGCTCGTGGACGTGTACGACCTGCCGTGGCCGGTCGCATGGAAGATCACGTGCGAGACCTGCAGCTACACCAATCACACACTGTTGCCCGAAGCGCTGGAGACCTGGCCGATCGCGTTCTTCGAGCGGCTGCTGCCGCGCCACCTGCAGATCGTCTACCAGATCAATCGCGATTTTCTGGAGATCGTCAGCGCGCGCTATCCGAACGACCTCGACCGGCGCCGCCGCATGTCGCTGATCCTCGAGGAAGGCGACCGGCGCGTGCGCATGGCGTACCTCTCGGTCGTCGGTTCACATCGCGTGAACGGCGTGGCGAAGCTGCACTCGCGGCTGATGCGCGAGACGATCTTCCACGACTTCGCCGAGCTGTGGCCGGAGCGTTTCGTCAACGTCACGAACGGCATTTCGGTGCGACGCTGGTTGAAGCAGGCGAACACCGGTCTCGCTGCACTCGTCACCGAGAAGCTCGGCTCAGCGTGGGAGAACGATCTCGAAGATCTCGAACGTCTGAAGTGGGCGATCGACGATGCCGATTTCTGCCAGCGCTTCCGCGCCGTCAAGCGCGCGAACAAAGAGCGACTCGCGAACACGATTCATCAGCTGCTCGGTGTCGACCTCACCGTCGACGCGATGTTCGACGTGCAAGTCAAGCGCATCCACGAGTACAAGCGCCAGCTACTGAATCTGTTGCACGTGGTCGTGCGCTACCAGCGCATCCTCGACAATCCGGCCGCGCCGATCGTGCCGCGCGTCGTGATGTTCGCCGGTAAAGCCGCGCCCGGGTATCACATGGCGAAAGCGGTCATCAAGCTCATCAACAACGTTGCGCAGGTCATCAACACCGACGCGCGCGTCGGCGACAAGCTGAAGGTGTGCTTCCTGCCCGATTACGACGTGTCACTCGCGCAGGAGATCATGCCGGCCGCGGACTTGTCGGAGCAGATTTCCACCGCCGGCATGGAAGCTTCGGGCACCGGCAACATGAAGCTGTCGCTGAATGGCGCACTGACGATCGGTACGCTCGACGGCGCGAACATCGAAATCCGCGACGCGGTGGGCGCAGAGAACATTTTCATCTTCGGCCTGACCGCCGAAGAGGTGGTCGCGCGGCGCGCGCAAGGCTACTCGCCGTCCGCAGTGCTGGCCGGCAGCGCCGAGCTCAAGCGAGCCATCGAGCTGATCGAGTCGGGCCACTTCACGCCGCAGAATATCTTCGACTCGAAGGTCGTCACCGATCGGTTGACGGCGGACGGGGAACATTTCATGGTGTTGGCGGATTTCGACGCCTACTTGGCCGCGCAGCAGCGCGTCGACGCGCTGTACACGAATCCCGACGAATGGACGCGCAAGTCGGTGATCAATGCGCTGAGCATGGGGCCGTTTTCGAGCGATCGCAGCGTCCGCGAGTACGCCGATAACATCTGGGGTATCAAGCCGGTTTTGTAGGCCCGTTTTGTAGAACGCACGTCCGATGTCCGACCTCACCGACTTCGATCTCCACCTGTTCGGCGAGGGCAATCACCACCACATCCATCGCAAGCTCGGCGCGCATTCGGCGGTGCGCGACGGCGTGCAAGGCACGCGCTTCGCGGTGTGGGCGCCAAATGCGCGGCGCGTCAGCATCGTCGGCGACTTCAACCACTGGAACGGGCACAGCCACGCCATGCAGCGGCGCGGTACCTCCGGCGTGTGGGAGACGTTCGTGCCGAAAGTCGGCCCCGGCACGCTCTACAAGTTCGAGATCGATAACGCGCACGGCCGGGTGCAGCTCAAATCGGATCCTTACGCGTTCCAGATGCAGCTGCGGCCCGACAACGCATCGATCGTCGCGGACATCGGCGGCTTTCACTGGAATGACGCCGAATGGCTCGCGCGCCGCGGCGGATGGGATCCGCTGCGCGCGCCGATCAACATCTACGAGCTGCATCCGGGCTCATGGCGTCGCTCGTGGCATCGCAAGCCCGCGTTCCTGACGTGGGATGAAATCGCCGAGCAGCTCATCCCATATCTGCACGATCTCTGCTACACGCACGTCGAGCTGGTCGGCGTCGCCGAGCATCCGTTCGACGGTTCGTGGGGCTACCAGGTGCTCGGGCATTTCGCGCCGACGGCGCGGCACGGTACGCCGCACGACTTCAAGCGCTTCGTCGATCGACTGCATCAAGCAGGCATCGGCGTCTTCATGGACTGGGTGCCCGCGCATTTTCCGAAGGACGCGCACGGGCTGGCGGAGTTCGACGGCACGCATTTGTATGAGCACGCCGATCCGCGCATGGGCGAGCACCAGGAGTGGGGCACGAAGATCTTCAACTACGGCCGTCACGAAGTGCGCAACTTCCTGGTCGCGAATGCGATGTTCTGGATCGAGGAGTACCACATCGACGGTTTGCGCGTCGACGCAGTCGCCTCGATGCTCTATCTCGACTACGGCCGCAAGCAGGGCGAATGGACGCCGAATCGCTACGGCGGCCGCGAGAATCTCGAAGCGATCGAATTCCTCAAGCAGCTCAACTGGACCATCGGTCACTACTTTCCGGGCGTGTTGACGATGGCCGAGGAATCCACGGCGTTTCCCGGCGTCACCCGGCCCGTGCATCTCGGCGGGCTCGGCTTCCACTTCAAGTGGAACATGGGCTGGATGAACGACACGCTGCGTTACATGGCGCTCGACCCGCTCTATCGCCGGCACAATCACAACCTGATCACGTTCTCGTTCGTCTACGCGTTCTCGGAGCATTTCATCCTGCCGCTGTCGCACGACGAGGTCGTGCACGGCAAGCGCTCGCTGCTCGACAAGATGCCGGGCGACGAGTGGCGCAAGCGCGCCAACTATCGGCTGCTGATCGGCTACCAGATCGCGCATCCGGGCAAGAAGCTGATCTTCATGGGCGGCGAGTTCGGCCAGTGGCACGAGTGGCGCGACTACGAGGATCTCGCCTGGGCCGCGCTGGCGCACCCGCATCACCAGGAATTACACGGTTGGAATCGCGCGCTCAATCGCCTGTATCGCAACTATCCGGAGCTGCACGCGAGCGAGCACGCCTGGGACGGATTTCGCTGGATCGATCCTGACAATGCGGCCGAGAGCGTGTTCGCGTTCCTGCGCCAGCGTCTGCCGGGCGAAGGCGGCACGCAGCTCGTGATCGCGTTCAACCTGACGCCGGTGCCGCGCGATCATTACTTATTCGGCGTGCCGCAGGCCGGACGTTATCGCAAGATCCTCGACAGCGATTCGCCGGCATTCGGCGGCTCGGGCTACTCGCAACAGGGCGAAGTCGAAGCGCAGGCCGAAGGCTGGCGCGATTTTCCGGCGCGCATTGCCTTGACGTTGCCGCCCTTGGCGATGGTGATATTCGAAAGGCTGTAGGTCGGGCTTTAGCCCGACAATCCGTGTCGCGTTGAAATCCGACCTACACGGATCGCCTCCGATTTGCGACCATCGCACCCCCCATGCATGCACTAGCCTCCGACCTCAGCGCCGCAGCAATGCTGCCTGGCTCACCCGAACCGCTTGGCGCCACGTGGACCGGCGAAGGCGTGAACTTCGCCGTGCACTCCAGTGGCGCATCCAGCGTCGAAGTGTGCATTTTCGATGCGACCGGCCAGCGCGAGATCGCCAGGCTTGCACTGCCCGAGCGCAGCGACGATGTCTGGCACGGCCTGCTGCCGGCGCCGCACGGTGTCCCCGGGCTGGTGTACGGGCTGCGTGCACACGGGCCTTACGATCCGCCACACGGGCTGCGCTACAACGGCAACAAGCTGCTGGTCGATCCGTACGCACGCGCGCTGGTCGGCAAGTTTCAGTGGAATCCAGCACTGCTCGGGCATGGCGAGAGCGATCGGCCCGATCCTGCGGACAGTGCTCCTTATAACTACAAGGCGCGCGTTATCGACAATGCATTCGACTGGGGCGATGACATATCGCCGTCGGTGCCATGGCGTGACACGGTCATCTACGAGCTGCACGTCAAAGGTTTTACGAAACTGCATCCGGCAGTGCCGGAGCGCGAGCGCGGCACTTATCTCGGCCTCGCACGACCCGAAGTCATCGCGCATCTCAAGCAGCTCGGTGTGACCACGGTGGAGTTGCTGCCGATCCAGGCATTCATTTCCGAGCAGTTCGTGACCGACAAGGGGCTCAGCAACTACTGGGGCTACAACCCGCTCGCGTGGTTTGCACCCGCGCCGGAGTATGCGGTCGAGGATGCAGTCACCGAGTTCAAGACGATGGTCAAGGCGCTGCATGCAGCGGGCATCGAGGTGATCCTCGACGTCGTGTTCAATCACACCGCCGAGGGCAACGAAACCGGACCGACGCTCAGTCTGCGCGGCCTCGACAATGCGGCGTATTACTGGCTGGAACCGAAGTCGCTCGCGCAATACGTCAATCGCGCGGGCACGGGCAACACACTCGCGCTCGGGCACGAGGCAACGCGCGACCTTGTGATCGATTGCATGCGTTATTGGGTCGAGGAGATGCACGTCGACGGCTTCCGCTTCGATCTGGCGCCGATCCTCGGGCGCGAGAACGGTCGCTTCCGCACTGACGCGCCGTTCTTCAAGGCACTGGCCAACGAGGCGTCGCTGCGTTACGTGAAGCTGATCGCCGAGCCTTGGGACATCGGCGTCGACGGCTACCAGCTCAGCCGCTTCCCGGCCGGCTGGTCCGAGTGGAACGATCTGTACCGCGACACGATGCGCGGCTTCTGGCGCGGCAACCCCGGGATCCTCGGTAATTTCGCCGAGCGTTTCGCCGGCTCCAGCGATCTGTTCCGCGCGAGCGGCCGACGTCCGACCGCGAGCATCAACTATGTTGCTTGTCACGACGGCTTCACGCTGTACGACGCGACCGCTTACAACGACAAGCACAACGACGCCAACCGCGAAGAGAATCGCGACGGCCACAATCACAATCTGAGCTGGAACTGCGGTGTCGAAGGTCCGACCGAAGATCCCGCGGTGATGGAGCTGCGCGAACGCCAGGTCCGCAACCTGTTCGCGACGCTGGTCGTCTCGCAGGGCGTGCCGATGCTGCAAGCGGGCGACGAGTTCGGCCGCACGCAACGAGGCAACAACAACGCTTACTGCCAGGACAACGAGATCAGCTGGGTCGATTGGGATCTCGCCAAGCGCCGCGTCTGGCTCACTGCATTCGTCCGACAATTGCTCACGTTGCGCAAACACGCGACGGGCCTGCGGCGTGACACCTTTCTCAAGGGCGCGCGCCAGGTCGATCGCGAGCACAAGGACGTGAGCTGGCGCCATCCGCTCGGTCACGAGATGAATGCCGGCGACTGGCACGACGAGAACGCGCGAGCGCTCGGCGTGCTGATCGGCCATGCCTTCGCGGATCCGCATGGAACCCCGAACGGGCATCTCCTGTTTCTATGCAACACCGGCGACAAGCCGGTGGACTTTCGCCTGCCGGCGCCGAAAACCAATGCGGTCTGGCAGGTAGTGTTCGACACTGCCCGCTGGCGCTCGAGCGATTTCGGCAAGCGCCTGGCAGCCGGCGAGACATGCGCCGTTTCGTTCCACTCCTGCGTGCTGCTCGCGGATGGCGATGCACCGTTGAGCGTGCGCAGCTTCTCGATGCAAACTTGAGCGAGGATGAACGCGGTCCAGGAACTTGCCAGGCTCTACGGCGTCGCTGACGCGTACGTGGACTATCGCGCGCAGCCTCGTGAGGTTTCGTTGCAATCGCAGGCCGCAATCCTCGCGGCCATCGGCGTCGATGCAGCGGACGAGCAGGCTGCGGCCGCGGCCATCCATCAGCACGAGACCGTTCGCTGGACCAAGCTGCTGCCGCCGGTCGTCGTGGTCGAGGTCGGTACGGCGCTCGTGGTGCCCGTCTCGGTGCCGCTCGAACTCGATGCGACGTGGCTCGAATGGCGCGTCACTCTGGAAGATGGCACGCGGCGCAGAGGCGTCTCGCGGCTCGACAAGCTCAAGGTCATCGAAGAAGGCAGCGCCGACGATCGCGCCTATCGCCGCTATTCGCTGACCCTGCCGGCCCTGCCACTCGGCTATCACATGGCCTCGATCGCGCTGGACACCGGGCTCAGCGGCCAGGTGCGTTTGATCGTGGCACCCGAGCATTGCTACCAGCCACAGGTCATCGCGGCTGGGACTCGCGCATGGGGCATCGCTGCGCAGCTCTATGCGCTGCGCTCGCCGCGTAACTGGGGCATGGGCGATTTCCGCGATCTGCGCGAGCTGATTCGTCACGCCGCGCCGCTCGGCTGCAGCATCGTCGGTCTCAATCCGCTGCATGCGCTGATGCCGGCCAACCCGGCGCACATTAGTCCCTACAGTCCGTCGAATCGGCAATTTCTCAACGTGCTGTACGTCGCCGTGGAAGACGTGCCGGATTTCGCCGAGTGCGCCGAGGCTCGCGAGCGCGTCGCTGCCGAGGAGTTCCAGTCGACGCTGCGTCGCTTGCGTGCGGCCACGAACGTCGACTACGTCGGCGTTGCCGCCGCGAAGTTCGAAATTCTCAAGCTCCTGTACGCGAGCTTCCGCCTCCATCATCTGGATAGCGACAGCAAGCGCGCCCAGGCGTTTCGCAGTTTCGTCGAGATGCAGGGCGAGCCGCTGCGTCTGCATGCCATCTACGATGCGCTCGACGCCCACCTGCGATTGCAGGGTCCGCAGTACTGGGGTTGGCCGAGCTGGCAGGAGGACTATCGCGATCCGGCGTCGCTGATCGTCAACCGCTTTGCGCGCGAGCGGGCGCAAGATGTCGAATACTTCCTCTATCTGCAGTGGCTCGCGGCCGAGCAGCTGACTGACGCGCAAAACACTGCGCGCCAGCTCGGGATGAGTATCGGCCTCTACGGCGACGTGGCAGTCGGCGCCAATTCAGCCGGCTCCGAGACGTGGTCGAATCGTCATCTCTATCGGCAGGGCGCATCCGTCGGCGCGCCGCCCGATGCGCTGGCCTTGAAAGGACAGGACTGGGGCATTCCGCCCCAGGATCCGAACGAGCTGCGCGCTCAGCAGTATCAGCCGTTCATCGGGCTGATCCGCAACAACATGCGGTACTTCGCAGCGCTGCGGCTCGATCACGTGATGTCGCTGTACCGCTTGTGGTGGGTGCCGCGCGGCCTGCTCTCGAAGGACGGCACATATGTGCACTATCCGCTCGAGGACCTGATCGCGATCATGGCGCTGGAAAGCGAGCGCGACGAATGTCTCGTGATCGGCGAAGACCTCGGCACCGTGCCCGAAGCGATGACGATCGCGATGGAGCACTATCGCGCGTACCACTACAAAGTGCTGCTGTTCGAGCAGGAGCCGAGCGGCAGATTCAAACCGCCGAGCGCGTATGTCCCGACTGCGCTCGCGGTGGTCACGACACACGATTTGCCGACGCTGCGCGGTTGGTGGGAAGAGGGCGACCTCGCGCTGCGCGATCGTCTCGATCTGTATCCGAGCGAGGACTTCAGGGCGCAGGCACACGCCACGCGTGCATCGGAGCGGCGCGAGCTGCTGCTCGCACTCGTTGCGGAAAATCTGTGGCGCTGGTCGCCCGATCAGCCGCTGCCGCCGTATTCACCGGCGCTGTCGCGCGCGGTGCATGCGTACCTGGCCATGTCGGAGGCCAACATCGCGATGATCCAGATCGAGGACCTGATCGGCATGGGCGATCCTGTCAACGTGCCGGGCACGGACACCGAGTATTCGAACTGGCAGCGCAAGGTCACGCAGGACACCGGCGATATCTTTGCGCGTGCCGACGTGCACGATATTCTCGCGGCCATGAATGCCGCGCGTCGCGGCGTACACCCTAACGACTGAGGTTCCCCATGCATCGCAGCCGTCTCGCCGGATTCATCATGGATTGCCGCACCGATGATCTGGAGCAGGCGGCGCAGTTCTGGAGCGCCGCGCTCGGCGTGCCGCTGAAGCCCGCGAGCGAAGAGCCGAGTACGCTGTATCGGCAGCTGATGACTGGCGACGGCCTGCACATCGAAGTGCAAAAGGTCGAGCACGAGAGTCGCGTGCACATCGACATTGAGACGGACGACCTCGAGGCGGAAGCGCGCCGGCTGGAAGCGCTGGGCGCGAAGCGCGTCGGCAAGGTGCACACCTGGTGCGTGATGCAGGCGCCGACCGGTCAGCGCTTCTGTCTCGTCAGGCCGCAGCGGCCCGGTTTCAAAGAGGACGCGAACGTCTGGAAGTAGCAGACGGTTCCCTAGGTTCCCCGACATAACGGTTACGGATCACGGACACGCCGGGTCGGCGGATCCATCGCGCCCGGCCGGGCGTATAGCCGACAGCGTTCGTTCACGGGAGGAACCCCACATGCTGTTCAGACTCAGGGATCTGCCGTCGTCCATCGTGCGCCCGCGCGTCACGCCCGACCCGCAGCATGCTGCGGAGCTGGCAAAGCGCATCAGCGAGCTCGCGTACAGCCCGGAAAACGGCTTCCATCGCGATCAGCGACAACATCGCCGGGCGATGCCGCGGCTGGTGCTCGTTCCCAGGTAAGCGCGCCTTAACCTCTGATAATCCCCCACACGACGAGCGCGGCGACGGCCGCGCCCGCCCAGAGCCGCCACACCGGAACTCGCTGCATTCCTGCTGTCGACGCGCTTGCGTCCGCTCAGCATCGGGCTGGTGAGATCGTTCCGGTCATACAGCAGATAGAACAGGATCGCGCCGACGTGCACGGCGGCCAGCGCGATGAGCACGTTGAACGACAGCTCGTGCGCTTCGGCGAGCACGCGGCCAGCATCGAAGCTGACGAGATGCGACAACGGGCCGGACTCGAGTCCGTCGATGTCAGTCGCGAACAAGCCGAGCGTCACCTGCACGAGCATCGCCAGCAACATCGCGACGACACTCCCATGCGGACATCATAAAAGACAGGGCCCGCGCGCTGTGCAGCGGCGGGCCCTCCGAGGCTGAAGAATTATCAGCGAGTCTTTACTGGGCGAGTGCTTACTGGCCGCTCTGGGCGAACCGCAACCGCACCATCGCGCGCTGCGCGACCTTCTCGCCGTTGCGCTCGACCGGCTCGAAGCGCCAGCCGCGGATCGCGCGGACCGCCGAGTCGTCGAACACGTTGGCCGGGCTCGCGTTGCGCACTTCGACGTCCTCGACCGTGCCGTTCGGC
>Ga0068863_100000762_pt1 | contig 32279 bp, 23 predicted proteins | sample KBSSwiS62_FD_66596 | JGI IMG/M metagenome (GOLD analysis project Ga0068863, IMG submission 66596) | Switchgrass rhizosphere microbial communities from Kellogg Biological Station, Michigan, USA - KBS Switchgrass S6-2 | ecosystem: Host-associated > Plants > Roots > Rhizosphere > Soil ... | reverse complement strand
CTCGTCACGACTCCCGACGGACGATGGTTGTACGTGTCGGACTATGCCGGGTTCATCTTCCGCGTGGACACGGCGACGAAGGCGGTGATTCGGCTGCTCGCGCCGCCGGATGTGGCGCTGTACGGCATCGACGGCCTCACGATGTACAAGGGGTCGTTGATCGGCGTGCAGAATGGCGTCGAACCGGCGCGCGTCGTGCGGCTCGATCTGTCGAGCGACGGCACGCGCGTCAGCGCCGCTCACATCATCGACATGAATCAGGCGCACGTCGCGGAGCCCACCATCGGCGTGGTGGCCGACGACACGTACTACTATGTCGCCAACAGCTTCGGTGCGCTCCTGCGCAGACCGAATTCCGTGCTCGCCAATCAACCGCTGGAAGAGCCGGTGATTCTCAAGCTGAAGATCGGTACGTAGTGTCCGCTACGTACAACAAAGCGCTACGCCAGAGCCTTGTACATGATGTGCGCGTCGACGAATCCCAACCGCGGATGGCGAAACCCGCCGGGTACGGTGCCGATGATCTCGAACCCCATGTGCTTCCAGAGGCGGACGGCGCGCTCGTTGGTGGACACGACGAGGTTGTACTGCATCGCCCGGAACCCGCGCGCCGCCGCCTCGGCTTGCGAGTGCTCGCACATTCTGGAGGCGACTCCTTTACCTCGCGCCTGTTCGGCGACGATGTAGCCGCAGTTGCAGACATGAGAGCCCGGACCGTCGAAGTTCGGCCTCACGTAGTACGTGCCCTGCAGCTGCCCGGTTGTTTCGTCGATCGCCACGAACACCTGCTTCGGTCTGCTCGTCCAGTATTCCCTGGCGTCGCCGGCCATGATGTCGGTTCGGATCGCGTACGTATCTCCCGCGCGGAAGACCGGCTCGAGGATGGCCCAGACCAGATCCCAGTCCTCCGGCCGGTACGGCCTGATGGTCATTGGCATCTCCCTGCGAATCAGCGAAGTCCCTTGCGCCGCCGCAGCCACCACTCAGTGGACAGACCCACTGCAAACGGCAAGATCCACCACCCCGATCGCATCGGGTGTGTAGTCGTACGCACAAGCGGGGCGCTGACTCTGCGGCGCAGGTAGGCTTCGAGGTCGGCCAGACGATCTGGTGAGACGTCGACGCCGCCGCGCGAAGTCGCGAGCAACGACAGCGGAACAAGGCTCTCCGCGCGACGTGCAGAGGGATCGACCGCCATCACGGCCGATCCTGTCGTGCCCTCGGCCCCGTCCGCGCCAGCCGAGACGGTGATCCGCTGCACACCGGCCTGAACCGCCTTCGAGGCTTCGGCGGGCTGGCCGGCGGCGAAGGATCCGCTGAAGACGTCCGCTTCCGCTTCGGGCCATAACCGAACCGACTCGCCCGAATCGAGCCGTGCCGAAACCTGAAGCGGGCCGGCGGCGCCAGCAGCGAGCGCAGAGCGATGAACGCGGGCCACGATGCGCAGCGACTCTCCTGGACGGGCGACTGCCGGCGCGATCTCCACGTCCACGGCCTGCGGCGTCGCAAGCGCCACGCCCGCAATCGCCGATCGCCAGAACCGATCGAATGCCGAGTCCTTGTCTGCCCTGTATCGCCACGCGTCGAGAGCGCCGGACACGAGAATGCGGCCGGCGCCATGCGGAATCAGGCAGACGACCGGCTCGTTCGAACCCGCGACTCGCGCCAGCACCGTGGCAGCCGGCACCGCAGCACCTGGCACCCCGGCACCTGGCACCCCGGCACCTGGCAGCCCTGCACCTAGCACCCTGGCACCTGGCACCGTAGCACCTCCGAATGTCAGCAACTCCGATGCCTGGAGAGCCGGCAGGGGTGGCGCGACTGCCAGCACCGATGGACGCTCGAGAAGCGCCTCGCGGATGGTCGCGCCAGACAACCATTCGGTCCACGGCGCGATGCCAGGCCGCGCGTCCGGCAGCAGAACCAGCGACCCACCGCGCTGGCGCGCGAACCAGTCGAGCCGGTCGCGATCTGAAACCGTCAACCGATCGAGTCCGCCGACAACGACCACGGAAAACGCTCGCAGCGCCGCCTGATCGAGTGACGCAGGGTCGCCGCTGACGATGCGGATGCCGCGCGACGGATAGTCGAGGCCGCTGACGACGAACCGCTGGTCCGCCTCGATTGCGCGGCGGACGAACGTGGCAATCCACGACGGTCGCGGCTCGTAGAACAGCACGCGCTGCGGCGCGGCTTCTTCGACAAGAACATCGCTTGTCGCTGCAGTCGATGGCTGGCTGGCCTCCGACACCCGCACGCGCAGGTGCCACGGCGGCAAATCGAGCGGCATGGCATCGAGCGTCAGAACCGCGCGCCGGCTGCCAGCGGTCCACGTGTGCGACACACGCGCGACCTCGACGTCCGGATGGCCAACCGGTCCGGCAGCGACAGCGACCACAGATGTTGCCGCGGTCGCAGGCTGAGCAGCGAGCGTGACCTCGAGCTGGATCCGCGTGCCACGCGGCACCGCTCGCGGCGCCCGGACGCCGGCGATCATCGCCGTCCCTCGTCGAGGGTCGGCGTCAAGAGTGACCGTCGACGTCCGCGGCGGAAATGCGTCCGCGCGATCCGGATACTCACGACCAATGACAATAGCCGCGGCGGCCCCGCGGTCCGGCCCCGCGACCTCGAAATCCGCGCGCAGGTCACGTGTTAGACGCTCGCGGACTCCCAGCGACACGGGGTCGTTCGGCCGCTGCAGCGTAATCGCGAGGCGCGAACGCGGGCGGGCAGCGACCATCAGAGGCGGATCGAGCAGCGCCGCAACGGCGATCGCAACGGCCGTCAATCGGAGAAGCCGTTCGATCATCGTGCCCCTTCCGGTCGAGGCGTCGTGGACGCCCCCGAAGGACGCCGAAGCGGCGAGGAAGCACCAGGCACGGGCGCGGCGCGGAGGGCATCGGCGAACGGCCCGGCAAGCGCCGGCGCGGCGGCCTGAATCGGCGGATCCGCCAGGACGCGTGCGGCTTCTGCCGCAACGTCGGCGGCCGCCGCGTCCACCGTTCTCCGTCTCGCGTCTGCAGTCGTCGTCGCCCACGTGCTGGCGAGACGCTGCAGTTCGGTGGCGGCTCGGCGCAGGGCAACCGATTCGGGATCGACGGCGAGCGCCTGCCGTGCCAGCACGGCCGCGCGCGCGGGGCCAAGGCTGGCCCCGTCACGGAGGAACGCACCGAGGCCGGCCATGACGTCCTGCAGTTGAGCGGCACGGCGATTCTCGGGCGCCGGGGCTCTCGTTCGTGCCCAGCCCGAGGCGTCTTTCAGGTCGCCGGTGAGACGACGCGCGGGATCGAGGCTGGCGCGGCTGGCAAAGGCCCGCAGGATGTAGCGGTCGCGCGCGAACGCTCGCTGGAGTGCCGTAACCGCGGCGCGCTCGGCCACGAGCGCCTCCGCGGTATTCGTTCCGGTCAGCAGTTTCTCGGCCTGGCTCATCGCGGTGGTGGCGGCCCGAAGATCGCGCTGGCCGCGGTTCCGCAGCCGGCCTTCCTGGAGCTCCGTCGACTGCTCCGCCTCCACTTCCTCATCCTGGACTTCGCCGCCGAGCATGAAGACGAACTCCGCGCGAATCATGCGCTGCTCCACGGCCAGATTGAGCGCCGCGTCAGCCAGCTCCTCGGCTGCCATCGCCGCCCGCCGCTGATGCAAACGCTCGGTCTTGATAATCAGCATCTGCTGGCTCAGCGCGTAGCGGCTCTCCTCCTCGGGAAGCGTGAACGCATCGCCGGCAGCCACACCGAGCTTCGAGATCTCGATGAAAAAGGCGTCCGAGCTCGCGCTGCCGTCGCCGGGCCGCTCGTCGGCGGCGACCGCTCGATACACCAGCATGTCGCCCTCCTTGAGATCGAGCTCGTCGAGCGATCGCGCGGCGCCACCCTGCCATTCGCGTGCCGACGCGCGGGTCAGCGTCAGCGGGATCTCTCCTTCCTTGAACTCGAATTGCTCGCCCGAGCCCGACACCTTGGTGTAATGGAGCGCCAGCGAGCGGAGGCCGTAATCGTCCGTCGCGCGCGCGTCGAAACTGATCCGCGGGTTGCCGCCGGCGTACACCAGATCGCGCCCGGGGACGGTGACGCGCACGCTTGGTAACCGGTCCGGTGAGACGACCACCGGTATCGTCCGGCTGATGTCCCCCGCGGTAATGACGATGTAGCCCGTTCGCGTCAGCGTCAGACGGCCAGTGAACCGTCCGTCCCCATCGCGGACGAGCGAGGCGGCCGTGCCGTTCTGTTCGACTGCGACGTTCGCAGCCGCCGAATCGAGAGCGATCGCCAGCGCGCTACCCTGAACGGCGTCGATTTGTGTCGGGTCGGTCGAGGTCGTGGCCGCGAGGCCGGTATAAGCCGGCGGTTGAATCGTCGCGGTCAGTCGGAGCGGCTCTGCCGGGGCCTGCTTCGACGCCGCCACCGTTCCGCGGCGCGTTGCAGACGATCGCCGCCAGGTCGCCAGTCCCACGACGCTCCACGCGACCGCCGCCACGAGGACCACCCGCACCAGCCGCGTCGCCGGAACAGTCCGCGCGAGGTCGATCGACGTCGCGCGCGACGCCGCCTTCGCCATGACCCGCTCACGCGCCGATGGAGTGACTGCGAGCGTTCCCTCCGAGATCTCGTTCCAGGTGATGAGGAGATTCCGCAGCTCCGGATGGCGCCGCTCGGCAGCTGCCACGATCGAGCGACGCCGCGAGTCCTGCCATCGCCACGCGACGTAGGCGATGGCGGCAACGAGACCCGCTACCCGCGAGCCTGCTGCCGCCGCAATGCCGACAGTGATGCCTTCCGCTATCGCGAGCAGGCGCGCGCGACGCGTCGCACTCCGGACAATGGCGACGATCGCCTGTTCGTCAGGCGACACGCTCGTCCTCCTCGTAGGTCGAGGTCTTTTCTTCGTCTTTGGCGCGCCGGACCCAGGTCTCCAGCGCCAGCAGCGCGATCACGAGGACCCACAACCCGCGCCGATCGTCGCGCTCGACGCGATCGACAGGCGGCGCGGTGACGGATGCCGGCGGACGGCTCCACGCCCGCAGCTGCGATTCCGGAATCGGCAGCACTTCCGCCTGCCGCAAGTCGGGCGGACCGCCCAGGGCGTTGACCATCGCACGCAGCAGCAGCGGTGTGACGAGACTGGACGGCGGCGCACTACTGACGAGGACGAGGCTCGCTCTGGAGGCGGCGGCGACTGCCACGGGACGCCCGTCCGGCGTCAGGAGCAGCGGCTGCCACGGCATCGCGCTGAATCGAGGGTCGCTCAGCCCAGCCGGCGTCTGTGCTCCGGCCGCCTGCAGATCGCGATCGCGCGCGATCGCCGCAACCGCATCGGCTATCCAGGATTCGGTGACCGGACCTCCATCCGCGACCGCGGACGGATCGATCGACGGGTCGAGCAGCACGAGACGGCCGCGCCGATTCGCCGCCGGAGCCCAGACACGCTGCGAGCGTGCGGCGGCAATCGCTGTGTCGACAATCGGGCGTGCATCGATCGAGCAGATGACGTCAACCGGGAACGCCTCCGGTGCGGCTGCACCCGTCTCCTGCACGCTGGTCTGGATGTCCTTCAGCGTCACCTGCTGCTGCACGACGATCGACCCCGATCCATCCGCTCGGCTCAAGCCTTCGGCCTTCGACAAAGCTCGGGCCGACCCTGAGCCTGCCGCCCCTCGAGTGTCCTCGGGGCGACCCTGAGGCTCTCGAAGGGCCGAAGGGTCGCGCTCCATGCCAAGGACACGGCCGCCGGCGATGCTGCGCTCGGCCGGCAGGCCACCGCTCGGCCCGAATCGAATGCCGATGCCCGGAGGTATGACTGCGAGATCATCAGCACTCACAGACCCCAGCGCCAGCGGACCGACGATCAGCAGCTCGCGTCGCGCGGGCGGCGCGTTCTCGAGCCACGCGACGGCGCGCGGGATGGCGTCAGCAACGGCGGGCGCTTCGAAGGTCTGGGAGAGAAACACTGGCGGTTGGAGCGCGGCCCGCGCGACATCGGCCACCACAATCGCGCGGACGACGCGGGCGTTCCATGCTTGACGCTGCGTCCGCGTGACGATGAGCGGCCCGGCCAGGGCGGCGACGGCGGCGACGACGATCGCCGCGCGGATCGCGAGCAGCGTCACGTCCTCGAGCAGGTGGCGCCGGATCGACGCGAGACGCCCCTGCTGCAGGAAACGCAGCGACGGAAACGCCAGCCGCTCTGCCTTTCGCTGCACGAGGATGTGGATCACGATTGGTCCGGCGATCGCCAGGAGCCCGATCCACGCCGCGGGATTCAGCCAGATCACGACCGGTTCAGCGCTGCCGCGCCAGCAGGAAGTTACGCAGGCCGTGAGCCGGGGGCGTATCGGTGACGATCAGCGAATACTGGAACCCTTCGGCGCCGGCCCGGCGCCGGCATCGCTCGAGAAAGGCGGCGACCGCGTCGGTGTACTCGCGACGCGCCAGGCCCGCATTCACCGAAACGGTTCGGCCGGTTTCCAGGTCCGCGAACTCGAAGTCGCGTCTGTACGGAAACTCGACCTCTTCGCGGCTCATCATCTGAAACAACACCACCTCGTGGCCCATGCGCGCCGCGCGTTTGAGCTCGTTGAATGTCGCGTCTTCCTCGTCGTAGAAATCCGACAAGACCAGCAACAGTCCCCGGCGATTCAGCCGCTCACCAGCGCGCCGGACGGTTTCCGCAGCGTTCCACTGGCCGGACGCCTCGACGCCGCTCAGTGCGGCCAGCAGGGCGCGAAGGTTGTGGCGCCCCGCTCGCGCGGGAATCATGCGAGAGCCCGCGACCAGACCGACGGCGTCACCCTGGCTGGAAACAATGTGCGCCAGCGCCGCCGAGAGAATCATCGCGTACCGATACTTCGACACCGCCTTCGGAAACGACATGGACGCGCTCGTATCGAGGACGAGGGTGGCCGCCATGTTCGTCGTCTCACGAAACTGCTTGGTGTAGAGACGGTCGGTCCGCGCGACCAGCTTCCAGTCAACGTATTTGAGGTCGTCGCCGGGACGATAGTGACGATACTGGCTGAACTCGGCGCTATAGCCATGGAACGGGCTGCGGTGCAGTCCCGACACGAGCCCTTCGACGACGATGCGCGCGACTAGCTCGAGGTCGGCGATTCGAGCGAGCACCTCGGACGGACAGACCGCCGAATCCCGAATCCCGATTCCCGAATCCCGTCTCATGGCGCGGGCACCGCCTCGAGCAGACGGCCGACGATCTGATCGGCGTCGATGCCGTCGGCTTCCGCCTGGAAATTCAGCAGCACGCGATGACGCAGCACCGGCAGCGCGACCGCGCGAATGTCGTCCGGCGAGGCCACCGCCCGGCCGTCGAGCAGCGCCCGCGCCTTCGCGCCGACAATCAACGCCTGTCCGGCGCGCGGACCAGCGCCCCACTTCACCCATTGCCGGACCGCCGGCGGCACGCCGTCCTCGGCGGTGCCACCGGGCCGGCTGGCTCGAACGATTCGCAGCGCGTATTCGATGACGTTCGATGCCGCCGGTACTTCGCGGACCAGATGACGCATTGCTTCGATGTCGGCGGCGGTCGCAACCGGCGTGATGACCGGCTCGTCGTCGCCTGTCGTCGCCGTCAGAATCCGCTGCTCCTCCGCAAAAGACGGATAGTCGATGACGATGTTGAACATGAACCGATCGAGCTGCGCTTCGGGCAGCGGATACGTCCCTTCCTGTTCGATTGGATTCTGCGTCGCGAGGACGAACAGCGGACGCTCGAGTGGAAAGCGCATGCCGTTGACGGTGACCTGATACTCCTGCATCGCCTCGAGCAGCGCCGCCTGCGTCTTGGGCGGCGTGCGGTTGATCTCGTCCGCGAGAATCAGGTTCGCGAACACCGGGCCGGGAATGAATCGCGTATCGCGGCGGCCGGTGGCGCGATCCTCCTCGATGACTTCCGTGCCGATGATGTCGGATGGCATCAGGTCGGGGGTGAACTGAATGCGGTTGAACTTCAAGTCGACCGCCTGCGCGAGCGTCTTGATCAGCAGCGTTTTTGCCAGACCCGGCACGCCGCGCAGCAGGCAATGGCCGCCGGCGACGAACACGGTGAGGATTTCCTGGACGACCGCCTGTTGGCCGATGATGGCGCGCCCGAGCTCGTCGCGGAGACGCGACGCGAGGCGCTGCGCGTCTTCGAACGAGAGCATCGGGGCGATTGTATCAGCGGACGGACGAGGGGCCGCGCCAGGTGGGCTGTGTCCAGGCGAGTCGTCCGTTCGACTCGAGCACTTTCGCGCGCACGTACATTTCGTCGCCGCGAAACACGTACTCGGCCGGACTCGATTCGGCCTCTTTCAGGATCTGACCGTTCCGGCCGATGAACTGGATCCGGTACTTGCTCTCGGCTCGCTGCTTGATCGTGATCGAGATGTGCTTCGCGTCCGACTGGGAGTCGGTCAGCTCGACGCCGGTGGACGCATAGAAGTCGCCGCGCTCGAGCGCCTCGACGATCGGCCGGGGCGCCAGCCGCTCGGCCCGGACGAACACCCATCCGCGTCCCGGCCCCGGGACATCCGGGTTGCCTGGCTGCTTGAACACGTGCGCATCATCGTCTGCGATGCCGTACAGCACTTTGCCGCTCGAAAGCAGGCGATCCCAGACTTCTTCCATGCCGGGGACGCCGCCGCCGCCGAGGTTGTTGACCGCATGATGACCGTTGTAGATCTCGAACAGCTTCGTTCGCTCCACCTGCCTCAATTCGTCGGCGCTGATCGCCCAGCCGAAGTTGGGGTGGTTGATGTGTGGAATGCCGTTGGCGTTGCGGATGGCGTCGACGTTGCGCTGGACCACGTCGACCACGCTCGATCCGCTTCGGGGGTCGACCTTCCCCGACACGTCGAGCCCGTTGATATGAAGCGGCTTCCTGCCGAAGGTGTCGGTGACCTCTTCACCCTTGACGACCAGGAACCGATCGTCGGCGCCGTGCACGGCGTTGAGGCCGTCGACGCTCGTGAGCACGTTGTGGTCGGTCAGGACCAGGAACTGATACCCGTGCTCGCGGTACCACCGCACCACGTCGTCAGGGGTGCTGTCGCCGTCGCTGTTGAGCGTATGGGTGTGCGTGTTTCCCTTGTACCAACGGCCGCCGCGCGAGCCTTCCTGGTCGGCAATCGCGCGTGGACCGCGCGCCGCCGCGATCGCGAACGCCGCGACGGCCGCCGACACAATTGCCACGCGGCGCGCGTCGACCATCAGCCGGCCTTCTGGGAAATCTTGGCCCAGGTATCGCGAAGCGAGACCGTCCGGTTGAACACCAGGGCATCCGCGGTGGAATCGGGATCCACGCAGAAATAGCCGAGACGCTCGAACTGCACGCGCGTGCCTGGGACAGCCCCCGCCAGGCTCGGCTCGGCCTGCGCGCCGTGCAGGACCTCGAGCGAGTGCGGATTGACGCAGTCGAGGAACGTCTTCCCTTCAGGCACGTTCTCCGGATCCTCGACCGCAAAGAGACGGTCGTACAAGCGGACCTCCACCGGGAGGGCGTGCGCCGCCGAAACCCAGTGAAGCGTCGCTTTGACACGTCGCCCGTCCGGCGAATCGCCGCCCCGCGTTGCGGGATCGTAGGTGCAGCGCAGCTCCTGCACCTCGCCGTGCTCGTCCTTGACGACCTCGTTGCACGTGATGAAGTAGGCGCACCTGAGGCGCACTTCTCTTCCCGGGGAGAGCCGAAAGAACTTCTTCGGCGGCTGCTCCATGAAGTCGTCGCGTTCGATGTACAGGACCCGCGAGAATGGCACCTTGCGCGTGCCCGCCGCCTCGTCCTCTGGGTTGTTGATGACGTCGACCTCCTCGACCTGGCCCTCCGGGTAGTTCGTCAGCACGACCTTCAGCGGACGCAGCACGGCCATCACGCGCGGCGCGCGCCGATTGAGGTCCTCCCGCACGCTGTGCTCGAGCTGCGCGACGTCGATGACGTTTTCCTTCTTCGCGACGCCGATGCGGGCGCAGAAGTCGCGGACGGCTTCCGGCGTGTAGCCGCGGCGGCGAAGGCCGCTGATCGTCGGCATTCGCGGATCGTTCCAGCCGGAGACGACCTTCTGCTGTACGAGCTGCAGCAGCTTGCGCTTGCTCATCACGGTGTAGTTGACGCTCAGCCGCGCGAACTCGTACTGATGCGGTTTGTCGCCTTCAACGAGGTGATCCACCAGCCAGTCGTATAGCGGCCGGTGATCCTCGTACTCGAGCGTGCAGATCGAATGCGTGATGCGCTCGATGGCATCGGACAACGGATGCGCGTAGTCGTACATCGGGTAGATGCACCACGCGCTGCCGGTCCGATGATGCGGCGGCGCATGACGAATCCGGTACAGCGTCGGATCGCGCATGTTGAAGTTGGGCGACGCCATGTCGATCTTTGCGCGCAGGATGTGCGCACCGTCCGGGAATTCTCCCGCGCGCATCCCGGCAAAGAGCGCCAGATTCTCCTCGACGGATCGATCGCGGTACGGACTGTTCCGTCCCGGCTCGGTCAGCGTGCCGCGGTAGGCGCGAACCTCGTCGGCATTCAGGCTGTCGACGTAGGCCTTCCCCTGCTTGATCAACGTGACGGCAAACTGGTAGAGCTGCTCGAAGTAATCGGACGCATAGAGCTCGGCGTTCCACCTGAAGCCCAGCCACTCGACGTCTTCCCTGATGGCGTCGACATACTCGACGTCTTCTTTGGTCGGGTTCGTGTCGTCGAAGCGGAGGTTGCAGATGCCGCCCCGCTCCTCGGCGATGCCGAAGTTCAGGCAGATGGACTTCGCGTGTCCGATGTGAAGATAGCCGTTCGGTTCAGGCGGAAACCGCGTCGCCACGCGCCCATGGTGCTTCCCGGACGCGAGATCCTCGTCCACGATGGCGCGGATGAAGTCGATGGGTGGGGACGCGGCGGCCGTTCGATGGTCGTCGCTCATATGCTCGGATTATTGTATGTCCGTCCGCCTTCGCCCTTCGGGCTACGGCGTGACAGAGCCCTAGCCAGCATCTCTCGCTAGGGCTCTGCCTTCCAGCGGGCGGCTATCTTCTTGCCCTCTTCTCCAGGCACCCAGACGACCACGGCCTTCGCGCCGGCCGGACCCGTCTTGTGCCGGACCGAGTCGGGCGGCTTCACGTATCCGGTCATGCCTGGCTTGAGGACGTGGCTCTTGCCGTTGACAACGTGATCGAGCTCGCCGGACACGATGTAGAACATCTCGATCGCGCCGTGCTTGTGGTCGCCCGAGTCGCTGTTCGGAGGAAAGGTGATCTCGCCGAGCGTCACGTCGGAGCCGACGTTCGTTTCGTCCAGGAAGAGCTTCAGCGTGGTGCCGCCAGGGGCGCGATACGTGGGGCCATCGGCCTTTCCGGATTGCGCCTCGCCCCGCGTCACGATGCAGAGCAGGACCGCTGCCGCGAGCGCAGTGTGTCTCATCATGCCAACAGTGTAGCCAATCGCGCGATGCTCAGCTCGCCGGCGTGCGCGACGCGAAGGTCGGCGCCGGTCAGGTCGTGCCCTTCGGTCAACGGGTGAGGAATCGCCACGCTTTTCATGCCGGCTGCTCGCGCCGCCACGATTCCCGGTCCCGAATCCTCGATCGCGATCGATCGCGCCGGATCAGCCCCAAGACGGCGCGCCGCCTCGAGATAGCCGTCGGGCGCCGGTTTTCGGTGGACGACGTCATCGCCGGTGACAATGGCGCCGAACAGCGGCGTCAGCCCCAGACGTTCGATGCCTGGTGCGACCCAGCGCGCAGGTCCGGACGAGGCCACCGCGCGCGGGATGCCGGCGGCAGCCAGGGCGTTCAAGAGGTCGCGGATGCCCCGCATCGGTTCGCGCGGCACGAGCTCCAGAAAGATGCGCCGTCTCTCGCGTTCGAAGGTGTCGCGATCGGGCGGCCGTGGCGAGCGCTCGCACAGGACATTGTGCCACCGGGCCGCGAGCCCGTCGGACCACAGGCCGATCTGATCGCACCACTCCTCGCGGGTCAGCTCGGCGCCGCACTCCTCGTAGATGCGCCGGTGCGATTCGAACTCGGGCGTTTCGCTGTCGAGGATGATGCCGTCGAAGTCGAACACAACCGCCGAGGGGAGCGCCACCACTCCATGTTAGCCCGCCCCGCCAACGGAGAGGACGGGGCGAACGGGATCACACGGAGAAACAGAGGCACGGAGACAAAACGGAGAGGTCGGGTTCGAGGGCGTCGCGAAGCGACGCCGCGCGGACAGATCGGATCGCGGAAACGAGCACCATCCGCGAGTTCGGTGTTCGTTTCCACGATCCGATCCGTTCGCGCTAGTCGGCCTGCAAAGCAGGCCGACCGTCGAACCCGTCAGCTCTGTTCGTCTCTGTTGCCGTTTCTCTGTGGTTATGCCGTTCTCTCCGTACGCTCCGTTCACTCGGCGCGCAGCGCGATCATCGGGTCGACGCCCGTCGCGCGTCGCGCGGGGATGTAGCTGGCGAGGAGCGCGACGAGCGCGAGGAATACAGCGGTACCCACGTAGCTGAGCGGATCGGTCGCCGTGACGTTGTAGAGCAGACTGGTAACGACCCGCGTCACGCCAAACGCGCCCAGCACGCCGCACACGATGCCGGCCGCGGCAAGTCGCGCGCCGTGGCTGACGACCAGCGCGAACACATTCTGCCGGCTCGCGCCGAGGGCCATTCGCACACCGATCTCCTGCGTCCGCCGCGATACTGCGTACGAGAGCACGCCGTAGACGCCGATCGACGCGAGAAGCAGTGCCACGGCGCCGAAGATCCCGAACATCCACCCGAACAACCGGTACTGCCAGAACGAGTTCAACCGCCCCTCTTCACCGGTCTGGATGTTGAACAGCGGCAGCGTCGGATCGGATTTGCGGATTTCCTGGCGAACCGCCGCGGTGATGGCGGCGGGCGATCCGCCGGCGACGCGAATCGTCAGCCCGGTGTTGCGGGTGGGTTCGTAGGGATATGAGATGAAGGCGTACGGCGACGGCTTGCCGTCCCGGACAGAGAACAGACGAAAGTCGCCGACCACGCCAATGACCGTGATCCACTCCGGCTGTTTGTCCTCGAGCCGGCGGAAGCGCTGGCCGACCACGTCGGTGCGGTTCGGCCACAGCCGTTTCGCGAACACGCCGTTGACGATCGCGACGGCCGATCGACTCTGCCCCTCGGCGTCAGTGAAGTCGCGCCCGGCGACCAGCGGCACATTGAGAGTCTTCAGGAGATGGGGCGTCACGCCGAAATACGAGACGTTGGGCTCCTGGCCCTCTGCGAACGCCACGCCTTCTGGAACGACCGCGCCGCCCGATCCGCCGCTCGCCAGGGGAACCATGTTGGAGGCCATCGCCGACGCGACGCCAGGCAGCGCTTCGACCCGGCGGACGATGTCGTCGACGCGACGGATCATCGCGTCGCGAGGCTCGTACCCATCGCCTGGCATGTAGAAACGCAGGGTCATCAACGGCGCGGTGTCGATACCGGCGCGGGCGTCCTGCAGGTTCAGGAAGCTGCGAACGAACAGCGACGCGCCGACGAGCAGCACCAGCGACAGCGCGATTTCGAGGACAACGAGCGTGCTGCGGAGGCGGCTCCGTGCCCCGCCTGCGCTGCCGCGGCCACCATCTTTCAGCGAATCCTGCAGGTTCGTTTTCGCGGCCTGGAACGCCGGTGCCAGGCCAAAGATGAGACCGGTCAACAGGGCGACGACGCCGGTATACACGATGACGCGCGGGTTCATGCTCCAGTCGATGTAGTACGGCGCCTGGTTGTTCGGCGGAATCGACGCTGTGAGCCATTGCAGTCCGACATAGGCGACCGCGACGCCGAGCGGAGCGGCGGCCACCGCAATCAGGACGCTCTCGGTGAGCAGCTGCCGGACGATGCGGCCGCGTCCGGCGCCGAGCGCGGAGCGAACCGCAATTTCGCGCTGACGAACAGTCGCGCGCGAGAGCAGTAGGTTGGCGACATTGGCGCACGCGATCAGCAGCACCAGGCTGACCGCGCCCATCATCGTGAAGACGACGAGCCTGATGCTGTCGGGCACCATGTCGTCGCGAAGCGAACGCGCGGTCGCGCCCCATCCCTGATCGTCGCGCTGCTCATCAGCCAGCTGTAAGCCGACCGCCGCGATGTCGCGCCGCGCCTCCTCGAGCGAGACGCCCGGCTTCAACCGCGCCATCGCCTGCAGGTTCCGAGCCGTCCGCGGGCTCTTGAACTCGATCGGCGTCTGCGCAATCCAGAGCTGGGCCTGTTCCGGAAACTGAAAGCGCGGCGGCATGACGCCGATGATGGTATGCGGCTGGCCGTTGACAGTGACCGTACGGCCGACGACCGAGGGATCGGCCGCATACCGACGCTGCCAGACGCCGTGGCTGAGCAGCAACACGCCCGCGGCGCCAGGCCGATCCTCTTCGGGACGAATCTGGCGGCCCAGGATCGGTTGCACGCCGATCATCGGAAACATGTTCCAGCTGATGGTGGAACCGTTGAAACGTTCGGGCTCCTCGCTGTCCGACAGCGTGAGGCTCCGCCCGGTGACGGTGGCGATGTCGGCCAACGATCGCGTGCGCGCTTTCCAGTCCTGCACGTCGAGATACGACACGGCGCCGCGATCGATTCCGTTGACCTGGTGCGTCGTGTGGAGCGAGACCAGACGCTCGGGGTCGCGGAATGGCAACGGCCTGATCGCCACGGTGTCCACCACGCTGAAGATGGTGCTGTTCACCCCGATGCCGAGCGCCAGGCAGGCGATGGTGAGCGCGGCAAACCCGGGGTTCTTCACCAGTGTTCTTGCGGCGTAGCGCACGTCCTGAAGGAGGGTGTCCATCTGGGACTTAGACGTCGGCGACCCGCGGAAGTTTCGATACAATCCGCCGCATGCGAAGGGTCATAACGGCGTTCATGCTGATCGCGGCGGCCACCGTCGTGCACACAGTCGCCGACGACAGCTCGCCCGCCGCCATGATGGCGCGGATCGAAGGCGCACAGTCGCCCAACCGGCAAGGGCTCGATCCGCTCACGCTCCAGCAGCTGATGGAGCGGTTTCACGTACCCGGTGTGAGCGTCGCCGTCATCCGCGATTTCGAGATCCACTGGGCCAAGGGATACGGCGTGGCAGACGTGGAATCAGGCGCCCGGGTCGACGCCGACGCGCTGTTCCAGGCGGCCTCGATCAGCAAGCCGGTCACCGCGATGGCTGCACTCCGGGCGGTTCAGGACGGGAGGTTCTCGCTCGACGCCGACATCAACACGATTCTGAAATCGTGGAAGCTGCCGGCCGGCGAGTTCACGCGCCGCCAGCCCGTCACCCCGCGCGCGTTGATGAGCCACACATCCGGTCTGGGCGACGGCTTCGGCTTCCCCGGCTATCACCCCTCCGCGGCGCGGCCGACAATCGTCGAGATTCTGAACGGCAGCAAGCCGTCGAATGTCGGCCCGGTGCTGATGGAGCGCGAGCCGTTCACGGCCGCCAAATACTCGGGCGGCGGCGTCACCATGGTGCAGCTCGCGCTGACGGACGCGCTGGGCAAGCCGTTTCCCGAGATCATGCAGAGCCTGGTCCTCGGGCCGATCGGCATGACGCACAGCGGGTTCGAACAACCCCTATCGCCCGAACACGACCGCCACGCGACGCGTGCGCATAGTGGCGGTGGGCGCGCGCTGGACACGAAGTGGCACGTCTATCCCGAGCTCGCGGCGGCAGGTCTGTGGACAACGCCGACCGACCTCGCGATGTTCGCCATCGAAATACAAAAGGCGTCGCTCGGCCGCTCGGCCCGCGTGCTCAATCAGACCACGGTCCGCGAGATGTTGACGCCGGTCGGCGTCGGCGACTACGCCGTGGGCCTGGCGATCACGAAGAAGGGCGAAGGCTGGTATTTCGCGCACGGCGGCTCGAACTGGGGCTTTCAGTGCGACCTTCTCGCCCACCGCCTCAAAGGGTACGGCGTCGCGATCATGACCAACAGCGACAGCGGACGGCCCGTGATCAACGCGATCGAAGACCGCGTCGCCGTGGCGTACGGCTGGGACTCGCTCGACAAACCGGTATTGCGTTAATCGGAGAACACTATGCGAAGAACGCTCCTGATCATCGCCGCAACCCTGCTCGCGGTGAACGCCGGCGCGCGGCCGCTTGCCGTCGAGGACTACTACCGCATCGTCGGCGTGCAGGCGCCGGCGATGTCGCCGGACGGCCGATGGCTGGCCTTCATCCGCAGCTCGATCGTCGAAGCGGAGAACCGGCGTCAGGGCGAGCTGTGGATTGTGCCGGCGGACGGGAGCGCCCCTGCGCGGCGCCTCTCGGATCCGGCGATGAACGCCTCGGGCCCGCGCTGGAGTCCGGACGGCACCCTGCTCGCGTTCTCCGGCCGACGCCGTGGGGCGCCGGCTTCGGACGATGGCGGCGGATCGATCTGGTTCCTTCGCGCGGATCGGCTGGACGACGCCCCGATGCAGATTCGCGGCGTCGAAGGGACGCCGATCTTCAGCCCGGACAACAAGTGGATTGCGTTCACCAGGCGCATCGCGAAGCCGAAGGCGCCTCAGTACGCGAACGACGCCGACCGGCTGATCAACGAGCGGTTCAAGGGCAAGGCCTACGAGTGGCTCAACTACCGGTTCGATCAGCGCGGATACTTGCCGGACCCGCGCGATCCGGACGCGACGCCGCCGGAGGAGCTGTTCATCGTCTCTCGCGCGGGCGGAGAGGCGAAGCAGTTGACGCGTACGACGGTCAACGTGAGCGGCGTCGCGTGGCGGCCCGACAGCGGCGCCCTCGCCTTCGTCGCCAACGAGTTCCAGCGCGACGAGTACACCTATGCGCGCGCGGATCTCTGGACCGTGACGATGGACGGCACGGTCAAGCGGCTGACCAACGACGGGTACGACCACAACTCTCCGGCGTGGTCGCCGGACGGCAACAGCCTCGTCGCGCGGCGCGAGCTGGGTCTGAGCGCGGTGATCGCGTCGAAACAGATGCATGGCGCGCCGACCGACGTCGCGATGTTCGCGGCCGACGGTGGAGCGCCGACGAATCTGACCGCGGACTGGGACCTGCTGCCGGGACCGCCGGCCTTCAGCCCGGACGGCCGGTTCGTCTATTTCGCGGCAGGCATCGGCGGCAGCGATCACCTGTTTCGGGTCGCGGCCAACTCGGGGCGCGTCGAGCAGGTCACGACGGGCGAACGGCACCTCGCGAACTTCACGCCGTCCGCCCGGTGGGACGTCATGGCGTACGTCGCCGGGGACAGCGCACATCCCGAGGAACTGTTCGTGTCCGGCATCGACGGCCGCGGCGAGAAGAAGCTGACCGCCTTCAACGACGAGTTCGTGAAGGACATCGAGGCGATCGCAGCGGACCGGATTCTCTACCCGAGCAAGGATGGCACGCGGATCGAAGGCTGGGTGCTGAAACCTCGCGGCTACGATCCGTCGCGCGCCTGGCCGCTGATTCTCGCCATGCACGGTGGGCCGCACGGCGCCTACGGCAACGACTTCTCGTTCGAGTTTCAGCTGTTCGCCGCGAACGGCTATCTCGTCGTCTACACGAACCCGCGGGGTTCGACCAACTACGGGGAGAAGTTCCTCTGGGGGACGTGGGGCGGCTGGGGGAACCTCGACTTCGAGGACGTCATGGCCGGCGTCGACTATGCGAAGACGAAGTACACCGTCGACGAACGGCGCATGGGCGTCACCGGCTACTCATACGGCGGCTTCCTGACCAACTGGGTGATCGGCCATACGACGCGGTTCGCGGCAGCGATCTCGGGCGCCGGGATCTCGAACTGGATCAGCGACTACGGCACGGCCGACATCCCGCGGACGAAGGAGAGCGAGTTCACGGGTCCACCCTGGGACCCCAAAGCGCGCGAGATCCTGCGCAGGCAGTCGCCGATCGAGTACGTCGCGAACATCAAGACGCCGACGATGTTCCTCGACGGCGAATCGGACCATCGCGTGCCGATCGCGGAGGCGGAGCAGATGTATACCGCCCTTCGGAAGCTGCGCGTCCCGGCTCGGATGGTGCGCTATCCCGATTCGTACCATGGCGGCTGGAGTCCGTGGAACATGGTCCATCGCTATCACGAGGAGCTGAAGTGGTGGCGTCGGCATCTCGAGGCGCCGAAGGGTACAAGCAGCGCCGGAGCCCAGTAGGGCTGGGGACTAGGGACTAGGGATTAGGGGACTAGCGAACAGAGTCCCCCAAGTCTGCAGTCCCCGAGGCCCCCAGTCCCCCGGTCCCCGACGCCGCGCGGAACTTCTTCCCCCAACCGTGCGTCTCCTATCTAGACTGCCAACATAGGTTGGTAGTAAATATAGGCATGCGCAAACCGGCTCCGCTCTCATTCGGCCAGGTCTCCGTTCTTCACGCGATTGCCGACGGCAACCGGTTCGGCTTCGACATCATCGACGCCACCGGCCTGACGTCCGGCAGCGTCTACCCCACGCTCGACAAGCTCGAGTCGCTCGGTTACCTGACGTCGCGCTGGGAGGACGCGAAGATCGCGCGCCGCGACAAGCGTCCGCCGCGCCGCTACTTCGACCTCACCGCGCAAGGAGCCACCACGCTCGCCGCAGCGCTGACGCGCTACAAGAACTTGAAGCCGGTATCACTCGCGGCTTTCCGAATACTGAAAGCTGATAGCCGATAGCCCGAAATGTTGAAGTTCCTGCTCGCCGTCATCAACGCCGGACGCTGGCTGGCGCCGCCCTCGCGGCGGAAGGAATGGCGCCGGCAATGGCGCGCCGATGTCGCCCATGAGTGGCGATGGATCGAGCGGCGCGATTCCGGCATCGCCGCGCGCGCCGGGCTGGTCGCGCGAGTCGCCGGCGCGTTTCGACATGCGTTCTGGCTGCGCATGCACGTCAGGAGAATCGAGATGATCACGCAGGACATCCGTTACGGCTGGCGGCTCATGGTGCGCAAGCCGGCCTTCGCCCTCGTCGCGGTGCTCACGCTCGGACTCGGCATCGGCGCCAACGTGACGATGTTCAGCTGGACGCAGATCATGCTGCAGCGTCAAATCCGGGGCGTCAGCGATGGCGGCCGTCTCGTCGCGCTGAACGGCACCACACGCTCCCGCATCGATCTCAGCGTCTCGTACCCCTACTTTCTCGATCTGCGGGAGCGGCGACCCGACAGCGTGGAGGACCTGATCGCCTTTACGCTCGCTCCGATGAGCCTTCGGACCAACGGCGGCGATCCGCAGCGCACCTTCGGTCAGCTGGTGAGCGGCAACTTCTTCAGCGCGCTTGGCGTCCGGCCAGCGCTCGGCCGCGCGTTCCTTCCCGAGGAAGACACCACGCCCAACGGACATCCGGTCGTGGTCATCAGCGACAGCTTCTGGCAGCGCCGCTTCGGCGGCGACCCGTCCATCGTCGGCCGCTCGGTGATGCTGAACGGCACCGCCTACACGGTGATCGGCATCGCGCCGCCGGAATTCCGCGGCACCGAACCGTATCTGAACCTGGATCTCTGGGTGCCGATGGCGATGCAGCCGTCGGTCACCAGCGGCGGCAATCGCCTGACCGTCCGCGGCAACTCCTGGCTCGAAGCGATGGTGAGGCTCAAGCCGGGCGTCTCCATCGCCCGCGCGCAGGCCGACCTCGATGTCATCGCGCGCAATCTGGCGAGCACCTATGCCGACGACGAAGGCCGGGGCTTGAAGCTCTCCGAGCTGTGGCGCGCGCCTAATAGCGGTGGACCTGCCGTGGTCGCCGTCATGGTCATCCAGCAGGTCGTCGCCGGCGTCGTCCTGCTGATCGCTTGCGCCAACGTGGCCAACCTGCTGCTCGCCAGGGCGGCGAGCCGGCAACGCGAGACCGCCGTCCGGCTGACGCTCGGCGCCAGCCGAAGCCGCGTCGTGCAGCAGCTGCTCACCGAAAGCACGCTGCTCGCACTGGCCGGCGGCCTGTGCGGCATCGTCATGTCGTACTGGACCAAGGATCTCGTGCGGCTTTTCGTGCCGCCGGCGCCGCTTCCGATCGAAATGAATCCAACGCTCGATCTGCCGGTCGTCGTGTTCGCCCTGATCATGACCGGCGCCAGCGTCCTCGTATTCGGGCTGGTGCCGGCGCTGCAGGGCTCGATGTCGTCCGTCGGGGCGGCGCTCAAGGAATCCGCCGGTCAGTTGACGGCCTCGCCGCGGCGGGCGCGCATCCGTCAGACGCTGGTGGTGGCGCAAGTTGCGCTGTCGCTGATGCTTCTGGTCTCGGCCGGACTGTTTCTCCGCACGCTGCAGAACGCACAGGCGCTCGACCCGGGGTTCTCGACCCGAACCGGCGTGCTGGCCTCGATTGACTTGCTGCCCGCCGGATACGACGCGCCGCGTGGGCGGGCGTTCTTCCGCGACCTGCTCGCCCGAGTGCGAGAGCTGCCGGGCGTCGAGGCCGCGAGCGTCGCCACCAAGGTGCCGCTCGGATTCGGCGGCAACAGCGACACGGGCGCGAGCATCGACGGTTACATACCGGCGCCGAACGAGGAGATTTCGATCTACTACAACCGCGTCGGCTCCGACTACTTGAGGACGATGGGCATCACCGTCGTTGCCGGGCGCGATTTCACCGATCTGGATACGACCGATCGGCCGGACGTCGTCATCGTCAACGAAACGGTGGTCAGGCGGTACTTCTCGGGGCGAGATCCAATCGGCGGTCGAATCCGGCTTGGCAATCGGACGCTCCAGGTCGTCGGCGTCGCGCGCGACGGCAAGTACAGCAGCATTACGGAAGCGCCGCGATCGTTCATGTACATGCCGGTGCAGCAATGGTATCGGGCAGACACCGTGCTGCACGTCAAGTCGTCGGTCGAGCCAGGCCTGCTGGTTCCGCGAATCCATGAAGTGCTGCGAGCGCTCGATTCGAACGTGCCGCTGTTCGACGTCAGGACGATCGCCGAGCAGTTGAGCATCGCCGTCTTCATTCAGCGGATGGTTGCCAGTCTGCTTGGCGCGTTCGGCGCGCTGGCGCTGCTGCTGGCCACCGTCGGCCTCTATGGCGTGATCGCCGCTCTAGCCGCGCAGCGCACGCCGGAAATCGGGATGCGCATGGCGCTCGGCGCCACCCGTCGCGACATCGTCGCGATGATCGTGCGACAGGGGCTCGGCCTTACGCTGACGGGCGTTGCGATCGGACTGATCGCGGCACTTGGCGCGACCCGCCTGTTCAAGAGCCTGCTGGTCGGCGTCAGCGCCACCGACGCCACGAGCTTTGCCGTGACGACGATTCTGCTCGTGACGGTGGCGCTGGCGGCCGCGTACCTGCCCGCGCGCCGCGCGGCGCGGATTGATCCGCTGCAGGCTCTCCGCAACGAGTGAGGTGCCTTCCGTGGTGCTAGGTGCTACGGTGCTACGGTGCTAGGTGCTGTGGTGCCGGGTGCCACGGTGCCAGGTGCACGCGGAGAGCACCCTCGGCACCTAGCACCTTGGCACCGATGCACCTGGCACCTAGCACCGCTGAAGTCACTAATACCGATTCGGTAGTATACTGACCGGACCGGTATGCCGAAACCAGACGACCTGCTGCCCCTCAAGCCGCTCCACTTCCTGATGCTCCTGACGCTCGTCGACGCCGAGCGTCATGCCTATGGGATCAAAAAGGATCTCGCCGCCCGGGGGGCGCACCGCGATATCGGGCCGGGGACTCTCTACCGATCGATCGAGCAGCTGATCGACAGCGGCCTGATTCAGGAATCCGGCCGCCGCCCTGCCGCGGAGCTCGACGACGAACGTCGACGCTATTACAAGCTGACGGCGTTCGGGCGCCGCGTCGTCGCGGCCGAAGCGGCGCGGCTCGACGATCTGGTCGCCGCCGCCCGCGCTCGGAAGCTGCTTCCGCACACCGGGCGGGCATGATGACGGTTCATTTTGCCGAAACCTGGTTCCGCTGGTTGATGCGCGCTTACCCGGCGCGGTTCCGCCGCGCGCACGGGCTGGCGTTGTTCGAGCTGTTCCGCGACGAGGCGCGCGACGCCCATGACGCCCACGGCACGATCGGACTGCTCTGGCTTCTCGCCCGGACCACTGGCGACACATTGAAAGCCGCACTCGGAGCGTGGATCGCACCCGCCTTCGCTCGCCCCCGCGCTTCCCGAGCTGGCAGGCAGACCGGGTTCTGGCTGGATTGGTCCGGCTATTGGCAGGACGTGCGGATCGCGCTGCGACACCTGCGCAAGTCGCCTGGTTTCACGATTGTCGCGGTGACGATGCTCGCAGTGGGCATCGGAGTCAACACGACGGTCTTCAGTCTGATGAACGCCGTGCTGCTGCGCCCACTCGCCTCACGCGATTCCGATCGCGTCGTGCGGGTCGTCGCACGATCGACGACCGGGGGCGCGAGCGGCCGGCGCTTCTCGGGTCCCGAGTTCAACGATTATCGAGAGCGCGCCACGACGCTCGAAGATCTGTCAGCGGTCAATCTCGCGACCTTCGGCCTCGATGCCGACGGCCGAACCGATCAACTGCTCGGCGAGATCGTCTCGGGTGGATACCTGTCGTTGCTCGGTGTCCGCGCCACCCAGGGCCGTTTGCTCGCCGACACGGACGACAGACCGGGCTCGCCGCCTGCGGTGGTCATCAGCGATGCCCTGTGGCGGCACCGATTCGGCGGCGAAGCGGTGCTCGGGCGTTCCGTTCTCCTGAACCGGACGGCCTACACGATCGTCGGCGTCGCGGAACCGTCGGCGGTCGGCAGTTTTGTCGGCGTGCCTGTGGATGTCTGGGTGGCAATCGAGACATCCGGCCGGCTGCTTGGCGTCAATTGGCGGACCGATCGCGCGCAGCGCGATCTGATGCTCGTCGGCCGGATGCGGCGCGGAATCCCGCTGCCGCGCGCGCAAGCGGAAGTGCAGTCAATCGCGAACGCGATCGCGCGCGACATCGGCGAAGGAGCCTCCGGGTCATCTCCGGCGGCCTCCGTCCCCCCTGCGCGGATCGTCAAGCTCGAACCGGCAACACTCACGACCGGCGATCAGCGGCGCCTCCTCCGGATGTTTCTCTCGCTGCTGCTCGGCCTCGTGGCGCTCGTGCTCTTGATTGCGTGCGCCAACGTCGCGAACCTGCTGCTCGCACGCGTGCTGGGCCGGCGGCGCGAACTGGCGGTCCGCCTCGCGCTGGGCGCGAGCCGGGGGCGTCTCGCGCGTATGTTGATCGTCGAGGGCCTGATCCTGGCGGCTGCCGGTGGGGCCGGTGCGCTGCTGTTGTCGATCTGGACGAGCCAGGTGTTCGCGAACTTCCGTGTGCTGCCGACGCTGACACTCAGGCTCGATCTTCGACCGGACGCCCGCGTGATCGCCTTTGCGGCGATCGCGGCCCTGGCATCGGCGGTCGTCCTGGGACTCATCGGCGGTCTTCAGGCGATCACGCCGGACATCACGCCGGCGCTGAAGGAAGACTCAACCGGCTCGATCGGCGGCCGGACGACCGGGCGGGTCCGCGCCGCGCTCGCCGCGGTGCAGATTACCGTTTCACTGCTCCTGCTGATCGGCGCCGCACTCTTCACGCAGAGCGTGCGTAGCGCAGGCGCGATCGGCCTCGGTTTCGAACCGCGTGGAGTCGTCGCCCTCGACGTCGGCGCAGTCGGTGGGCGGACAAGCGGCCAGACTCGGGCGCTGCTCGAAGAGGTCGTCCGGAGAGCCGCGACATTGCCCGACGTCCAGGCGGCGGCGGTGTCGACGCGGGCGCCGCTCGACAGCTCGACCCCGCTCGCCCGCGTCAACCCGAGTGAAGCAGTCGTCTCAGGCGACCGCACGTCGCCGACCGTCACTTACCTCGTCGTCAGCGCCGGCTACTTCGATGTCGTGAAGACACCGATCGTCGCCGGGCGCCCATTCGCGGACACCGACGACGGACGGGAGATGCCGGTGGCCATCGTCAACGAGACGCTGGCGAAGCGCTTCTGGTCCGACGGCGATCCTATCGGCCGCAGACTGTGGGTCGAATCCGTGGCGACAGCGACGCCGACCACGCCGTGCATCGTCGTCGGCATCGCGAAAGACAGCAAATACGTAACGCTCGGCGAGGAGCGCCGGGGTCACATCTATTTGCCGTTCGCACAACAGCCGCGGCGAGGCATGACGTTGCTCGTGCGCTCACGCGGGCCCTCCGACCGGTTACTCGATGAACTGCAGTCGTTGCTGTACGCCGTCGATCCTCACCTTCAGGGATTCTTCGGGCGGACCCTCACGGATCATGTTGGCGTATCGCTGCTGCCGATTCGCGTCGCCGCGTCGATGACAACGCTCGTCGCCGGGCTCGCGCTCGGACTCGCATTGGTCGGCTTGTACTCGCTCGTCTCGTTTCTCGTCGCCGAGCGCACGCACGAGATGGGCGTGCGGATGGCGCTTGGCGCCGGCCCGGGTGACGTGCTGCGTCTCGTGCTCGGCTACGGCATCAGGCTCGCTGCCCTTGGACTCGCGATCGGCGTGCCCATCGCCGCCGCGGCATCGCGGCTGCTCGGCAGCCTTCTTTACGGTGTCAGTCCAACCGATCCGCTCGTGTTCGTCGCAGTGTCCGTGACGGTCATGGCCGTGGCGACTGCGGCATGCTACATGCCGGCGAGGCGGGCGATGCGACTGGATCCGCTTCAGGCGTTGAGAAATGAGTAGCGGCTCTGGGCTAGCGGCTAGCTGACCTCTGTCGGGGCAGGGGCCAGGGGCTAGCTGAAACGGTACGTAGTGTCCGGCTTTAGCCGGACTTCACGATCCACCACGCCGCAACAAACCCGACGAGCAGTTTCACCATCTCCAGCGACGTGTAAGCGGCGTGCAGAATCCAGAATTTCTGCATGCCCGGCGGCGCCGGATCGCGCGGCACGAAGTCGAGACTGCGTCCGAGCGACACGATCTGCGGCGTGAGATACCCGAGCATCAGCACGACAACCCCGACCATCGCGGCGACACCCCAGAGCGCGCGGCGTCGTTGCGCATCCTGCATTTTCGATGGAGCCGGCGAGGTTGCGAGGAGCCACAGCGCGACGCCGCCGAGGACGAGTTGCGTGACATTCCATGTCTGGAAGTACAGGCGATTGAGCTCGGACGAGAGGTATCGCAGCAGATCGCGCGCCGGCGTGTGCCCCAGCTTCTGCACGGCGCCGTGAAACTCGACGTTCGCCGACGTGTCGAGCAATCGATCGATCGTGTAGAAGTTCTCCGTCGCCACCACCGACATGCAGATCGACCCCATGATCCACATGCCCATCACGAGGAGCGCCCACCGCAGCTTCATCGGGATACGTCACCGGCGATGGAACGCGCGACCCGGACAAAGACATCCCCGAAACTGGAGATGACTATCGGATCGATCGCTTCCGGTCCACGATCTGCGGGACTGTGAAACAGGGCATTTCGCCCAATCACCGACAGGTAACGGCCACTGCCGCGGTGGACGACCTCCGCTTCGCCGCCAGGGACGGTCCCCCGGGGAACCCTGCGGGTCACGGCCAGGCCGGCCGCCGCCATCGCGTCTGTCAGCATCTTCTCGAACAGGTCGTCTGACGCCTGGACCGTGTTGCCGGGATCCTGCGCGGCACCGATGTTGGCGCCGAAGTGCATCCAGCCGGCGCTTCGCGAGACGATTCCCGGACGCCGGTCCACGAAAGCGTTAATCCCGAGGTGCCCCAGTTCGTGGCCACTGGAGGCGACGAATACGACGTCGCGCGCCAGCGGGCCGGTCTTCAGCTCGCGCATCAGCTCGAGCCAGCACGCAATGCCGCCGCCGCGTTCGCTTGCGCACGTCCACCAGCCGCTCCGCGGCGTCATCACGACCAGCGGTGGAAGCGAGCTGTCCGCGCCTGCCAGCCGCGCCGTCACGTTCAGCGCCTCCACCGGCTTCCGCGCGACGTGCGCGACCAGATGAACTGCGGCGCCCTGCCGGGCCGACTCCTCGAGAAACCCGCCCTCTTCGCTCGACACCTGGAGCACGGGCGGACCGAACGGTTTCAGGAACGCATCGGCGTTACTCGGACACAGGCCCGGGCGGCCACCGCGCGTGACACAGACAATCGCCTTGTAACGTGACGCACGACGCGCGTCCCCAAGAGCACCGACGGCTGCAGCATTCGGTGCGGATTCGGCGAGCGCGAATTCGGCCTCGGCGCCTAGCGGTCCGAAACGACCTTCGATGCCGGCGGCGCCGGTGAAGGCAGCGTCGAACAGCGGCACGCCTGGAATGCGCCGGCCTCGGACGGTGAATGCGGCGTCAACCGGATCGACGCGTGAAAGTGGAAATGGCTCGAGGGTCGGTGTCAGCCCGGCGTCGCGGACTCCGGCGGCGAGCCACTCTGCCGACGCGCGATCGACGTCGGTGCCGGTCCGATGAATGCCCTGGCGCTCGAATGCGGCAACAATCTGCGCGACGCGCTCGGCCCGGTCCGCCGCGACACGCCGCGCGAACGGCGCCGTCGACATCATGGCTAGCCATTCGCGGCGCGTCATCTCGATGTCAATACGCGATCAGCAGTCGCGCGGCACGTTCGATGAACGCGTCGCTCGGAAGATAGAACTCTTCGAGCGATGGCGAATACGGTACCGGGGTATCCAATGCGCCGACGATGCGGATGGGCGCGTCGAGCGCTTCGAAGGCTTCTTCCTGAATGATCGCGGCAAGGCTTTCGCCAATGCCACCGGTTCGCATGTCCTCGTGGATGATCAGCACCTTGTGGCAGCGGCGCGCGAGCGCAAGAACGGCTGGGCGATCGAGCGGCGCCAGCGAGCGGAGATCCAGTACGCTCGCCTCGATTCCGTCGTGTGCCAGTTTCGCCGCGACCCGCATGCCCGTGTGTACGAAGGCGCCATACGAGATGATGGCCAGGTCCTCGCCATCGCGGCGCAGCGCCGCCCGTCCCAGCGGGATCGGCTCGGGTGGCGCGTCTGACAGCATCTGTTTGATTCGCGGGTCCCGATAAAGCGCGATGTGCTCGTAGTACAGCACCGGGTCCGGATCGGCCACGGCGGACGCCATGAGCGCCCGCGCGTCGTGCGGCGTCGACGGCGCCACAATCTTGAGGCCGGCAGTGTGGTAGAACCACGCCTCCGTATTCTGCGAATGGTACGGCCCCGCGTGCCGTAGACCGCCCCACGGCATCCGGACCACCATCGGAGTGCCGTAAGACGTGCCTCCCCACCGGTATCGCATTTTGGCCGCGTTGTTGACCAGTTGATTGAAGCCGGTGGCGACGAAGTCGTTGAACTGCATCTCGCCGATCGGTCGTTGCCCGGCGATCGCGGCACCGATACAGACACCCAGCACGGCACTCTCGCCGAGCGGCGAGTTGATCAGCCGATCGCCGAACTCCTTGACGAGCGGCTTCAGCAGCAGAAACGCGTTGCCGTAGTTCCCGCCGACGTCTTCGCCGTACACGAACACGCGCGGATCGGCGCGCAGCGCATCGCCGACGCCGAGCATGACGCCTTCGAGAAACGTCCTGCCCTTCGCGTCGAACCGCGGCGCCGGCTCGACCTGTCCACGTCTAACCGCCGAGACCGCGGAGCTCGCGGAGGAATCCTGCTCTGCGCCCTCGGCGCGCTCCGCCGTTAACCGAATCGCGGGGTCCAGCACTTCCACGTGTTTCCGCGGCGGCTCGTTCGCGAACACGCCGACGCCGGCCTGCGACGGCTCGGGCCACGGCGCCTCGATCACCGCCCGCGCCTCGGACTCCACAATCGCTTCGGCTTCACGCTTGAAACGCTCGACGTCGTCGGGCTTGACGATGCCTTCGGCCTGCAGGCGCGCAACGTAGAGGGCAATCGGATCGCGCGCGGCCCAGTAGGCGTAGAGCTCGCGGTTCGCGTAGCCCTGCTCCGACAGCGCTGGAATGTCCCATGACGTCTGCGGATCGCGGCCGAGGTAGAGCATGTCGTCGTGGTGGGCGTGGCCACAGAGACGCATCGCGACGAGCTCGATCAGCGTCGGTCCGAGACCGGCGCGGGCGCGTTCGGCGGCCCAGCCAAACGCGCCGGCAATCGCCTCCGGATCGGTACCGTCGAGCGTCAGACCCGGCACGCCGTAGCCGGCGGCCTTGTCGGCGAATACGCGGACCGCTGACTGATCGCAGACGGGCGTCGACAGCGCCGTCTGATTGTTCTGCACGCAGAAGATCATCGGCAGGCGGCGCGCGGCGCAGAGGTTGATCGCCTCGTGCCATTCGCCGAGCGACGACCCGCCTTCGCCGATGAACGACACCGCGACACGGCTCGAGCCGTCGCGCCAGAAGGCCATGGCCATGCCGGTCAGGGTGAGCGTCGCAATCGTCAGCGGCGAGGCTGGGAGAAAAATGCCCCAGTCGAGATCGCCGTAGCCGAAGTCCTTGCCCTCGGTCGGCATGCCGGCCTTGGCCATCTGCGAGTTGAGGACCATTCGGACGGTCGCCGGCTCGGGCCGCATCGCGAACGTGGCGCCCAGATCGCGAATCATCGGAGCGATCACGTCGCCCTGCCACACTCCTCGCTCGGCTAACGCCTTCGCGCTCCGTGGATCGCCGGAGGTCTTCGCGCCCCTCGAGTCGCGGTCAGGCGCACGGTGGTAGTTCGCCCCGCGGCGCAGGCGCACCGCTGCGCCGTAGATCGCTTCCTGGCCGAGCGATCGAAAGCCCTTTCCCTGAAAGGCGTTCGCCCCGAATCGCACCTCGCCGCCGAGAAAGAGCGCCTTGAGGCGGTTGTCGGTGGCGCGCGTGAGGATCATTCCGCGGAGGATCTCGAGGCGTTCCTCGTGCGTGAGGGAGGCCTCGATCGCCAGCCGCCGGAGAAACCCGTCGCACTCGTCGAGCAGCGAGAGCTGCGCCTGCTCGATGCGCCTGGCGGCGGTCGTCCGCGGCGTGGTGTCGCAGAGCCCTTGAGGGACGGCGCGAGATCCGAGCCGTCTCGCGAGCTCGCGGCGAAACGCCGGCCGGAGCGCCTCGAACGCAGCCTCGCCCTTCGGTTCTCGTCCGCCGGTGGTCGCTTCCCAGGCGTCGACGGCCTCAATGAGGGCGAACGGATACCGCTCGGCGACAAACGCGCCGAACCGGCTGGCGACGCCGGTCAGCTTCTCGAGTTCAGCGGGCTTCGCCATGACGCCTGGATCGTATCAAAGCGAGCACGATCACGCGAAGCGGCTGCGGGATATCGCCACAGGACACAGAGTTGATTCGATTCGACGCGCGCCGCGACGCGGCGCGACGCCTCGCCGGCCGTTCAGCGTGGTCTGCTCTGCTCTGTGTCTCCGTGCCGCTGGGGCAACACCCTAACAGCGCCGGAGCGCTCTACGCTGACGCGCATGCCGGTCCGCAGTACCGCGGCATCGCCAGGTTCGAGCGCAATCACCGGAAAGGCCTTCCCGTACATCACATCCGCGACGATCGAGGCGAGGGCAAAAAACGAGTCGACGCCGGTCGTCAGAATCGCCGCCGGCGCCGTGCCGGCCCGCACTGCCTCGAGCAGCACGGCGGTCGTCGTCGACGAGCCTTTGCTGAAGGGCACGACGAGGATGCGGCCGGCGGCACGAACGCCGGCAAGCGGATGATGCTTGTCGATGATCTCGCCGGTATGGAAATCGTAGCCGCCCCAGAAGGAGAGCGCCTCCGTGGTGACAAGCGCTTCGCCTTCAGCGGCGCCTTCGACGATCGGGCGGCCCGCAATCACGCGGTCTGCCATACCGACTCGTCGCGGACGACGCGGCCCTCGATCGCGGAGCGCACGCAGTCGGCGAGGCTGCCGAACGTGACGCGGGTGTTCAGCAGGCTGGGCGCGTAATAGGCGTACTTCGCCGAGTTGGTCATTAGGGTCTGGATCTCCGCCGGCAGCATCGGCGAGGCGAGAATGCACGTGTCGAGCGTGATCTGCGCGCCGAACTCGACGATCGGCGCCAGCACGCCGGCTGCTTCGGCAAGCTCCTTCATCAACCGTCCGGAGGTGATCAGGAACTTCACGCGCGGGTGCGCGCGCCGGCCGGCGACCAGCGGTGCGAGCTGCCGGAATTCCGCCACCGAGAAGTGCGGGCTGCCGAGAATCACCATGTCCAGGTCCCGGCCATCGGCGGTCGTGAGCTCCTGGCGCGCGGCGCGGAGATCCGCTGTCCCAATCGTCGTGGCCGCTGGCACGGTCCGGCCCTGAAAGGCCGCTTCGAGCGTCGGAGCTTCGGGAGTGACGCCCACCATGTGAAACAGCGCGACGCGCCCCGACGACGCGGCGGCCGCCGCGAAGGCCTTGAGTTGATCTTCGGCCGGCTGCACCGAGACGCCGTCAATTACGGGAATCGAATCGGCGGCGAGCTTGCCGACCAGGTGCCCGAGGACCGCGAAGAACTGGTCATCCTCCTGCAGGGCCTGCGGCACGCGCTCGAGGCGGAGCAGCAGTTCCCCGGCGCGATTCTCCGTGAGATGGAGGCCGACCGCGGGAACACGACCGGTGATGGCGCAGCACACGTCCAGCAGATCCGGATAGCGCTCGGTGCGTGCCCCGATGACCGAGTTCGCGAACGCGATGGCATTCGATTCGCCCCACGCCACCTGCTGGCCGAACGCCGGACGCATCTTGGTCTGATAAGGCGCGCAGGTCCACGTCGGCGACGCACCCATCCGCTCGTACGCGAGCATCTGCCGGGCGGCCTTCGCCGCCCACTCGGGCGACACCGCCCAGTCTTGCCACCCGCATTCGTCGACGCCGCTCACGTTCAGGCTGGTGGGCACGGCGACGCGCGCGCCGAGCGACGTGAGCCGTTCGGCGAACTCGAGCGTCGCGTCGCCGAGATAGATGGTGCTGTCGATGTGCGCCTGCGACACGTCCATCAGCTCGGACGCGCCGTACACGGCGGCCATCCTGACGACAATCGACATCGCCAGCTGCGCGGCGGGACCACGATCGCCGGCGAGCATCGCCCGGTCGCGCTCGCTCAGGGTGAGCATCAGCCCTACTATAATTCGCGAAATGCGAAAGACCTTTCTGACTGTCGCCGCCGCACTGGTAATCGTCGCGCCGTCTGACGCTCAACGCGGCCAGTCCGCGGCTGCCGCGGACGCCATCATGATTCTGAAGCCGGCGCGCGTGTGGGACGGCGACGCCATGCACGAAGGCTGGAGCGTGCGCGTGAAAGGGGAACGCATCGACGCGGTCGGCCCGGAAGCGGCCACCGCCGCCGCCGCCGCACGAGTGATCGACTTGCCGGGAACGACGCTCACCCCCGGCCTCGTGGAGGGCCATTCGCACATCCTGCTGCACGCCTACAGCGAGACATCCTGGACCGATCAGGTGTCGCGCGAGGGGCTCGCGCTGCGCGTGGCGCGCGCGACCAACCATCTGCGATCGACGCTGCTGGCCGGGTTCACGACCGTCCGGGACCTGGGCACCGAGGGCGCGCAGTACGCCGACGTCGAGCTGAAACAGGCTGTGGCGCAGGGGATCATTCCGGGCCCGCGTGTCCTGGCGTCCACCAAGGCGATCGTCGCCACCGGCAGCTATCAGCCGAAGTTCGTTGTCGAATGGAACGTCCCTCAGGGAGCTGAAGAAGCCGATGGCGTTGACAGCCTCACACGCGTCGTGCGCGATCAAATCGGCAAGGGCGCCGACTGGATCAAGATGTACGCCGATTACCGCTGGGGGCCGATGCCGGGTTCACGGCCAACCTTCTCAGTCGACGAATTGAAACTGGCGGTCGAGACCGCGAAAAGCGCCGGCGTGCCGGTTGCCGTGCATGCCAACACCGCCGAGGGCATGCGCCGCGCCGCCCTCGCGGGAGTCGAGACGATCGAACACGGTGGCGAGGGTACCGCGGAGATCTTCAAGCTGATGGCCGAGCGTCACGTCGCGCTGTGCCCCACGATTACGGCGGGCGCCGGGCCCTGGCCGCCGGCGAATCCCGACGCGCCCGCCGCGCAGCGCAAGCGCGCCAGCTTCAAGGCCGCGCTCGACGCCGGCGTGACGATCATCAACGGCAGCGATGTCGGCACGTTTCCGCACGGCGACAACGCGCGCGAGCTCGACGCGATGGTCGCGTACGGGATGCCGATCGCGGCAGCGCTGAAAAGCGCGACGTCCGTCGCCGCGAAGGTGTTGCATATGGAAAGTCAGATCGGCGGCGTCAAAGCGGGACTGTACGCCGACGTCGTGGCATTTGACGGCGATCCCACAAAGGATCTGTCAGCGCTGCGGCGGGTGAAGTTCGTGATGAAGAATGGGACGGTCTACAAGCAGTAGGGCTTGGGGCTAGGGGCTGGGGGCTAGTAGGGGCTAGGGGCTCGCTGAATACAGTTGGCGCTAGGGGCTAGCTACAGGGCCCAAAAGCTAGCCCCAAGACCCTAGCGCGGTTTGCGTTCGATGTAGCGCGGCCCTTTCAGGGCCGCGTCGGTCGCGGGGCTGA
>Ga0068863_100000761_pt1 | contig 32288 bp, 31 predicted proteins | sample KBSSwiS62_FD_66596 | JGI IMG/M metagenome (GOLD analysis project Ga0068863, IMG submission 66596) | Switchgrass rhizosphere microbial communities from Kellogg Biological Station, Michigan, USA - KBS Switchgrass S6-2 | ecosystem: Host-associated > Plants > Roots > Rhizosphere > Soil ... | reverse complement strand
CCCGGGATGCCGAAGCGTGTCCGTAGTGACGAGAACATCAAATTCTCTCCTTGTGTCCCGTGAGCCCCTCTGCCCGCCGCTTCCCTTAGCGGCTTCCTCGAGGCTCGGTTTTGTCCCTGTTCGTTCAGCGCCGCCCGTTAAATGAATGAGTTCCCTTAACTGACACTCACGTTCCTATAGCGACAGAGGAAGATAAACATACGAGTTTGGCTTTGTCAAGGAACGAGAGTGGTATGGGCACTTGAACGCCGCGCTGTGCCCGAACACGGCAAAGAAAAGGGCCCGCGCTTGCGGGCCCTTTGGTTCAGCTTGTGGGAATCAGCTCAGCCGAGGCTCGGGCGCATCTGGCGCAGCCTTTTGACCCGCTCCTCGATCGGGGGGTGGGTCGAAAAGAGGCCGGCGATGCCCTTGCTGGAGAAGGGCTTGACGATGTAGAGCGGCTCTGCCGCCTGGTTGACCTGCATCGGCATGTCCGTCGCTCCCTGCTCGAGGCGTAGCAGGGCGCTGGCCAGGGACTCGGGGTTGCCGCAGATTTCCGCCCCACCGGCGTCCGCCGCGTACTCACGCTGGCGCGAGATCGAGAGTTGGATGATGCTCGCCGCGATCGGCGCCAGCAGGACCATCGCCAGCGAGGCGACGAGGCTGAGTGGCGAGTCGTCGTCGCTGCCGAACCACATGAACATGTAGGCGAGATAGGTGATCGCGGCGCCGATCGCCGAGGCAACCGACTGGATCAGGATGTCGCGGTGCTGGACGTGGGCGAGCTCGTGGGCGAGCACTCCGCGCAGCTCGTCCTCGGAGAGCAGCTTGGTGATCCCGCGCGTCACGGCAACGGCGGCGTGCTGGGGGTTACGCCCGGTGGCAAAGGCGTTGGGCTGATCCTGGGGGATCATGTAGAGGCGCGGCATCGGCAGGCCGGCCCGGGTCGAGAGTTCGCGGACGATCTCGTAGAGCCGCGGCGCTTCCGATTCCTCGATCGGCTGGGCGCGACTCATCTTCAGCGCCAATTTGTCGCTGAAGAAGTAGGAGCCGAGGTTGATCAGCAGGGCGAAGCCGAGGAAGAGGGCTGCCGTACTGGGGCCGCCGATCAGGGCACCGATCACGACCAGCAGGCCGGATAGGGACGCCAGCAGGATCGTCGTGCGCAGGGTGGCGCCGAAAGTGGACTGCTTGGTGGTCTTCATCGAGTTGTTGCTCCTCGGGTCGCTTACTACGTGTCCGGGAATTGTCGCCGCCAGGACTGGCGATGACCATAGGTGACATCCCCTATAGGGCAACCGGTGCCACCCAGGGCTTCTAGGCTTGAGCGGTGCGCCAGGTGAGCCCAAGATGACGACCGCGGTGATAGTCGTGCTGCTTGCCGTGGTGATCGGCCTCGCCGTCAACCTGATCGCGCTGCGGAGGCGCTTCGCGCCACTGGAGAGGTTGATCGAGGAGATGGAGAAGGTCGACCTGAGCCGGCCGGGACCGATCCTCCCCCGCTCGATCGACGGCATCGGCGAGACCGAGGAGGTCGAGCGGATCGAGCTCGCCTTCCTGCGGATGATGAACCGGCTCGAGGCCGAGCGGCGGCGGGCGGGAAGCGCGGCACTCGCGGCCCAGGAGGAGGAGCGGGCGCGCGTCGCTCGCGACCTCCACGACGAGGTCAACCAGTCGCTCACCGGGCTGCTGCTGCGGCTCGAGGCCGCCCGTGAGGCCGCGCCGCCGGAGCTGGAGGCAGAACTCGCCGAGACCAAGGCGCTGGCCAACCAGGCGATGCGCGAGCTGCTCTCGCTGGCCCGCCAGCTGCGGCCCACCGCGCTCGACGACCTTGGCCTGGTGGCGGCGACGGCGGGGCAGGTTGAGCAGCTGCGCAGCGGCGAGATCGACGCTGAGTTCGACGCCGAGGGCGACTTCTCCGACCTGGGGGACGACGCGCAGCTGGTCGTCTACCGGGTCGCCCAGGAGGCGCTCGCCAACGCCGCAAGGCACAGCGGCGCCGAACGCCTCGGCGTTCGCTTGACCCGCCGTCCCGACGCCGGCGTCGAGCTGAGGGTGACCGATGACGGTCGCGGGTTCGCCTTCGACGACGCCGAGCACGGTCTCGGCATTGCGGGCATGCGCGAGCGCGCCCTTCTCGTAGGCGGAGAGCTGACAATCGAGTCCCGTCCCGGCCACGGCACAACCGTCCGGCTCACCGTCCCGGCCTAGCGATAGCGGGGCGTTCCAGCCTGGCTGCAATCACATGCGCCGCGCGCTCCGATTCGGCTTCCAGCTGCCGTTCGGAGAGCCGCAGCACCTCATATCCGAGCCCCATCAGCTCCAAATCCCTGGCGTGGTCGTCTTGGAAGGCCGCCTCGCCGCGGTGGTAGAGATAGCTGTCGGTTTCGACGACGAACGTCCCGTCTCTCCAAAGGAAGTCGACCAGGTACGGGCCGATCCGAACATTGACCTCAGGGCGCGGCAACCGGTGGCGGCGGCACAAGCGCAGGAAATCCCGCTCCAGTTCGCTGCGGGTCCGATCCTTGCTGTCCTTGGCTCCGATCGGGAAGCCGAGCACGTTTGCCTGGCGAATCGCCTTGTGCAGTTCGCGACCGGAGATCGCACCACTGCGGCGAGTTGAGATTGCTTCGCGTAGATCCGCAATCGTCCGCCCTGGAGTGGTGACCGGGATTCCACGATGGAGCGTCACGTCGCCAGCCGTCAGAGAAAGCGAGCGGTGGACGCGAACCCCGGCGCGTCGTGCCCTCCCTCCGTCGCCGCAGACGATGACGTCGCTGGGAGCCTGGCCGGCCGGGAGGAGACTCCATAGCGACAAGGCGCTGCGGTGGCTCACAGCCGCCCCCCAGTGCTCGAGGACTGACCCGCCGCCTGCCGGCCCACCGCCGAGGGCCAGAACAACCGCCATGTAGCGGCCTTCCAGCGAGAGGGCGAGATGGCCCCATGCGTAGACGCCTCGGTACAGGCGATGCATTTGTCCCGAGGTCACTCTCGCCCGAACCGAATCTTCGCTGACACCGCAACGACGCAGCTGGTCGATCGAGATCACCCCATGCTGCCTCGTGGCGATTCTTGCGACCAGAACGCCAGGCTTGGCGAGTTTCCCGTCCATTTCACGGGTAAGTCGCCAGACCCCCGGATCTCTCCCCCACCACGGCTGGGAAACTGGGTGGATGCTGCGGGTGCTGATCGCTGACGACCATGGGATTGTTCGCTCCGGCCTGCGGTTGCTGCTTGAGCGGCAGCCGGACATCGAGGTGGTTGCGGAGGCGGCTGACGGGGCCGAGGCGCGGGAGCTGGCCGTGCGCGAGCGGCCCGACCTGGCGATCCTCGACGTGAAGATGCCGAAGCTGACCGGGCTGCAGGCGACGCGCGAGATCAAGCAGCAGGTCCCCGAGGTCTCGGTGCTGATCCTCTCCATGCACGATGACGAGCGCTACCTCTTCGAGGCGCTCAAGGCCGGGGCCTCGGGATACGTGCTGAAGGCGCAGGCGGACACCGACCTGCTGGCGGCGATCCGGGCGGTTGAGCGGGGCGAGCCGTTCCTAACCCCCGAGGCACAGCGGACGCTGATCAAGGACGTGCTCGAGCGCGGCTCCAGCGGCGAAGAGGAGCTGACGCCGCGCGAGGAGGAGATCGTCAAGCTGGTCGCCGAGGCGCACACGACCAGGCAGATCGCCGAGCTGCTCCACCTCTCCGAGAAGACGGTCGAGAACCACCGCGCCAACGCGATGCGCAAGCTGGGGATGCGCGATCGGGTCGAGCTGGTCCGCTACGCGATCCGCCGCGGCCTGATCGAGCCGTAGGCGGCCGAGCCGACACCTCCGTTTTGATTGACTGAGGAGCGACCGATGGAGGCCGCCACCGGAGACTTCAGAGAGAAGCGCTGGCTGGCGCTGATCCTGCTCTGCTCGGCGCAGTTCGTCGTCGTCCTTGACGCCTCGATCGTCAATGTGGCGCTGCCGACGATCGGCAGAGCGCTTGACTTCTCCCAGGAAAACCTGCCCTGGGTGGTCAATGCCTACGTGCTCACCTTCGGCGGCTTCCTGCTGCTGGGCGGGCGCACCGCCGACCTGCTCGGTCGCCGGCGGGTGTTCATGGCCGGCCTGCTGCTGGTCGCGGTCGCCTCGCTGGCCGCCGGCTTCGCCGCCACCGAGGGGCAGCTGATCGCCGCCCGCGCAGCCCAGGGCCTCGGCGCCGCGATCATCTCCCCCGCCGCGCTCTCGATCGTCACCACCACCTTCAGCGACGGCGCCGAGCGCAACAAGGCGCTCGGGGTCTGGGGCGCGGTTGCAGGCTCAGGCGGCGCGGCCGGTGTCCTGCTCGGCGGCATCCTCACCGACGGCCTCGGCTGGGAGTGGGTGCTCTGGGTCAACGTGCCGGTCAGCCTGATCGCCTTTGCCCTCTCCCCCCGGCTGATCGCCGAAAGTCGCGCCGAGACCGAGACGCGCGCCTTCGACGTCGCCGGTGCGGTCACCGTCACCGCTGCCCTCTCGATCCTGGTCTACGCGCTGGTCGACGCCAACAACGTCGGCTGGGGGTCGAGCAGGACGATTGGCCTGATCGCGCTCTCGGTCCTGTTGATGGCCGCCTTCGTCGCAATCGAGCTGCGCGCGACCAAGCCACTGGTGCCGTTCTCGATCTTCCGGATCAGGACGCTGACCGGGGCCAATGTCGTCGGCCTGCTGGTCGGCGCCTCGCTGTTCTCGATGTTCTTCTTCATCTCCCTGTATATGCAACAGGTGCTCGGCTACAGCGCGATCCACGCCGGGCTCTCCTACCTGCCGCTGGCCCTGGTGATCATGGCCTCGGCTGGGATCGCCTCCCAGCTCGTCACCAAACTCGGCTACAAGCCGGTGCTCGCAGCCGGGCTGCTGTTCATCGTCATCGGCCTTGCCTGGTTCAGCCGGGTTTCGGTCGGTGGCAGCTTCACCATCGACATCCTTGGACCCTCGCTGTTCGCGGCCGCCGGGCTTGGCTTCGCCTTCGTGACGACGACGATCGCGGCGGTGTCCGGCGTCGAGGAGAGCGAGGCCGGCCTCGCCAGCGGCCTGATCAACACTTCGCAGCAGGTCGGCGGCGCGCTCGGCCTCGCGGTGCTCTCGGCGGTCGCGATTTCCGCCACCAGCGACGCGGCGTCCTCCGGCTCGAATCACCTCAGCGCCCTCACCGAGGGATTCCAGTCCGCCTTTCTCGGCGGCTCGCTGATCGCCCTGCTCGGCTTCGTCCTGACCCTGGTCCTGATCCGCGGCAGCGACAGCCGCGCCCACGTCGAGCTCGGCAAAGAGGCAGCGACGGAAGCCGCATAACCGACTGCTTCAGTAGGATTTAGGAGCATGTTGTTCTCGACCAAAGCCGAGTACGGGGTTCGCCTCATGGTCGAGCTGGGCCGCCAGCCCGGCTCGCTGCCGATCTCGCTGAGCGCCGTTGCCGAGGCGGAGCGCCTGCCGCTCTCCTATCTCGAGCACCTGGTGGCAAAGCTGCGCAAGGCGGGCCTGGTGACCTCAACCCGCGGCGCGCACGGCGGCTATCGCCTGGCCAAGCCGGCGGAGGAGATCACGATGGACGCTGTCGTCGAGGCGCTGGAAGGGCAGATCGCCCCGATGGAGTGCTTCCACGACACGCCCGACGGCAAAGTGCTCTGCTCGCATGAGGATGACGGCGACCGTGCCTGCGCGACCAAGCTTCTCTGGACGCGGGTACAGGGCGGCGTGACCAAGGCCCTGTCGGGCACGACGCTGGCCGAGCTGGTCGAGTTCGGCAGCCCCGGTGTCGGCGCCGGGCGCACAGCGGTCGGCAGCGCCGCCTGAAGCACAGACCTTCCAAAACCCAGAAACGGAGCGAAATTGGCTGAGTTGGAGATTCGAAATCTGCACGTGAGCGTCGAGGACAAGCAGATCCTCCGCGGCCTCGACCTCGATGTCGAGAAGGGCAAGGTCCACGCGTTGATGGGGCCGAACGGGTCGGGCAAGTCGACCCTGGCCAATGTGATCATGGGACACCCGGCGCTCGAGGTGACCGAGGGCACAATCACCTTCAAGGGTGAGGACATCACCGAGGCCGACCCCGACGAGCGCTCGCGCGCCGGCCTCTTCATGGCCTTCCAGTACCCGGTCTCGATCCCCGGCGTCTCGGTCAGCAAGTACCTGCGGATGGTGATCAACGCCCACCGCGAGGCGCGCGGCGAGGACCAGATCAAGATCAAAGACTTCGCCAAAGTCGCCCAGGAGGCGATGGCGCTGGCCAACATCCCCAAAGACTTCTCCAGCCGCTACCTCAACGAGGGCTTCTCCGGCGGCGAGAAGAAGCGGATGGAGCTGCTGCAGCTGGCGCTGCTGCGGCCGGAGATCGCGGTCCTCGACGAGACCGACTCGGGCCTCGACATCGACGCCCTGCGCACGGTCGCCGAGGGCGTAAACCAGTTCGCCGGGCCCGACATGGGCGTCTTGATCATCACCCACTACCAGCGCATCCTGCACATGGTGAAGCCCGACTTCGTCCACGTCATGTTCGAGGGGCGGATCGTCAAGGAAGGCGGCCCGGAGCTGGTCGGCGTGCTCGAGGAGAAGGGCTACGGCTGGATCCGCAAGGAGGTCGAGGCAGGCGCCACCGCCTGACCTCGGGAGCAATGGAGCCGGCGAGCGCAAAGGCCTCCTCTCCCCCGTCGGCGTTCCCGATCGAGAAGGTCCGCGCCGCTTTCCCGGCGCTGGAGCGGGAGATCAACGGACAGCCGGTCGCCTACCTCGACAGCGGCGCCAGCGCCCAGCGGGTACTGGCCTCGATCCAGGCGGTCGACCGCTACGAGCGCTCCCATCACTCCAACGTCCACCGCGGCTCGCACACGCTCTCGGCCGAGGCGACCGCGGCCTACGAGGGGGCGCGGGCGACGGTCGCCGACCACCTCGGCGCCAGCGACCGGCGCGAGGTCGTCTTCGTCCGCAACGCGACCGAGGCGATCAACCTGGTCGCGCGAACCTGGGGTGGCGCCAACATCGGCAAGGGCGACCGCATCGTCCTCACCGAGATGGAGCACCACTCCAACATCGTCCCCTGGCAGCAGCTCGCCGAGTGGGTCGGGGCGGAGATCGACTGGGTGCCGGTCGGCGCCGACGACGGCTTGCTCGACCTGGATGCCTACGCAGCGCTGCTGGAGCGCGGCCCGAAGCTAGTCGCGGTCGCACACGTCTCCAATGTGCTCGGCACGGAGAACCCCCTGGCGGAGATCTCTCGGCTGGCCCACGAGGCCGGGGCGCTGGTGCTCGCCGATGGCGCCCAAGGCGCACCGAAGATGACGGTGGACGTAGCCGAGCTGGGGGTCGACTTCTACGCCCTGACCGGGCACAAGCTCTACGCGCCAACCGGCATCGGCGCGCTCTGGGGCAGGCTCGACCTGCTGCGGGCGATGCCACCCTTCCTCGGCGGCGGCTCGATGATCCGCAAGGTGACCCGCGAGGGCACGACCTACGCAGAACCCCCCGCCCGCTTCGAGGCGGGCACGCCGGCGATTGCCCAAGCGATCGGCATGGCCTCGGCGCTGCGCTGGCTCGACGGCCTAGGCATGGACGCGGTGCTCGAGCACGAGCGCGGTATCGCCGCCTACGCGCTGGAGCGGCTGCCCGAGGTGCCGGGCCTGCGGATCTTTGGCCCGCCACCCGGTCTCGAGCGGATCGGCCCGGTTTCCTTCGAGCTGGAGGGGGTCCACGCCCACGACGTCTCCGAGATCCTCGACCGCCACGGCGTAGCCGTTCGCGCCGGCCACCACTGCGCCCAGGTATTGATGGACCGCCTGGGCGTCCCAGCCACCGCCCGCGCCAGCTTCGGCGTCTACACCACCCGCGAGGAGATCGACCGCCTGGTCGAGGGCCTCCACGACGCCCGCAAGGTCTTCGGCCTCAGCAACTAGGCGGTGTAACGCGCTACGGCTCGTATAGAGCCGCAAAACGTTGCACCCCGTGGGGCGGGCGGGGTGGCCGGCGGCGGGACTAGGAAGAACCAGGCGAGCCCGCCGGGGGCGTGCCGGCGGGGGGCTTCGGGCCCCAGCTGACGCGGCCGTCGTCGCCGCCGATCGGAATCGAGGGACCACCCATCGCGGGTGTATCGAGTGTGGTGTCGGCGATGGCCTTGACCCGCGCCAGAACCTCGCGGACGGTGCTCTTCCTGCCCTGATAGCCCCACTGGTGAAGGTCAGCCGTCAGGCCGGTGGCATCGATCCCGGCAGCATCGGCCAAATAGAGAGCGCGGGGCATGTGGAAGCCCTGGGTCACGATGACCGCGTCCTTGACGCCGAAGGTGCTGCGAGCCCGAACCATCGTCGCCCAGGTGTCGAAGCCGGCGTGGTCCTCGAAGATGACCCGCGGCGGCACGCCGGCACCGACCAGCGCCTTGCGCATCGTGTCCGGCTCGTCATAGGCCCAGGTGTGATGATCGCCGGAGACGAGGATCCGCTTCACCTTGCCGGCGCGCCACAGCGCGGTCGCCTGGCGCACCCGGTCGGCGAGCATCGCGCTCATCCTGCCGTTGGGCTTGACCAGAGCCCCGGGCACGATCGCGACCTCGGCCGCGGGCACGTCGGCGACCTCGCCGGTCGCCTCGCCCTCCGTGCTGAGCAGGACATAGGCATTGGCGAGTCCGATCAGGGCGACGAGCGTCGCCGTGCCGATCAAGGCCGCCCTGGACAGGCGCGGCCAGCGCCTCACCGGGTATGTCAGCTTCCGCATCGCTCCCCGCACGAGCGCCAAGGTAGCAAGAGCGGCTGCGCTAGCCTCGCTTTGCATGGACGAGCTATATCGCGACCAGATCCTCGAGCACTACAAGCGGCCGCATAACTTCGGCCGGGTCGACCAGCCCGACCTCGAGTTCGAGGACACCAACCCGTTCTGCGGCGATGAGCAGCATGTGACGATCCGGCTCGACGAGGAGGGAAAGGTCGCCGAGATCGCCTTCGACGGCAAAGGCTGCGCGATCTCCACGGCGGCAACCTCACTGTTGACCGACGAGCTGGCCGGCAAGACGCGCGAGGAGCTGCTGCACCTGCCCAAGGAGTTCGTCCTCGACCTGCTCGGGATCGAGATCTCGGCGACGCGGATGAAGTGCGCGATGCTGGGCCTCAAGGTTGTCAAGAGCGCCAGCCTCGGCCAGCCGGCCGAATGGGAGGACGAGGGCGAGGTCGGTAGCCCCGCCGAGGCCACCGAAATCTGACCCGAGAGCCGTTCCGGTGCGCCTTTTACGGTCATAGCCCGCAAAAGGCGCACCGGAAAGCGTTTTAGGCGCTTGCGGGTGGCGCGTTCTCGCTGAGGGCGATGACGGCGAAGGCGGCGCCGTGGGGGTCGGTGAGGATCGCGAAGCGACCGACCGGGAGGTCGATCGGACCCATCATCAGGCCGCCGCCGCGCTCCGTTGCCTGGGCCACCGTTGCATCGGCGTCCTCGACGGCGAAGTAGGCGAGCCAGTGGGCGGGAATCTCCTCCGGCACGCCGCGCTCGACCATGTCGAGAATGCCGCCCATCGGGCTGCCGTCGAGGATGATCGTGGTGTAGCTCTCGTTCTCCCCCATCCTCACTTCGTCGAACCCCCAGCCGAAGACGGCGCCGTAGAAAGCCTTGGCGCCCGCCAGGTCGCGGGTGTTGAGTTCGTTCCAGGCGAGGGCGCCGGGCTCGTTGACCAGACCTGCGCCGAGGAAGGTGCCCGGCTGCCAGATCCCGAAGACGGCGCCGCCTGGATCCGCGAAGACCGCCATCCGGCCGAGGTCCATCACGTCCATCGACTCCGCGAGCACGCTGCCCCCCGCCTCCTTGACCGCGGCCGCAGTGGCGTCGGCGTCGGCAACCGAGACGTAGCTGCTCCAGGCCGGTGGCTGGCCCTCCTGCATCAGCGGCATCATCCCGGCGACGTCAGCCCCGCCCTTCGTCGCCCGGCGGTAGCCACCGGTCTGCTCGACGTTTTCCGAGGCCGGCACCTCCCAGCCGAGCAGCGCACTGTAGAACTCGACCGAGGCGTCAAGGTCGGGTGAGCCGAGGTCGACCCAACAGGGGGTCCCTGGCGCGTAGCTCGTTCTCTCGCTCATCGTCTCTCCATTCGTCTGGGCGAACTGCATCAAATTCTCTACCTGCCAGACCGGGAATTTGATGCAGTTCGCAGGGAAGGCTGGTGTGCCCGGATCATCGCACCCGCCGGCGGGTGGTCGTCAAAGGCTTGTTACGGTGCCCGGGCCCGACAGGCCCAATCGCTAAAATCCGACCGTAGAAGTAGGATTAAGTCTCAACCCGCACTAGCCAACTACAGCGGGAGCCTCGATTCCCTTGCCAGATACCGCCGGAACATCAATCTCCGTCTGCCCTGCCGCCGAGTTGCCGGCGGGCTCTATGCGCCTGGTCGAGCACGACGGGCGCAAGATCGGCGTCTTCAACTGCGAGGGAACGCTGTACGCGATCGAGGATCGCTGCTCCCACGACGACGGGCCGCTCGCCGAGGGCGAGTTCGACGCCGCGGCATGCACCGTCGAGTGCCCCCGTCACGGCTCGCTCTTCGACCTGACCACCGGCAGGCCGAAGACGCTCCCCGCTTTCGCCCCGGTGCAGACGTTCACGGCGGCCGTCGTGAACGACACGATCACCCTGGAGGTCGACTGAGTATGGCTACACCTGAGGTCGTAGCGGAGAAAAGAGAGCTTGCCGGCATCAACGCCGACTACAAGGAGAAGTTCGGCTTTCACGACTCCGAGTCCGGCTACGCCTACAAGGCGCCCAAGGGCCTCTCGCGTGAGGTGGTCGAATCGATCTCCGACTACAAGAACGAGCCGCAGTGGATGCGGGACTTCCGGCTCAAGTCGCTCGAACACTTCTACGCGCGCCCGACCCCGAAATGGGGCGGCGACCTTGATCAGATCGACTTCGACGACATCCATTACTTCGTCCGCGCTTCGGAGAAGAACAGCCGTGACTGGAGCGAGGTCCCCGAGGACATCAAGAACACCTTCGACCGGCTCGGCATCCCCGAGGCGGAGCGCAAATTCCTCTCCGGGGTCGGCGCCCAGTACGAGTCCGAGGTCGTCTACCACCAGGTGAACGAGAAGCTCGAGGCCCAGGGCGTGATCTTCACCGACATGGACACGGCGCTGCGCGAGCACGAGGACCTGGTACGCGAGTACTGGGCGACGATCATCCCGGCCAACGACAACAAGCTGGCGGCACTCAACTCGGCGGTCTGGTCGGGCGGCTCCTTCGTCTACGTACCGGCCGGGGTCAAGGTCGAGATGCCGCTGCAGGCCTACTTCCGGATCAACACCGAGAACATGGGCCAGTTCGAGCGCACGCTGATCATCTGCGAGGAGGGCGCTGACGTCCACTACATCGAGGGCTGCACGGCGCCGGTCTACTCCAGCGACTCGCTGCACTCCGCCGTGGTCGAGATCTGCGCCAAGAAGAGCTCGCGGGTCCGCTACACAACGGTGCAGAACTGGTCGCAGAACGTCTTCAACCTGGTCACCAAGCGCGCGGTCGCGCACGAGAAGGCGACGATGGAGTGGGTCGACTGCAACCTCGGCTCGAAGCTGACGATGAAGTACCCGTCGATCTACCTGCTCGGGCCCGAAGCCCATGGCGAGATCCTCTCGATCGCCTTCGCCGGCGACGGCCAGCACCAGGACGCCGGCGGCAAGATCATCCACGCGGCGCCGCGCACCTCGTCCTCGATCTTCTCCAAGTCGATCTCCAAGGACGGCGGGCGGGCGACCTACCGCGGCCTGCTCGAAATCGCCGACGGGGCGATCGAATCACGCTCCAAGGTGGTCTGCGACGCCCTGCTGCTCGACGAGGACTCGCGCTCTGACACCTACCCGACGATCCGCATCGACGAGAACGACGCCAACGTCGGCCACGAGGCAACGGTCTCCAAGATCGGCGACGAGCAGCTCTTCTACCTGCAGAGCCGTGGGCTCGACGAGGAGGAGGCCTCGAAGATGATCGTCAACGGGTTCATTGAGCCGGTGACCAAAGAGCTGCCGATGGAGTACGCGGTCGAGCTCAACCGGCTGATCGAGCTGCAGATGGAGGGAAGCATTGGCTGAGGTCGCAGTAGAGCCCGCTTGGCTTTCCGAGAGGCGCCAAAAGGGCGCCTCTCTCGCGCAGAGCCTCCCCCTGCCCGACTCGAAGGCGAAGGGCTGGGAATTCACCGACCTCTCCGGGCTGGAGATCGACGCCTACGAGCCAGCCGGCATCGAGGCCCAGATCAGCGCGCCGGAGGGGGTCACCGTCCTCCCTCTGGCCGAGGCCGCCGGCTCCTCCGACGAGGAGCTTGTCCGCGAGCGGCTTGGTTCGCTGGTCTCGATCGAGGATCCCTTTGTCGCCCGCAACGAGTCGGGTTGGCGCGACGGCGTGCTGGTGCACGTGCCTCGTGGGGTGCAGATCAGCGAGCCGATACGGGTCCAGCTGTCGCTCGATGGCAGTGGCACCGCGGTCAACTGGCGCACCCTGGTCGTACTCGAGGAGGGCGCCGAGGCAGAGGTCTGGGAGCACTGGTCTTCACCCGACGACGAGGTCGACGCGCTACTCAACTCCGTCGTCGAGCTGAGCGTTGGCCAGGCGGCAACGCTGCGCTACGTCAACACCCAGGACATCTCCGAGTCGGCCTGGATCTTCGCCACCCAGCGGGCCCAGATCGAGCGCGATGCCCGTCTCGACTGGGCCGCGCTCGGCTTCGGCTCGGCGCGCGGCAAGGTGCGGATGGAGACCAATCTGGCCGGGCCCGGCTCAGAAGCGCGGGTCACTGGCGGCTACGCCGGCGGACCCGGCCAGCACCTCGATTACGACACTACCCAGGAGCACGCGGCGCCGAACACCAACTCCGACCTTGCCTTCCGTGGGGTCCTTGCCGCGGGCTCAACCGCAGTCTGGCGCGGGATGATCCGGGTCGACCCCGGAGCCCAGCAGACCGACGCCTTCCAGGAGAGCCGCAACCTGCTGCTCTCAACCGAGGCCCACGCCGACGCGATCCCGGGCCTGGAGATCGAAGCCGACGACGTGCGCTGCACACACGCCGCAGCAGTTGCTCAGATTGATCAGGACCAGCTCTTCTACCTGACCTCGCGCGGCCTCGACCCGGCCGAGGCCAAGTCGCTGATCATCGAAGGGTTCCTCGAGTCACTGGTGGAGCGATTGGCTGAGGGGCCCGTGCGCGATGAGATCTCCGCGGCGCTCGAGCGCCGCCTCGCCGAGATCCTTTAGTCGTCGCGCTTTTTGCGCCGTTCCGAGATGGTCGTGCGGAGGATCGAGCCGACCACGATCAGGACTGGCGGAAGGTAGAGGACCCAGAGCCAGTGCCCGGCGTGGGCTACGGGGAGCAGAAGGGCCACTTGCTGAGTATGACCCCCACGTGCCGAGGCCGCCGGCCTTGCGAGCGGCGACCTCGGCACTAGGGAGAGGGAGAGTCAAAGTGAAGACTCATCCTTAGTAAACCAGATGTGAAGAGCGTTGCATCGGTAGAAAACCGCAGCACAACAATGTGATTCACCCGTACTTTCCGCAAAACGCGGAAACTCATGTGTTGGAAACCGAAAGTAGATAGAGGCCGAAGCAGGTGAAGGCGACCATGACCGCCAGCATCCAGTACTGAGAGCGTGCCGCTTGGCGATAGTCGCCCCAGTACGCCGTAGCACGATCGTGGGCGAGGGTCAGCCCCACCACGTGACCGATCACCAGCGCCGCTACCTGTACGTACCAGATCGCATTCGCACTGAGCAGCTGGAAGTCGATCCCCCCCGAGGCAGTGCCGAAGAGGTCGGTCGTCGCCGTCCCCAATGGATCGGAGAGCAGGTAGGTGAACTGAGCCTGCTCCTGGAAGACGAAAAGGCTGAAGTAGTGGGCAACCAGGTAGGCAAAGGCGATCGGGATCAGCGTGTGGGCAAAGCCCATGCGCAGTTTCTTCAGCGGCGGAGCGCCGCGCACCGATGCCATCCCTCGAATTCCGATCAGGTAGACGAGGGCCACCCCAGCAAAGGTGAGCAGCATGAAGATCGTGTCCGTGAGGCGCAGCGAGGTGATCTTGGTGATCCCGGTATCGGCCAACCATTCGAAGACCTGCTGGATCGAGCTTTGGAAAGCCCCGTCCTGAGCTCCATCGAAGCTGGTGGAAGCGATTGAAGCGATCACCATGGCCGCAGAACCTGGGATGGTCGCCCAATGGGTAGACGCCGACAATGGCAATCGCCTCCCAAGCCGGCCATCCTTGACGCCGAAAGAACCAAGATGGGAAAACATCCCGAAGTAGACCGAGAACACCTCACCCCTCTGGCACCACTCCTCGACCCCGAACAGCCCCATCATCGCCAGCGTGTAGAGACTGTAGAAGAGCACCGCCAGGCCGATGGCGTGCGGTGAGAGCCCGACAGCGACGCCGCCGCTGCCACCGTAGACGACCTCGAGCCAGACGACCGCGAGCAGCCCGATCGCGGCCGGCCAGCGCCCCAGTGCCTTGGGATAGGCAAGGTGAGCGGCGCGTTGCCCCGCAATCGCGGCGAACGCGCCACCCGTCACCCGACCGATAGCCCGCCATGGGTTGAAGGGCCGGAAGACGTCGCCGAAGATCACACTGAACAGTGGGAACCCAAGCCAGGCGGTGACGAAGACGAAGGTCGCGGCAAAGTTTCGGTCGGGAGCTTCCGTGCCGCGAAGCCCGGCGTAAATCGCGAAGCCGAGTAGAAAGACACCGACCGCGCCGCAGATGACCTGCACGGGCACGCCAAGCAGTACCCGCGAGAACCCCGCCCCGAGGGGACGCCAGCGTTCATCCTCGAAGCGGGGCTTACGCCATGCGGCCGAAAGCGCGAAGAAGGAGACGATCAGGACGATCGACGCCCCCCAGGCGAACAGCCAGGCCGGGATCGGCAGGTCCTTGCGTGCTACCAGTGCATGGGCCAGTGGCAGCACCAGGTTCATGGGTTGACCGTGAGCTCAATGATCTGTTCCTTGCGACCCTCCAGCTCAGCCTCGAACACACCTTCAATCGATGCCGGGAAGTCGAAGCTGACCGAGCCACCGGCCTTGACGTCCTTCATGATGTCGTAACCGTGGACGTGGATCTCGTCGCTGACGTCGGAGTCGACCACAAAGTGGATTTGTTCGCCCTTGTTGTATGTCAGGTCGCGGATCCCGCCAACCGGTTCGCCGTTCTTGACGACGATGGTCGGGACCTTGCCACTGGCGTTGCTTGAAGTACCAGTGCTGCTGTCATCGCTTTTCAAGACCACGAGCAGCACGATTGCCACTACTACGACGATTGCGCCAACCACAGCGCGTGTGAAGTTCGAACTCATCATCAGCTCCTTCGTTCATGGCGCGGAAAATCGCGCCGACCATTGGCTTGGTTGAACTAGAGAGCGACCGGTGGCGGACGCTGGGCCAGGCCGAAGGCGATCAGGAGGCCGCCGCTTGCCGCGTGCGAGCGGGGAGCCTGCGGTCGCCCCTGCCGTTTTGCCCCACGCCGTTGCGGCTGAACGCCAATCTTCTCGGCGAGCCGGATGATCGTGTCGCAGCCGGGATAGTGGCCGAGCAGCAGAGAGCCGAGCAGCAGCAGCAGCGGGACGAGCGCGAGCAGGATCTCGAACATTGCTCTGGGAATCTATCGGAAAGTTTTAAGCGCTCCTAAGGGAATAGCTTTCGCCGATGCGGCCGGAGCGCGACAACATCGCTGCCCCTGACCTGCCGGCGGAGATCGCCTGGGTCGGCGAGGCCCCGGAGTCGATGCCGGCTGCCACCGCGGGAGGCCCGGCGCTGATCCACTTCGTCGACTACGCCCAGCTGAACAGCGTTCGCACCCTGCCCTACGTGGTCGAGTGGGACCGCCGGTACCGCGGGGCCGGCCTGACCACGATCGGCGTGCAGGCGCCCCGCTTTCCTTTTGGCGCGGACCCCGGGCACGTTGCCTCGGGGCTGCGTGCCCTCGGGATCGAGCATCCGGTCGCAATCGACGCCGAGCGCGACCTCTGGCTCGCCTACGGCTGCGAGGGCTGGCCCAGCCTCTTCCTCTGGGCGTCAGGCGGGGCGCTGAGCTGGTTCCACTTCGGCGAGGGCGAGTACCTGGCCACCGAGATGGCGATCCAGGAGGAGCTGCGCGAGCTCGACGCCCTGCAATCCCTGCCCGAGCCGATGGACCCGCTGCGCCCCACCGACGGCCCCGGGGCCAAGGTGATGCCGCCGAGCGAGGAGCTTTTCCCCGGCGGCGCCTGGGATCGGCCCTGGGTCGCAGGCGAGGACGGAGACGAGCTGACGGTCCCCTACGAAGCCGGCGGCGCTTGCGCCACCATCGAGGGTGCGGGTGAGATTGCGGTGGAGGTCGACGGCTCACCTCTGCACTCGTTCAGCGTCGACAGGCCGGCCCTCTACGCGCTGATCGAGCATCCGCGCCACGAGTCCCACACGCTTACGCTCCGGCCCTCGCCCGGCCTGCGCGTCTGGTCGGTCAGCTTCGCCGCCGGTATGCCCTGAGCTGGTGGCTGGCGCCGGTATCCTTGACCTCGTGGGGCAAGGGGGGAAACGTCTATTTGGCGGCGCGCTGCTGATCTGCCTCTGTATCGCCCTGGGCGCCTCTCCCGCGGCGGCGGATGACGCCAACTCTGCTCCTCCCAGCCTCGAACTGCGCTCGTCGGGAACCGACCGCCAACCGCTCGGCGTCCTTTCGGGGTCGTTGGCCTCCTACTCGACTTCCCAATCAGGCGTTGGCGGTGAATATCCAGAGGGCAGCTCGGTTTCATTTGCCTGCTTCATCGACGGCCTGCCGGTCGCATGCTCGAAGTCCTACTACCGCCGCTGCTGTCCGGTGCTCGTGCCGAAGCCGGCCACCCGCGCCCGGCTCGTGCCGGAAGGGAAGACCCTCGGCTACGGCCCTTTCACCGGCTGGGTGCCGATTCCCCCCGATCTGCCGGGCGGCGTCCACTCGGTGACCGTAATCGCCACGGACGAGGACGGAACCGATCCCAACCCACCGACCGTGACAGCCATTCTCGACCGCACGCCCCCCGCCGCCCCGCGCATACTCGCCGCGCCACCCAAGATCAGCCGCGACCAGACGCCGAGGTTCCGGTTCGCCGCAGGCGACGACAGATGGCTTCGAGACTCCTACAACGATCCGTTCTCGGCCCAGCTCCAGCGGATCGACCCCCCCGGCCCGGCGGTCCACAACGGGTCTCCCTCCGCCAACTACCTGGAATGGCGGGGACCGTTCTGCCCCACGCCCGTCAGATGCACGGAGATCGCCTGGCCCGCCTTCTTGGCCGACGGAAAAGGCGGCACCGCCATTGGCCTACGCGAACACCTCAGCCCCGGCCTCTATGAGCTCAGCGTCCGGGCAAACGACATCGCCGGCAACGAATCCCAAGCGACGAGGTATCGCTTCCGAATCGTCGGGCCGCGACGCCGCTAGCCTCGCCGGGCAAGCTCGTCGCGAATCTCTTTGGGCAGCATGAAGCGTACGTCCTCGTGGACCGTGCGCAGCTCGGAGACGTCCTCGGCGCCGCGCTCGCGGAAGAGCTCGACCAGGCTCTCGACCAGCTCCTCGGGGGCGCTGGCGCCGGAGGTGATGCCGACGGTCTCGACTCCCTCCAGCCATTGCTCCTCGACCTGGGTGTGGTTGTCGATCAGGTGCGAGGCGGCGCCGTGTTCGCGCGCGACCTCGACCAGGCGGTTGGAGTTGGAGGAGTTGGTCGAGCCGATGACCAGGACCAGGTCGCACTCGCGGGCGAGCTGCTTGACGGCGATCTGACGGTTGGTCGTCGCGTAGCAGATGTCATCTGACTTGGAGCTGACGATCGCCGGGAACTTGGCCCGCAGGGCGGCGATCACCTCCGCGGTCTCGTCCACCGAAAGCGTGGTCTGGGTGATGAAGGCGACCTTGTCGGGATCGGGGACCTGCAGCGAATCGACCTCGTCGGCGGTTTCGATCAGGACGATGCTGTCGGGAGCCTCGCCGGTGGTCCCTTCGACCTCCTCGTGCCCGTCGTGGCCGATCATCACGATCGTGTAGCCCTCGGCGGCGAAGCGGCGGGCGGAAACGTGGACCTTGGTGACCAGGGGACAGGTGGCGTCGATCGTGCGCAGGCCGCGGCTGGCGGCGTTGTCGTGGACGGCGGGGGCGACGCCGTGGGCGGAGAAGACGACCATCTCGCCCTCCGGCACCTCGGTCTCCTCCTCGACGAAGATCGCGCCCCGCTTGGCGAGCTCCTCGACCACGTGCTTGTTGTGGACGATCTCCTTGCGCACATAGACCGGCGCGCCGTGGAGCTCGAGCGCACGCTCGACCGTCTGCACGGCACGATCGACGCCGGCGCAGTAACCACGCGGCGCAGCAAGCAAGACCCGCTTGGGGGCCGCGGTGGCAACGGGAGGCATGCCCCCAGGGTAGCCGGACCCCGTTCCCGGTTCGTTCCGGTGCGCTTTATGCGCCTATAGGACGCATAAAGCGCACCGGAACGTTGGAACTGGGGGCCAGCTAGCCTTGCAGGATGGCAACCCAAGGTGGACACCTGGACCGGCTGACTGCGGTCGACGCCTCGTTCCTCACCAACGAGACCTCGGCCAGCCACATGCACGTCGGCGCGATCCTGATCTTCGAGGGGCCGCCACCAAAATACGTCGATCTGGTCGAGCACGTGCGCGGCCGGCTGGACCAGGTGCCGCGCTTCCGCCAACGCCTCGTCGTGCCCCCGCTGGAGGCGGGACGGCCGCTCTGGGCCGACGACATCAACTTCAACCTGACCTACCACATCCGCCACACCGCGCTGCCCGAGCCGGGCGGCGAGCAGCAGCTGAAGCGCCTCGCCGCGCGCGTCTTCTCGCAGCAGCTCGACCGCTCCAAGCCGCTCTGGGAGCTGTGGCTCGCGCAGGGGCTCGAACGCGACCGCTTCGCGCTGCTGACCAAGACCCACCACGCGATGGTCGACGGCATCTCCGGCGTCGACATCGGCACGGTCCTCTTTGATCTCGAGCCGGTGCCCGAGCCGGCTTCCAGCAACGACGGCTGGGTGCCGCACCGGGAGCCGAGCACCGCCGAGCTGGTCGCACGCGGCGCCGTCGATGCGGCGAGCGCGCCGGTCAAGCTGGTCGAGCGCGCGGTCGAGGCCGTGCGTCACCCCGAGTCGGCGGCCCGCCGGATAGGCGAGGCGCTGGAGGGTGTGAGCGAGGTTCTCGGCGCCTTCGCCGACCCGGCCCCCGACGTGCCGCTGAACGTGCCGATCGGCCCACACCGCCGCTTCACCTGGGCGCGCTCGGAGCTGGCGACCTTCAAGCGAATCAAGGATTCCCTGGGTGGCACCGTCAACGACGTCGTCCTGGCGGTGGTCACCGGGGCGCTGCGCGAGTGGCTGCACGGTCGCGGCATCCGCACCGAGGGCCTGGAGCTGCGGGCGCTGGTGCCGGTCTCGATCCGAACGCAGGACGAGCGTGGCGACCTCGGCAACCGGATCGCGGCGATGCGCGGGCCGCTGCCCGTCTATGTCGAGGACCCGGTGCGGCGGCTGCGCGTGGTGAGCGAGCAGATGGAGGGACTGAAGCGCTCCAAGCAAGCCCTGGGCGCCGAAGTGATCTCCCGCTTCAACGACTTCGCCCCACCGACCCTGCTCGCCCAGGCCTCGCGGATCAACTTCTCGACCCGGCTCTTCAACCTGATCGTCACCAACGTACCGGGGCCGCAGCTCCCCCTCTACGTGCTCGGTCGCGAGCTTGAGGAGGTTTTCCCGGTTGCCTTCCTGCCCCAGAACCACGCGATGGCGGTGGCGATCATGAGCTACAACGGCCGCCTCGGCTTCGGCCTGCTCGCCGATTACGACTCGATGGAAGACGTCGAAAGCTTCGCCGAAGGCCTCAACCGCTCGCTGGCCGAGCTCGAGGAAGCGGCAGCTGCCGCAGCGCCCGCCTGAGCCAGCCCGCGGTGGCAGCTGGCTAGGCTTGGACCGTGGCCATCCTTATCGCCCTCTTCATCGTCGTGCCGATCGTCGAGCTGTACGTGATCATCCAGATCGGCTCGCTGATCGGCGTCGTCCCCACGATTGCCCTGCTGCTCGCCGACGCCCTGCTCGGCTCTCTGCTGCTGCGCCACCAGGGCCGCGGCGCCTGGCGGCGCTTCAACGCCGCCCTCAGCGAGGGGCGCTTCCCCGGCCGCGAGGTCGCCGACGGCCTGCTGATCGCGATCGGCGGCACCCTCCTGCTCACTCCGGGCTTCGTCACCGACATCTTCGGCCTGATCTTTCTGATCCCGCCAACCCGAGCGATAGTCAGACGTCTGCTGCGCCGCTACGCCGGCCGGCGCTTCGTAGTAGCCGGCGTCTCGAGCGTAGGCGGCATGGCAGGCAACGGGCGCGCCCACCGCAGCTATGACTTCGACGGCACCGCCGAAGAGATCGACGCGGACGACCCGCGGCTTTCCAGTTGAAGACAGGGCAGGGCTTGGCTTCGTCAGCCCGTCAAGCCCTGCCCTTCTTCGTGCTCATCGGTTCTTGAAGGAAGACAGCAGCGGAGCCACCGTCGGACACGGCGTGATCGTCATCGCAGTCACCCCCTTTTCCCTTAACTGGAATCTTTGATTAGTTAGAGAAGATTAAAGCAATCAGGAAAGGTGATTACCTTCTGGCGCGTTTGCGGCTATTTTTCTTTTCAAACGACAGGCCTATACCGATCTAGAGAGTTCGAGGTACCGGGTGGCCGAATAGATGAGAGGAGCAGGCGTTGTCAGCAAAGAAGAAATCGACAGACCGAGTGGCGAAAGGAAAGGAGGGGAAGCAGGAGGAATCGCTGAACCAGAGGCTGATCAAGGGCCTCAGTCACCCCCTTCGGGTTGAGATCCTTGCCCACATGAACGAGCGGCCCTGGAGCCCCAGGGAACTTGAAAAGGAGCTGGGCGAGGGCCTGAGCCAGGTCAGCTATCACGTCAAAGTCCTCTTCGACTTCGAGCTGATCGAACTGACCGGCACCGAGCCGCGTCGAGGTGCCGTCGAGCACTACTACCGCGCTGTCGAGCGAGCCTTCGTCCCCTCGGGCATGGCGAAGCACATCCCGAAATCGGGCCAGCAGATCATCGGCAACGACATCCTGGAGGCGATCGACAAAGACGTAGGCGCTTCACTCAAGTCGGGCAAGTTCTACGCGCGTGACGATTGGCACACCAGCTGGACCCCTGCCGATCTGGACAGGCAAGGCTGTGAAGACGCCGAGAAACTGGCCGATGCCTTCGTTGAGGACTTCCTCAGGATCGAGACTGAATCCGCCACACGACGGGCGGAATGCGCCGACGGTGGCGAGCACATCGCGACCAGCGCCGCGATCCTGGTCTTCGGCTCCGAGCACGGCGAGGAGATAAAGGCGCCCTCGAGGAAGCCAGCCGGGAAGAAAAGTAAGCGCAAGGCCTAAGACGCTATCCCGGCGTATCGATCCAACGGGTGATACGTCCATCCCGCACCTCGTGATACGCCGGAGGTGCGGGCGGAGGATCTTCAGAAAGACAAGCCACTACTTCGTCAGGACCATGTAGGTGCTCCTCCACGGCAGTTGTCCAATGGACCTCCGGGTCGAGCAACCGCCTGAGGCGTAGCCAATCACGATGCTCGATGGTGTCGAGCACGTCGCAGACGGCAGGTACCTGCTCCGCCACCCCTATCCCCTATGACCCCGCAACCTGGCTAGAAGCCGAGTGCGAACTTGGCGTCGTCGGTCATCATCTCCGGAGACCAGGGTGGATCGAAGATCATCTTTGGGTGTACGGCCGAGACTCCGGGGAGGTCGCCGACGAACTCCTTCATCTGCTCGGAGACCTGGGGGCCGATCGGGCAGGCGGGGGTGGTCAGCGTGAAGGTGACGAAGACCTCTTCCTTGTCGATCTCTACGTCGTAGACGAGGCCAAGGGAGACGAAGTCGAGCCCCAGCTCGGGGTCGATGACCTCCTCGAGGGCCTCGATGACGTCGTCTTCGGTGAGCACTGCGGTGTCGTTGTCGGGCATCGGTACATGGTACTCGGCTAGGCTCGCGCCTCCGATGAGTGGCGACGAGCAGATTGTGCGGCGGTCGATTGGGATCGCCTTCTCCGACGGAGGGCTGTTGGCCTTGAGCGCGGTGCGCCCGGATCGCGCCGGCGGGCACGGCGACGAGGCGGTCGCCACCGTCCTCTGCGGGCCCGATGGCGCTCCGGTCGAGGTCTCCGAGACGCTGCTCTCGACCGAGTACGGGCCCGACGGGGTACAGCGGCGGGCGACGCTGGAGCTCTGGCTCGACGGCGAGGAGGGACAGCCGCTGCGCGGCGCCGGGACCCTGATCAGCGCCAGCTCGGTGAGCCACCCGGGGCTGCGGGCGGAGATCGCCTTCTTCCGCTGGGCGCTCGAAGGCCGCGAGGGGCTCGGCCACTACGAGATCGTGCGCAACGATGGCTGATTCCGCCGTCGAGGCGGTCGTCTGCGACTTCGGCGGCGTGCTGACGACGCCGCTGATCCAGTCCTTTATGGCCTTCCAGGACCAGACGGGGATCACGACCGAAACCCTCGGTAAGGCGATGCAGGCGGCAACGGAGGCCAACGGCGAGAACCCACTCTTCGAAATGGAGCGCGGTGAGATCACCGAGGTCGCCTTCCTCGAGATCCTCACCGACAGCCTCGAGCCGCTGCTCGGCCACCGGCCCGAGATGCGCCGCTTCAAAGAGATCTACTTCGAGGCGCTCGAACCTAATCCGGCGATGATCGAGCTGATGCGAGATCTGAAAGCGGAGGGCTTCCAGATGGCGATGCTAACCAACAACGTGCGCGAGTGGGAGCCGTTCTGGCGCTCGATGCTCCCCGTCGACGAGATCTTCGAGACTGTGGTCGACTCGGGCTTCGTCGGCTGTCGCAAGCCCGAATCGAAGATCTACGAGCTGACCCTGGAGCGGATCGGACGATCCGGCGCGGACTGCCTCTTCGTCGACGACGTTCTCGTCAACATCGAAGGCGCCCGCAAGGCGGGCCTCAACGCGGTCCATTTCCAGGACAACGAGCAGGCGATTCCCGAGATCCGCGCCGCGCTCGCTTGCTAGAGCAGGTGGCGACGCAGGAAGTCGAGCTCGTCGGCGACGACCGCCTCGTGCTCGGGGCCGTCGTAGATGTCGAAGTGATCGACGCCTGGGTAGGTCCGTAGCTCCCCTTTGGGGGCTCGCCGGGCGGCGGCGATCGCGGGGCCAGGCTTGGCGACGCGATCGGCCTCGCCGACGCAGACGAGCCACGGGCAGTGCAGGCCGGCCGCGTGGCGGGCGGGGCGGTAGGGACGGCCGAGTAGCCAGCGACTTGAGACACGGTTGCGCCAGCGCGAGTCCTCGCCGGTCGCAACGACGCGCCGCCAGCCCTCCTCCCCACCGGGCGCGTTGATGAACGCGGGCTTGTCGGGCTGGCCTACCGCAGGGAGGTATTTGCCTCGCGCCGCCGCCGCAAGCGCTTGCGCGGAGACCAACGGCGAAGAGCGATGCGCCTGGCGCACGATGTCGAGGAAGGGCACCTGGCTGATCGCGGCCGCGACCCCAGGGTCGGCAGCGGCAGCGGCGAGGGCGTTGCCCCCGCCCATCGAGGAGCCAAAGGTCGCGACCCGACTCGCATCCACCTCCGGCAGCGAACGAGCGAACGCGATCGCCGCACCCCAGTCTTCAAGCTGGCGTTCGGGCTCGAAGAGATCCGGCTCTCCCCCGCTGTCGCCAAAACCGCGGTGGTCAAAGACGAGCGCCACGCACCCCGCCTCCGCGAAGCGCTCTGCGAACGGACCAAGCCGGTCACGCCTGGTTCCGGACAGACCGTGGGCCATGACCACGACTGGCGATTTGGCCGCAGCGCCCACGGCCGGGTACAGCCAAGTCGCGCATCGGTCGACGCCCGAAGCAAAAGTGATGTCTCTCCTGCTCATCCCCACTTCAACGCAAACGAGCTCTGAAACGTGAGATTCGATTGCTCGCTGCGTTGCCCCACTCCGCCCAGTCCTCCGCGGGACCCCAGTCCGCAATCTGCGCCAGGGACTGCTCCGCGTCCGTCAGCGGAATGCGTTCCCAGGTCGCTGGATCAACCGTGCTACGCAGTCGGACTAGATGGCGGTGGAGGAACAGACGCTAATTATCGCTGCCGGCGCGGTCCCAGATGTAGAGCTCTACGGCCTCCAGGGCTAGCTCCATCTGGCGCGGCGGGGAGAGCAGGCTGAGGACTAGCTCCAGGGCGTCCTCCTCAGTTACTCCGGCGTCGACGGCCTCCTCGCCGCGGAAGCCGGCGGCCAGCTTCATCGCCTCGCGGCGGTTCTCGCCGAGGGAGCCGAAGGCGCCCATGAGGAAGTCGCGGTTGGGGACCGGGTGGCCGACCTCGAGCGAGCCGTGCCAGGCGGCGAGCATCGAGAGGTCGTGCTCGTCGAGCTCGGAGAGGGCCTTGGCGTAGTGGGTCTCCAGCTCCTGGTCGGGGATCTCGTCGACCCAGGAGCGCACCGCCTCGCCGAGGAGCTGGCGGCGCGCCTCGCGGCCGATCGAGTCTGAGATCGCGCGGATCGCGTCGGCTGGGTCTACGAAGCAGAGTGCCATCTGCGGAGGAATTTAGAGGGGGCGGTAGACGCCAAAATGGTGCTGGGAAGCCGCAGTTTGCGGTGGGTACGCGCCGGGGGCGGACATAGGGTGAGAGGCGTGCCTCTCAAGCTGATCCAGGGACCTCCGAACTCGGGCCGGGCCGGCCGAATTCGGCTCGGCCTCATTGACGTGCTCGACCGTGATCCCGTCCTCGTCGTCCCCACTCTTGACGACGTCTACGCCTTTGAGCGCGAGCTTTGTGCAAGCGGCGCGGTCCTAGGTGCCAACGTGATGACCTTCGGCGGCCTCTTCGGAGCACTCGCCACGGCGGGAGGGGCGCCCCCGGGCGTGACCCTCACCCCAGCGCAGCGGATCGGCGCCGTCGCGGCAGCGGTCACCAAGCAGCGCTCGCAATTGGGCCCGCTGCGCGGCTCGGCCCTCCAGCCCGGCTTTCCGCTGGCCCTGGAGCGCCTCTTCGACGAGCTGCAGGGAGCGGGGCTCGAGCCGGCGGACGTCGAAGCGGCGGCCGGGACCCTCGAGGGCTCGGCCTACCTCGGCGACATCGCGACCCTTTTCGCCGGCTACACGCGGGTGCGCGACGGCCTCGGGCTGGTCGACGCCCACGGAATCGCTCGCGAGGCGATCGGCCTGCTGAAAGCCGGGAACGACTTCTGGCGGCGGCCGATCTTTCTCTACGGCCTCGACGACCTGACCCCCAACCAGCTCGACCTGATCCGCGGGCTCGCGGCGGCCACCGAGGTGACCGTGGCGCTGCCCTATGAAAAGGGCCACGCCGCGCTCGAGGCCCGAAACGCCCGGCTGCTCGAATCACTCGAGGGAATCGGGGTCGACTCAACCGAGAACACCCCGGCCGACCCAGGCAACACGGACTCGCCGCTTCTTTTCCACCTCGAGCGAAGCTTTGGCGCAGCCGAGCCGGAGCGCCTACCCTGCGATGAGAGCCTGGTCTTCCTGCGCTCCGCCGGCGAGCGAGGCGAGGCCGAGGCGATAGCCGGCGAGGTGGCGCGCCTGCTCGCCGCGGGGACCGATCCGGAGCAGATCGCGATCGTCGTCCGCGACCCGGGACGGCGTGGGCCGCTGATCGCCTCGATCCTCGAGTCCTACGGGGTCCCGACGGCGCTCGAGGCCGAGGTCCGGGTGGCGACCACCTCGGTGGGCGGATCGTTGACGGCGTTGCTGGACGCCGTGCTGGAGACCGGGCGGGCGGCGGATCTGCTGCGCTACCTACGCGGTCCTTCGGGCACGCCGCCGGGACGGGTCGACTGGTTTGAGCGCAAGCTCCGCCGCAATCGGGTCCAGACCGCGGCGGCAGCGCTGCAACTCTGGGAGGAGAAGCACGGGGAGCCGCCGGAGGACGTCGCCCGGATACGCGAGACGGCCGGCCGGCCGGGGGACCTGGCCGCGGCGGTCGGAGCGCTGGCGGCGGCGATGGCCAGTCGCGTGAGCTCCGAGCTCGAGGCGCGCACCGCCCGGGCGATCGCCACTGCGATGGCCGAGCGGGCGGAGTACGACGGCCTGGCGCCGCTGCCCGAATCGATCGCCCAGGCGCTGGCCGCAATCCCGGTGCGGGTCTGGAGCGGGCCGGTCGAGGACCGGGTCAGGATCACCGACCCCCGACGCGTGCGCGCGGCGCGCTTCGACAACGTCTTTGTCGCCTCGCTGCAGGACGGGGAGTTCCCGCGTGGCGCGGGGCAGGCGGACCCGTTCCTCACCGAACGTCAGCGCGCATCGCTGGGCCTGCTGCCACGCCACGACAACGAGGCCGAGGAGCGCTACCTGTTCCACGCCTGCCTGGCGCTGCCAAAACGGCGGCTCTTCCTCTCCTACCGCGACAGCGACGAGAACGGCGCTGCCGAGGCTCCCTCCCCCTTCCTCGCCGACGTCGGGCAGATGCTGGAGCCGAGCGAGCGCGAGATTCGCGGCCGCGGCCTTGCCGAGGTCGTCCACCGGGTTGCCGACGCGCCCTCGGAGACCGAGCTGGCCCGGGCAATCGCCGCACGGGGCGCGAACGCGAGCCCGGAGCAGCCCCTCGAGGTCGCCGGTACCGATGACGCGACAGCCGAGCGGATCAGGGCCCGCCTGGCGGGCGCTCGCGAGGCGGAGGCCGCCACGCGGGCGCCGGGGCCGCTCTCCAACCCGGCGGTGATCGCCGCGCTCAGCGATGTCCACGCCTACGGCGGCACCACCCTGGAGGGCTTCGACGTCTGCTCCTACCGCTGGTTCGTCTCGCACGAGCTGTCTCCCAATCCACTTGACCCGCCTCCCGACCCACTCGTGCAGGGCGGCATCGTCCACGCCGCTCTCGACTCCCTTTATAAGAAGCGACCCGGGGGCGACGCGCTTCCCCGGCCCACTTCTCTAAGCGCCTGGATCGCTCGCGGCGACGAGCTGGTCGACGCGATCGCGACGGCGAGAGAGCTCGGCGAGCATCCGGCCGAGCGGGCGATGCTGGCGCGCATCAAGGGTCTGCTCGCCCGCTTCCTCGCCGAGGAGGCGGAGCGGGAGACCGGGGGCTTCGAGCCCTGGCTGCTGGAGGCGGAATTCTCCGAGTCCGAGGAGGTCGAGCGACCCGTCCTCGAGATCGACGGCTGGCGCCTGCACGGAGCAATCGACCGGATCGACCGGGCGGCCGACGGGCGCGCCCTCGTCCTCGACTACAAGCTCTCCAGCAAGGTCTCGGCGCGAGAAAAGCTCGAGGAGGAGGCAAAGCTGCAGCTGCAGCTCTACACAATCGCCGTCGCCGAGCTCTGGGGGGCGGAGGCGATCGGTGGCCTTTACCACCCGCTGCGCGGCACCTCGGAGCGGCGGCCACGGGGGATCGTGCTCGAGGATGCCGCAGCCGACCTTGCCGGGTACCGGCTCGCCAAGACCGACAAGGTCACTGACGAGGAGTTCGACGAGGCGCTCGCCGACACCCGGCGCCGGGCGGGCGAGATCGTGCGGCGGATGCGAGCCGGCGAGATCGACCGCGATCCCGGCCCCCGACCCGGCCTGCGCGACCACGGCATCTGCCCGCCGTTCTGCGACTTTGCGCCGATCTGCCGTCGCGACCGCGCCCCGGTCGAGCCAATCGACGACGAGGAAGACGAGCGATGAGCGAGCGTCAGCCGACGCAGGAGCAGCGAGCGGCGATCGAGGCGAGCGGCGCCGAGGTCCTGGTCGAGGCGGGCGCCGGAACCGGCAAGACCGGCGTGATGGTGGATCGCTACTGCCGGCTGGTCTGCGAGCAGGGCATCTCGCCGGACAGCGTCCTCGCCTTCACCTTCACCGACAAGGCTGCGGCCGAGCTGCGCCAGCGGATCCGAGCCGAGATCGAGAGCCGGGCGGAAACGGGATCGGCGCGCGCCCGGGCGCTGCTGCCGGGGCTCGGCAGCGCCTGGATAACGACGATCCACGGGTTCTGCAACCGCCTGCTCTCCGCTCACCCGGTCGCGGTCGGCATCGATCCCAGGTTCCGCGTGCTCGACGCTCCAGAGACCGAGCGAGCAGCCGCCGAGGCCTTCGACGAGGCGCTCGAGTCCTTCCTGGCGGTGGATGAGCGCGCCCGCGAGAACACGGTCGCGGCATTCGACATCGGCGGGCTGCGCGGGATCGTGCTCGGCGTGCACAGCGAGCTGCGCAGCCGCGGTGAGGCCGAGCCCCGGCTGCCGGAGCCGCCCCCGGCCGACGCGGCTGGGGCGCTTCGCGATGCCGCTGCAGTTGCCGCGGAGACGCTCGGGGAGCTGAAGCCCGGCAGCGCCAACCACGAGCTGGTCGAGCGGGCGCTGGGCGTCCTCGGCGACGCCGGCGAGCAGCCGAGCCTCGACGAGATGGCGTCGCTGCGAACCAAAAGCAAGGCGAAGCCGATGGCGGCCTACAGGGAGGCGATCGAGACGGCGCTGGGCCGCGTCGCGGAGGCCGGCGAGGGCGGCCTCGCCTACCGGCACGTCGCCGAGCTCCTGCAGCTGTTCTCGGCGCGTTTCCGCGTCGCCAAGGAACGGCGCGCCGGCATCGACTTCGAGGACCTGCAGCTGCTGGCGGCGCGGCTGCTGGAGCGGACCGAGACGGGAGCCGCCTACCGGGCCAGGTTCAGCCACCTCCTGGTCGACGAGTTTCAGGACACCAACCGCCTGCAACTGCGCCTGATCGAAGCCCTGCGGGGGCCGCAGGGCCAGCTGATGGTGGTCGGCGACGAGCTGCAGTCGATCTACGGCTTCCGACATGCCGACCTCGACGTGTTCCGCGAACGGCGGCGGGCAATCGAGGCAAGCACCAGCGGCGAAACCATCCCCCTGAGCGGCAACTTCCGCTCTCGCCCCGAGGTGACCGGCGCCGTCAACGCGCTCGGAGAACGGCTGCTCGACGACTACACGCCGCTGCGGGTCGGCGCTCTTCCCGCCCACCCCCAGCCACCGGGAGAGGGCCCGGCGGTGGAGATGCTGCTCACCGGCCGCGACGGCTGGGATGGCGATGAGATCCAGCTTGACCCGGCGACCGACGCCCGCACGCCGGCCAACCAGCTGGCCGAGGCGCGCTTCCTCGCCTCGCGGCTGCGCGAGCTGGCCGACCAGGGAGTCGATCGCGGCGCGATGGTCGTCTTGCTGCGCGCCTTCACCCGCCTCGATGCCCATGAGGACTCCCTGGAACGTGCCGGCCTGCGCCCCTACGTGGTCGGCGGTCGCGGCTACTGGTCCCAACAGCAGGTTGCCGACGTCTGCGCGCTGCTGGCGACGATCGCCAACCCGCTCGATGACCAAGCGTTGCTAGGGACGCTCGCATCGCCGGCCTGCGGGGTGGCACCTGACACGCTCTGGCTGCTGCGGGCCGCGACGGGCCGGGGCCGCCACATCTGGCCAACCGTCGAGCATGTGGCGGGACTGGGCGAGGACGAGCGCGCTGACCCCGCCCGCCTCGAGCAGATCCCCGCGGCCGAGCAAACGCTGCTGCGCGGGTTCGCGGAGACGCTCGCCGGGCTGCGCCGCCGCGCCACTTCGCTCTCCCTCGCCGGCCTGATCGACGCCGCGGTGACCGAGACCGGCTACGACCTCGCGGTGCTGATGCGCCCCGCCGGCGAGGCCCGCTTTGCCAACGTGCGCAAGCTGATGCGCCTCGCCGCCGATTTCGAGGCCGCCGAGGGTCGCGACCTGCGTGGTCTGCTCGACTTCCTCGCCGCCCGCGCCGATGCCGACGCCGACGCGCAGGCGGCGACAGCCGTCGAGGGCCACGACGGCGTGCGGATCATGACCATCCACAGCGCCAAGGGCCTCGAGTTCGACGTGGTGGCGATCCCCCACCTTTCGCGCGGTCTCCTCCCCGCCGCCCGCACGCCGCTGCTCACCCTCGGCCGCGAGCCCGAGGCGCCGCGGGTGGGGATGCAACTGCGCCGGCTCGGCGCCCGGGGGATCAACCTCTACGCGCAGCGAGAGCTCAGCGAGGAGGCGCAGAAGCGGGAAGCCGAGGAGGAGCTGCGGCTCTTTCACGTCGGGGCGACGCGGGCGCGCGAGCGGCTGCTGCTGAGCGGCGTGGTCCGCCCCTCTCCCCCGTCCCAGGACACTCACGGCAAAGCCGTGATCGAGCGGATCGTCGCCGGGCTCGAGATCGACCGCGAGCGCGACTCGAGCGTTGAGATCGCCGCCGCGGAGCCGAGGCCAGGGCTGCAGGTGACATTCGGGCCCTCCCAGATCGCCGTCCGCGTAAACCTCGCTTCGGTTGAGCGGGCGGAGGCACTGACCGTCGTGCGCAGGGAGCTGGACCCGGCGCGAGAGATCGGCACGGGACCGGCGCCGCTGGTCGAGCGGAGACAGGCCAGGGCGGCGCGACGGCCGCTCTCCTACACCGCGATCTCCACCCACGGCGAGGGATCGGAAGAACGACTCGTCGACAGCGACCAGGCCCTCCGTGAACGAGCCGGGGACGACGATGGGGCGCCCGGAGGAGGCATCGCGCGGGGCAGGGCCGTCCACGCGCTGCTGGAGTGGAGTCAGGCCAACGACTGGCAGGTGCCGGCCACGGAGCTCGTTCGCCGCATACTCGCGTCAGCGGAAGTCAGCGGGGGCGACGATCTCGCCGAGGACGCTCTGCTGACGCCGTTCCAAGCCTGGCTCGACTCCGACTTCTTCGCCAAACGGATACTCAACGCGGAGAGCAGCCGCGCCGAGGTGCCGCTGCTGATCGAAGTCGCCGAGACCGTCCTGCGTGGCTCGATCGACCTGCTGGTGGAGCAGCGGGGAGCGCCACCGCTGATCGTCGACTACAAGACCGACAGGATCGATGGCGCGGAGGTCAGCGAGCTCGCCGCCCGCTACGAGATCCAGCAGGCGATCTACGCGCTGGCGGTCGCCGAGGCACGCAGCGTGCAGGAGGTCGAGGTCGTTTACGTCTTCCTCGAGCGCGCCGGAGAGCCGGTCATCGCACGCTGGGGAGCGGACGAGATAGCGGCCGGCCGGCGCCGGCTCGAAGCCGAGATCAACCGGGTCAGAGAAGCCTGATTAGGATGCGTCCGGCTCGGCCGAGGAGGCGAGCTTGGTGGCCAGCTCGTCGAGGCGAAGCTCCTTGAGGCCCTCGCCGACCGCATCAAGCTCTGCTGTGCAGTAGGTGACCAGGTCGCGGCCCTCGCGGCAGAGGTCGAGCGTCTCGCGCAGGCCGGCTTGGCCAGAGTCGAGGCGGTCGATGATCTGCTCCAGCCGCTCGACCGCGGCCTCGTAGCTGTCGGGTTTCTCGCTCAATCGGGCTCCTCGATCTTGGCGCCGACACTGCCGTCGGCGAAGCGCAGTCTGACGCGATCGGCGGCGACAGCGTCCGCGATCGTCGTCACCGGCTCGCCGTCGCCGGCCTCGACCAGGGCGTAGCCCCGCTCCAGCGTCCGCTCGGGCTCATGGGCGCGCAGCGCGACCTCGGCCCGGTGCAGCGCCTCGCGGCGGCGCTCCATGTCCGCCCCTGCGGCACGGCGGTGGGCGCGCTCGAGAACCACCGTGGCGAGGCGGCGCTGGAAGCCAAGTCGCTCGGCGATGCCGCGTTCGGAGGCGGCACGCATCTCACGCGTCTTCTGGTTGAGCGCAAGCCGCTCGCGGCGCAGCGCCCGCGCCGGGCCACGAGCGAGGGCCACAAGATGGGGGGTGCGTGCGTGCACGGCCCCCTCGGCCGCCCGGCGCAGCGAGCCGATGCTGCGGTCGAGGTCGCCGCGGGCCGCACGACAGTCGAGCGGAACCACGGCCTCGGCGGCGTGGGTCGGGGTCGAGCAGGCGACGGCGGCAACGTCGTCGATCAAGGTCGAGTCGCGCTCGTGCCCGACCGCACTGACCACCGGCACCCGCAGCATCGCCACCGTGCGGCAGAGCGTCTCGTCGCAGAAAGCCCAGAGGTCGGCCAGGCTGCCGCCACCCCGCGCGACGACGATCGCATCGACCTGCGGCCGCGCGGCGAGATCCTGGATCGCGCTCGCGATCGCCGGCGCCGCATGGCGATCCTGCACCGGGGCGAAAGCCCAGACGACCGTGCCCCGCCAGCCGCGCCGCTCCAAGCCGGCCAGCAGATCGCGCCGAGCAGCGCCGGACTCGGCGGTGACAACGCCGATCGTCTTCGGCAGCTGCGGCCGCGCCAACTGCTTTTGCAGCTCGAAGAGGCCCTCGACCCTGAGCTGCTTGCGCAGGGCCTCGAGCCGGGCCAGCAGGTCGCCCTCGCCGGCCAGGCGCAGTTGGGTCACTCGGAACGAGAAGCTCGGCGAGGAGGCGGCGCTGCCGATGAAGTAGTCGGGGCCACCGGCCGCGACGAACTCGGCGCCG
>Ga0068863_100000757_pt1 | contig 32349 bp, 28 predicted proteins | sample KBSSwiS62_FD_66596 | JGI IMG/M metagenome (GOLD analysis project Ga0068863, IMG submission 66596) | Switchgrass rhizosphere microbial communities from Kellogg Biological Station, Michigan, USA - KBS Switchgrass S6-2 | ecosystem: Host-associated > Plants > Roots > Rhizosphere > Soil ... | reverse complement strand
GCTCGGTGAACGGCTTCGGCATGAACGTCGCGTGGATACCCTGGCGCAGCGCCACCTCCTTGACCAGCTGGCGCAGCGTCATGACGTTGTCCGCGATGGTCAGCGCGTCGGCATAGCGAAGGTCGATCTCCTGCTGGCCAGGCGCGACCTCATGGTGGCTGAACTCGACCGAGATCCCCAGCCGTTCCAGCATGCCGATGACCTGCTGGCGGAAGTCGTGGCTCAGGTCGTTCGGGGTGAGGTCGAAGTAGCCCGAGTCGTCCACCGGCCCCGGCACCGGCTGGCCGCGCTTCGGCGGCTCCTTGAGCAGGAAGAACTCGATCTCCGGGTGAGTGTAGAAGGTGAACCCGGCGTCGGCGGCGGCCGCGAGCGTCCGGCGCAGCACCCAGCGCGAGTCCGCGGCCGCCGGCAACCCGTCCGGGCTGACCACGTCGCAGAACATCCGGGCCGTCAGCGCCTGCTCGCCGCGCGACGGGAGCAGCTGGAAGGTCGACGGGTCGGGCCGGGCGAGCATGTCCGCCTCATGCAGCCGGGCGAACCCCTCGATCGCCGAGCCGTCGAACCCGATTCCCTCGAGCAGCGCGCCCTCGACCTCGGCCGGCGCGATCTCCACAGACTTCAGTACTCCAAGGACATCCGTGAACCAGAGCCGGACGAAACGGATGTCCCGCTCCTCCAACGTCCTGAGCACGAACTCCTGCTGCTTGTCCATGGCGCCTCCGCATTGAGGTGTGGACTCGACCTCAGGGTAAGTCGTCGGGATCTCGCTGCCACCCGCCACAGCCGCCCGGCTGCGGCCTGGACGCGGCGGCGACGGGTCCGGCATGGCTGACACGACGGGCGCATGCCCGTCCACCGGGGTTCTCCGACCATAGCGACTGGGCGCTCCCGACGCGCGGCTCGTTGCCAGCCCGCAACGAACCCGGAACCCGCCGTTACCGGATCATTCCCACGGCTGGGTGAGCCCGGCCCCACGCCGCGGGAAGGTCATTTTCCCGGCAGGCGCGCCTCGTAACCTCGGACCATGCCCCAGCTGCGGATCGCGAGGCGGGATCCCGCGAGCGTCCGCGGCCCGGACGCTCGCGGCGGGTCGGGCCGGTCAGAGGTCGAACTCGTCGGGCGAAAGACCGGCGGCGAAGCAGGCGTCGCGGACGACGGCCTGCTCGGACTTGTCGAAGTTGCCGTCGGCGCCGCCGATGACGATGCCGATCTGGATGACCGCGCGTGCCTCGGACGGCTTCTTCTTCACCTTGCCGATCTCCTGCAGGATCTCGACCTTGCCGAAGGCGAAGTCGGCCTGCAGCTTGTTCAGATAGGCGTCGAATCGGGTCTGCAGGTCGGCCGCCGGGAAGTTCGACAGCACCGCGTTGGACGTGATCAGCGAGGCGACCCGCTGCCGCTCCGCCAGGTCGATAGAGCCGTCGGCGGCGGCGACGAGCGCGCACATCGCCATGCTCGCGTCCCGGAACGCGCCGCTCTTCAGGTCGTTCTTCTTCGCCACCAGCTGGCTCTGCATGGTCGCCGCCGACTGCCGGAACTGGTTCCAGATGGCCACTGTTACTCCGTATCCACTCGCCCGGGCAGCATCGCCCGGCATCCGTTCTTGAGCCCGCCGGCGATCGCGGCCGAAGCCGCCCAGAGCCCGTGACCGGGCCGCCGTGGGCTCTGCACTTGCCCAGACAACGTCCGACCCGGCGGCGGCGATCCCCCGCCACCGTCAGCCGACCGCCGCTACGTCGCTGGTGGAGCCGGCATGGGAACGACTACCACCGTGAGATCGTCGATCGCCGCGAAGTCTGACGGATTGCACGTGTAGACCGGAAGATTCTTGGAAAGCGCGGTCGCGGCGATCATTGCGTCGAATGCGCGCGGGGAGGGCTTGCGACCGGCGCGGCGTAGCGACGCGGCGACCCGCCCAAACGTCCGAGCGGCGGCGGCATCGAACGGCAACGGCTCGAAGTCGGCCTCAGCCTGCTGCACTTGTGCCTGTCGGACGGCTCGCTCCTCGTCAGTCGCCGCGACGAGCGGCCCGACCGACAGCTCCGCCAGCGTGACGGTTGTGATGAGCGGCTCCGCGGGCAGGCTCGCCTGGTTCTCTATACGCGGAAGGAGGATGACGGTGCTGGTATCGAGGACCCCACGCAGGTGGCGCACGTTGTTCAAAGCGACGAATCCAGCACGCTGTCGATATCCGCGCGCAGCCGGGCCGGGTCAACATAGGGCACCTGGCGCCAGCGGGCCAGCAGCTGCGCCGCCGACAGCGGGCGGCGCGGTAGTGGCTGCAGCTCGGCAATCGGATGGCCGTCCCTGGTGACGATCAGCGGCTCACCCTGCGCGACCCGGTCGAGAATCTCGCCACCACGGTTACGAAGATCCCGCACCGCCACTTCCGGCTTGGCCTCGGGAGGGACGTCACTCATTGTCCTATCGTATCACGCGTGAGACAGCTTGATCGCTTCCCTGCTCTTCCTGGGGTCAGAGCAGGCCGGTTGTCGGATTTCGGTCGGTGACGCAGTAGGCGAGGCCGGTTGGGTCGTGTAGGACCGTCCAGCGGGGGCCGTGGCCAGCTACCGTGGCGCCGAGCGCGACGTGGCGGGCGGTCTCGGCGGCGCGGTCGGTCGTTGCCAGGTCCAGGTGGGCGCGGACTGGGCCGGTCGGCTCGTCGAGGCGTTGCAGCAGGACGCGCAGCGGGATTCCCAGGGGCCGGACGAGGGCGCGGAACTCCGGGCGGCTGCCGGCGAGTGCCTCGCCGCCCAGCTCGGCGGCCCAGAAGGCGCATTCCTCATCGAACAGGTCGCCGGGGATGTCGAGACAGACCTGGTCGACCAGCGACGTGTGCCCGCCCGGCCACCCGACTGGAGCCGGCCGGGCTCTCTCGTCCCCGTCGACGTCGCAGAACTCGAACCCGCCCGGGGAGCGACGAACCGCGAACTCGGCGTCGGCGCGGTGCACGTCGAGGTGCACTCTCGCGGGTCCGCCACCGAGCCGCTGCACTCGCAGGAACGCGTCTCCTGCGGTCGGCACCAGCGTCGCGAACTCGCCGTCCTCCCCACGCACGGGTGACAGCGTCGTCGCCGTCACGGCGAGCCAGAACGCCGTCCCGGCGGCGAAGTCCTCGGCTGGAAAATCAAGAAAAGCGGTCAGCCAACCGACGCTCATGCCGCGGACGTTATCGAGGCGAGCCACGACATCACCAGATGCGCGGTGAGCCTTTTCCCTCTCAGCGAGCCACGACCAGCCGAGCCCAAGCCGGAGGCGACGACGGAAAAGGCTCAGTCTGTCAGCGCTCGCTTCCTGGGCGCGGGCTCGGCTTGCGATCAGTGCGGCAGGTCGATAGTCATGGGGCTCCGGGCTCCAGTCCGCGGACAGCGCGGGCGTTCCCGTGACCGTGACTCCTTAGTACGACCGCCCGGACCGGCGGTTCAGTGGCCGCCGCCGAGAGGCGGATCAGAGGTGAACGCAGTGCCGAGAATGAGCGTGCCCGCGGCGCGGGCATCATGGCGGGTGGTTAGAGGAGGCCGCCGTTGTGCAGATAGGGCGTGGGCGGGGCGAGGCCGCGCAGGGCGAGGTAGCCGTCGGTGGTCGGGTTGAGGCGGGCGGCGAGGGCGACGTCGATCGCCCACTCGTTGGCGGCGGTCACGTGAGAGATCGCGTAGTGGGCGTCCGGCACGGCCGAGGCCACCGCCTCCCAGAGCAGCGCGGTCGCCGTGGCGTCGTCGGTGGCGCACAGCAGCAGCGGCTCGCCGGCGTCGTCGAGATATGCGTAGCCGGTACCGGCCGGCCATTCGAGCACGACCAGCCGGCTGTAGGCCAGCAGGAACTCGTGGTCCGGCCCGTGCGGTGCGCCGCGGCGCCGACGGTCGAGGTCGTCGAGCAGCTCGCGGTCGGCGGCGGTGCCCGCACGGAACGCCGGCAGACCGGCGGGCAGGGCCGTCCGGTCGACCCGCCCAGACAGGTGCAGCTGGGGGTGCATCGAGAAGCCGGCGGCCCGGTAGCGCCGGAACGCCTTGGGGTCGGACGAGGACGAGATCATCCCGTGCTCGCAGCCAGCCCCGTGGCCGAGCGCCGCGTCCAGCAGCCGGCGCCCGAGCCCCCTGCCCTGCAGATCCGCGCGAACGGCGAAGCTCGCGAGAAACCAGGAGAGGCCGCGTCGGCAGGAGACCGCGATGCCGACCAGTTCGCCGTCGAGGTCGGCGGCCCAGCAGCCGCCCGCGTCGGTCGTGAGATGGTGCACGGTCCTGGCGCACCACCGCCGCCGATGGGCCGGCGAGCGGCTGATCCCGAACTCGACCGCCGACAACGCCTCCGCCGCCTCGACATCGGCGACCCGCATCGGACGAACCGTCACGACGAGCTTTGTACCGCCGCGCGGTGGTCGACGCGACCTCCTTTCTCCGCCCGGCCACGCCGATCCGTCAGCGGCTGAGCCACACGTACGTGCTGGCCAGCGCCGCGACGGCGTACAGGACCGCGACGGTCCAGGCGCTGCCGCGGCGGGCGGTGACCTCGACTCCACGCATTTTGGGCATTCTGGCGGCCTCGGGCTGTCCATGCCACCGAGTTCGGCGGCATGGGCGGCGCGGGCGAGCCGGTCAGACCTGGATGCGGCGCTCGACGGCATCGAGGATCTCGGCGATCGCCTCGTCCACGGGGACCGTGTTGCGCTGGGAGCCGTCGCGGTAGCGGAACGAGACGGCGCCCTTGGCGACGTCGTCCGCGCCCGCGATGAGCATGAACGGCACCTTCTGCTTCTGCGCGTCGCGGATCTTCTTCTGCATCCGGTTGTCCGACGAGTCGACTTCGACGCGGATCCCCTTGGCCGCCAGCTTCTCGGCCACGTCCTTCAGGTACGGGACGTGTTCGTCGGTGATCGGGATGCCGACGACCTGGACGGGGGCGAGCCACGGCGGCATCGCGCCGGCGTAGTGCTCCAGCAGGATCGCGAAGAACCGCTCGATCGTCCCGAACAGCGCTCGGTGGATCATGAACGGGCGCTGCCGGGTGCCGTCTGCGGCCTGGTACTCCATGTCGAACCGCTGCGGCATCTGGAAGTCGACCTGGATCGTCGACAGCTGCCAGGTCCGGCCGATCGCGTCCTTCGCCTGCACCGAGATCTTCGGGCCGTAGAAGGCGCCGCCACCCGGGTCCATCACCAGTTCGAGGCCCTGCTTCTCGGCGGCCTCGCGCAGCAGGCCGGTGGCCTGCTCCCATTCCTCGTCGGTGCCGATCGCCTTGCCCTCGGGACGGGTCGACAGCTCCAGGTAGAAGTCGGTCAGGCCGTAGTCGCGCAGCAGGCCGAGGACGAACTTCAGGGTGTTGTCGAGCTCCTCGGGCAGCTGGTCGCGGGCGCAGAACAGGTGCGCGTCGTCCTGGGTGAGGCCGCGGACCCTGGTCAGGCCGTGCACGACGCCGGACTTCTCGTACCGGTAGACCGTCCCGAACTCGAACAGCCGCAGCGGCAACTCCCGGTAGGACCGGCCGCGCGACTTGAAGATCAGGATGTGCATCGGGCAGTTCATCGGCTTCAGGTAGTAGTCCGTGCCGCCGTCCAGCGACATGGGCGGGTACATACCGTCGGCGAACCAGTCGAGGTGCCCGGAGATCTCATACAGGGTCGACTTGGTGATGTGCGGGGTGTTGACGAACTCGTAACCGGCCTGGATGTGCCGCCGGCGCGAGTAGTCCTCCATGACGGTGCGGATCGCGCCGCCCTTGGGGTGGAAGACCGCGAGGCCGGGGCCGAGCTCGGTCGGGAACGAGAAGAGGTCAAGCTCGGCGCCGAGGCGGCGGTGGTCGCGCTTCTCCGCCTCGGCGAGCATCGCCAGGTGCCCGGCCAGCGCGTCCTTCGACTCCCAGGCGGTGCCGTAGATGCGCTGCAGCTGCGGGTTCTTCTCGCTGCCCCGCCAGTAGGCGGCGGCGGAGCGCTGGATCGCGAACGCGGGGATGTGCCGGGTGGTGGGCACGTGCGGGCCGCGGCAGAGGTCCTTCCAGCACAGCTCGCCAGTCTTCGCGTCGAGGTTGTCGTAGATGGTCAGCTCACCCTCGCCGACCTCGACCGCCGCGTCGGCATCACCGGCGTCGCCGGCGCCGGCCGCCGACTTCAGGCCGATGAGCTCCAGCTTGTACGGCTCGCCGGCGAGCTCCGCGCGCGCCGCGTCGTCGGTGACGACCCTGCGGGAGAACCGCTGACCGGCCTTGACGATCTCCCGGGCGCGCTTCTCGATCGCCTTCAGATCCTCCGCGGTGAACGGCTTCTCGACGTCGAAGTCGTAGTAGAAGCCGTTCTGGATGGGCGGGCCGATCCCGAGCTTCGCCTCCGGGAACAGGTCCTGGACGGCCTGCGCGACGACGTGCGCGGTCGAGTGCCGCACGATCGCCCGCCCGTCGGCGGAGTCGATGGTGATCGGCTCGACGACGTCGCCGTCGGCCAGCGGGTAGGCCAGGTCACGCTGCTTGCCGCCGATCCTGGCGGCGATGACCGCCCGGTCCGCGGCGAAAAGGTCGCCGGCCGTCGCGCCCGTGGTAACCACCCGATCATCCCGCTGCTCGGCATGCTGGACGGTCACACGGAGGTCGGACACCGGTTTCTCCTGGTCTGGCGCCCGGGCTCTGCCCGGGACGGCGTGCGTCGAATGCGTCGGGCACCCTCGCGAGTGTCGTCAGGCGACGGGCGCCTGTCGCGGCGGTTTCGCCCTGCTCGCCGATGCTACTCCGGACGGGACAACCTGGGCCGACGGCACCACTACGCACAGTGATGAGGCGCTCCGGCCGAACCGGGCGCGGAGCGCCCTTGGCTGACCTCCCAAATCACGACCTCCGAGATCACGACCTCCGAGATCACGACCTCCGAGATCGACTTCGTCGATCCCGCAGGGACCCCGTTCGTCGATCCCGCAGGGACCCCGTTCGTCGATCCCGCAGGGACCCCGTTCGTCGATCCGGCAGGGCCCCTGGCGTCCGCCTGGTCCGGGCGCACAGCGCCCTCACCTGCCGTGCTCCGGGGTGCTTGACGTTGGGGCTGGCGGGTCCAGGGGTTCAAGCCGGGGGTGGGTTTCGCTGTTCGGTTGCTGCGCGAACCGGCCCGTCGGCTCTCCCGGGGCTGCCTGGGCCGGCGACGTCTCGCCGGCGGGCTTGAGGGCCACGCCGTCGTCCGCCGGACCCGTGGCCGCCGCGAGGTGAGCCAGGACGCCCTCCAGGACGATGTCGACGACCTGGCTGATCCGGGTGCCGCTGACCTCGTTGGGGCCGCTGATCGACTGCCGGTAGGAGACGGGGCCGACGAGCATGTCGGCGACCAGGTCGACGTCCAGGCCGGCGGGCAGCTCCCCTGAGGCGATCCCGCGGGCGAGCACCTTGGCGGCCTGCTGGCGGAACGGCTCGATCACCTGCTGGCGGTAGGTCTCGAACAGTTCCGGGTGGGCGTCCTTCTCGGCCAGCAGCCGCGGCATGATCCGGCCGGACAGGGTCTGGAAGGTGTGCCGGCGTACCGTGTTCAGCCAGGCGACCAGGTCGTCGCGCAGCGAGCCCGTGTCGACCGGCTCGGCGGTTTCGACCAGGGTGGCGAGCGCGTCCGCGACCAGCGTGTCCTTGGTCGACCACCGGCGGTAGAGAGTGGCCTTGCCTACCTTCGCCCGGGCGGCCACAGCCTCCATCGACAGGCCCGTGAACCCGGTCGTCGCCAGCGTCTGCAGGGTCGCCTCGATGATCGCGCCGTCGGCTCGCGCGTCCCGGGGCCGCCCGGGTGGCCGGACGCCGGACGGCGGCCGGTCCGACCGGCCGCCCCCCGGCCGCCCCAGCTCCGCGGTCGTCACCGGCGCGCGCCCGTCGCTCGTCGCCGGACGACCCCCCGGCTGGCGCTGATGGGCACCGGTCTCTCCTCCCTGGGCCAGCGTCCTCGGCCGGCCCGACGCCCGCCGCGCCGCGCCGCTGATGGCACGCTCCCGCCCTGGGCATTCGGATCGGACGCCACCATTGTTTCAAGATCGAAGCGTACGGGGCCGGCTGGTGACACGCATCCGGTTGACGCAGGGACCCGCGGGGAATATGCCCAGGTCAGCGGGCGGCACATGCCGAGCTGGCAACCGCCCAAGCGGGCCGATGTGACCCGGCAATCACTTTCGGCCGACGCGGAGACGGTGGCAGCATGGCACTGACGCCGGGACGCGCCACGCGCCCGGACGGACACCAAGGAGTCTCCATGAGTAGCTCCGCAGCCAGCCACCCGACAGTCCAGAGCCACCCGAGCTCCGCGCCCGATCCCGAGATGGCGACCCTGTACGGGGCGCCCACACCGACCACCGCCGCGAGTCCCACCGCCCCCACCCGCACCGCCGCGCCGGCGCCGCGTCCGCGCCGGCGTACCACCGTGCGTGACCTGGCAGCCTGGAAGGACCGGCACGAGAAGTGGGCCATGCTGACCGCCTACGACTACACGACCGCCTCGGTCTTCGACGAGGCCGAGGTGCCGGTCCTGCTGGTCGGTGACTCGGCTGCCAACGTCGTCTACGGCTACGACACAACTGTCCCAGTCAGCGTCGAGGAACTGCTGCCGCTGGTCCGCGCGGTCGTGCGCGGCGCGCCGCACGCGATGGTCGTCGCCGACCTGCCGTTCGGCTCCTACCAGGCGAGCCCTGCGCAGGCGATGGAGACCGCGACCCGCTTCCTCAAGGACGGCGGCGCGCAGGCGGTCAAGCTGGAGGGCGGCGCCAGGGTCGCCCCGCAGATCGAGCTGCTCGTCTCGGCCGGGGTCCCGGTCATGGGCCACCTGGGCCTTACGCCACAGAGCATCAACACCATCGGCGGTTACCGGGTGCAGGGCCGGGAGGACGCCGGCGCCGCCCTGCTCGCCGACGCCCTCGCCCTGGAGGCGGCCGGGGCGTTCGCCGTGGTCCTGGAGGTCGTCCCGTCGGACGTCGCCGCCCGGATCAGCAAGGCGCTGACGATCCCGACCGTCGGGATCGGCGCCGGGGTCGACTGCGACGCCCAGGTGCTCGTCTGGCAGGACATGGCCGGCCTCACCAGCGGCCGCGCGCCCCGGTTCGTCCGCCGGTTCGCAGACCTGCGGACACCGCTGCGCGACGCTGCCCGCGCCTACGTCGCCGACGTTCGCGACGGCCACTACCCGACCGTCGAGTACTCGTACGACTAGATCCCGATCGGCTGGACCCACGCCCGGTCAGGTCCACAACCAGATCCCAGGCGTGGCCAGGTCACGGCTCACCCCGCCGGTCCCGCCGGCGGGGTGAGCTTTTCGCGGCCGCGGAAGGCACCGTCAGGCGGCGGCGAGCTGTCCCCGCAGGACGTCGCGAGCCTCCGCCAGCGACGGGCCGTACCAGGTGAGGTGACGGCCGGAGACGCAGACGGCCGGGGCGGTGAACGCCTCGGGGCCGTCGGTCGGACTGAAGGCGTACGGCTCGTCGGGCAGCACGACCAGATCGTGCGCCGGTAGGTCCGCGATCGTGATCCGCGGATAGCGCTCAGCATGGCCGGCGAGCACGTTGTCGACGCCCAGGCGGGCGAGGACGTCCCCGGTGAAGGTGTCCCGGCCGACGGCCATCCAAGGCCGGCGCCAGACCGGGACGACGGCGCGGTGCCGCGAGCCCGGGTGTGGCGGCTGCCAGGCCGCGGCGGCGGCGTCCAGCCAGCCGGGCCTCGGCAGCCGGCAGGCGACCCGTAGCAGCCGGTCCAGGCTGTCCAGCGCCGCGGGGACCGTCGTGGGAGACGTGACCCAGACCGCGAGGCCCGCGGCGCGCAGCGCGGCCAGATCCGGCTCCCGGTTCTCCTCCGCGTTGGCGACGACAAGGTCGGGGGCCAGCCTGACGATCGCGTCGAGGTCCGGGTTCTTGGTGCCCCGGATCCGGGTGACGTCGAGGTCGCCCGGATGGGTGCACCAGTCGGTGGCGCCGACGAGCAGCCCCGGGGCGGTGACGGCGATCGACTCGGTCAGGCTCGGCACCAGCGACACGACCCGCTCGACTCGTCCCGGCACCGCGACCGGCAGCCCCACATCGTCTGTGTTCAATGTCAATGGTTCGCTCCGTCCGGGCGCGGCGCTGCGCGGCCGTCCTCGCCTGGCGCCGACCTCCCACATCACGGGCACGGAACGTGCTGACCGTCAGCGAACCGTTGCCAATTCTGCTGGGACGACGGGACCTCCGCGCGCGGTCCTGGTGCCTCTCAGGCGGACTCGACGTGCGGGACGTCGGTGATGCGGATGCCCGCGTGCGCCTTGTAGCGGCGGTTCATGGAGATGAGGTTCGCGGTGAACGCCTCGACCTGACCGGCGTTGCGCAGCTTTCCGGCGTAGATGCCACGCATGCCGGGGATGCGCTCGGCCAGCGCCGCGACCAGGTCGGTGGCCGCGCGGTCGTCGCCGAGCACCAGGATGTCGGTGTCGACCTCGGCGATCGACTCGTCGGCGAGCAGCACCGCCGAGACGTGATGGAACGCGGCCGTGACCGTGCTGTCGGGCAGCAACACGGCGGCCTGCTGCGCCGCGCTGCCCTCCTCGACGGGCAGCGGGTAGGCACCGCCCTTGTCGAAGCCCAGCGGGTTCACGCAGTCGATCACGATCTTGCCGGCGAGCTCCTTGCGCAGGGTCGCGAGCAGCTCGCCGTGGCCCTCCCACGGCACCGCGACGATCACGACGTCGGCCTGCTCGGCCGCGCCCGCGTTGTCGGTGCCGTCCACGGTCCGGCCCGGCGCGGACAGCTTGGCCGCCGCCTCGGCGCCCCGCTCGGCGGACCGGGAGCCAATGACCACTTTGTGCCCCGCGGCCGCGAACCGGATCGCCAGGCCGCCGCCCTGCGGGCCGGAGCCGCCCAGGATGCCGATGGTCAGAGAGGACACGTCTTCGGAAGCAGTCACGAACCCATCGTGCCCGAACTGCCCAGCCCACGCGCGAACCGCCGTCGAACGCCACAGCGGCAAGAGCGGCCGAGCACCACTGCGGCAAGAGCGGCCGAGCACCAGACCGGCAACAGCGGCCGAGCACGGGGCCGGCGACAGCGGCGGCACCCGTCCTGACCCGCGGTCCGACCCGCCTGCCGGTGACAAAGTCCGATGAGGGACCATAGCAGCATCAACACGACAGCTACGCCGATGAACGGCTATGAGCCTGTTCCGTTGCATCGAGGCCTCCGCCAGTCGGACCAAGGTCAGCGGCGGCGACGGGACCGGCTCGGTGGGCCTTTTCCCTCTCACCCAGACCTCGGCCGCTCGGACCCTGGCCGGAGGCGACGATGGAAAAGCTCATTCTTTCGCGTGTCGAGCGCGTCTCGCCACGACCGGCAGCTCGGTTCCCGGCAGCCCGGTTCCGCCGCGCAAAGGAGTGACAGTCCGTGACGATCGCTTATTCGTCGACGCGAAGAACCCTGGACAGCCACGGCGTAACGGTGCGTAACGCTCCGCGTAGCGCATCCAACCCCCCGCGTGCCGCGGGTGAGGATGGGCCTTACCGTTCGGGTCGACTACCATCAACAGGATCTTCGAGGTCGAGTGGGACTTCGGGGGCAGGCGGGAGAGGTCGGGCAATGGCGGACGTGTCGGTTCGTTTCGCGATGACGAACGACAGCGAAGTGGTGCTCAACCTGTCGTTGCCGCAGGCGCTGCGCCTGATGGAGGCGATCGCGCGGAAGGTCGGCGAGACGCTCGCCGAGCGCAGCGGCCCGCCCGGGGTCGGTGTCCAGGCACCGCAGGCGGCCAACGGCATGCCGAGCCTCGGCCCGTACTCGCCGGCCTGACGTCCGGCGCAGCCGCTCGGTTCCCCGCCCACGGCTCGCTGGGTCTTCAGCGCCGCCCAGGGCGCACGGCCACGGGCATGCCAGCCTCGGCCGGTCCCGCTTCGAGACGGTCCGGACCCGGCTGCGGTGGCAGCAGACCCCCCGGCCCAACGCCGGGTGGCCTGCCCGCCGGCAGCGGCTCGGCCGGGTCCAGAGCCCGGGGATGGGTCGCCGCGAGCACCTCGCGCAGGCGGTCCGCGGTCGCCAGCGTGTAAAGCTGCGTCGTGCGGACCGACGCGTGCCCGAGGAGCTCCTGCACGACGCGGACCTCCGCCCCGCCGTCGAGCAGGTGCATCGCGAACGAGTGCCGCAGCACGTGCGGCGACACCCCTTCGAGGCCGGCGGCCGCGGCAGCGGCGCGCAGCGCGGACCAGGCGCTCTGCCGGGACAGCCGCCCACCGCGGCGGGAGAGGAACACCGCCGGGCCGGACTCGGCCGCCTGGAGCGCCGGCCGCCCCCGGCCCAGGTACGCCGACAGCGACGTCACCGCGTACCGGCCGAGCGGCACCACCCGATCTCGGCCGCCGGCGCCGTGCAGCCGCACCGACGCGCCCGTGTCGTTCAGGTCGAGGTCCTCCAGGTCGAGGCCGACCGCCTCGGAGATCCGCGCGCCGGTGCCGTAGAGCAGTTCGAGCAACGCCGAGGACCGCAGCCGGCGCACCAGGTCAGCCGAACCGGCCGCGTCCAGGTCCACGACGTCCTCGGCAGCCCTGGCGGGGCGGTCACCGTCCGGCGAGACCCCGCCGGCGGCGGCGAGCACCGCGAGCACCTCGTCGACGGTCAGCGCCTTCGGCAGTCGCCGCGGCGGCGGCGGCAGGCGGACCGGCTGCGCGACATCCTCGACGAGCGCGCCCTCGCGCTGGGCGAACCGGTGCAACGACCGGACGGCCACGAGCATCCGGGCGACCGACGCCGCGGCGAGCGGTTGGTGGCCCTTGTCGCCGCCGCGCAGCGCGGCGGCGAAGGCGGCGAGGGTGGCCTCGTCGACGTCGGCGAGCGAGCGCAGGCCCCGACCCGTCAAATACTCCTGGTAACGACGAAGATCCCGTCCATAGGCGAGGACCGAGTTGCGGGCGAGGCCGCGCTCCCCCGCCAGGTGACCCAGGTAGCGGGCGACCAGCTCGCCCGCGTCCGACGCGTCCGACGCGCCGGGCGGCGGGACCGCACCGGAGGCCCGCGCAGTGGTCACGCCCACCGTCGTTCCCACGCGCGAGACAGATCCTCGCGAGACAGATCCCCGTGGCACACCGGCGCGTTCATCATCAACCCGAATAGTAGGACCTACCGCCGACGGTTCTTCGTGAAGCACCGCCCGCCGGGCGCCGCAGCGGCGCTACTCTGACCGCTTGTGCGGAATGAATCCGCCTCGTCACGTTACGCCGCACACGTCGGGTTTTCCATGGGCATCGGCGCTCGACATCGCCGTTGGCGTTCCGGCGGGGCACAACCCGCGGGCGGTCCGCGCCGTCTACCCAGGTCGGAGTCCTCCGTCCTGCCCCGACGCGGGCCGCAGCCGGCGAGGCGGCACAGCATGACCATGGAGAACGAGCCGCGCGGACCCGCCACGCCCTGGCCCGGTCGCCCCGCCGTCCGCAGGGCCGCCGCGCCGGACGCCGCCGCCGCGCCGCGCCGACGACCGAGGACGGGCCCCCGGAGCCGGAAGCAGGCTTGGGCATCGCCTCCGCGCCGGTCCCGGCGGACGCCGACGTCGGTCACCGGCCGGCCGGACGCCGCCAGGCCGGTCGCCGCCACGTGCGTCGCCGGCGCGCCGCCCGTGGTCGCCCGGGCTGCCGTAACCACGCGGTTCGCCGCCGTCGCTCGAATCGCCGCCCTCGCCGTCGCACTGGCCGTCGCCCTTGGCGGCTGTGGTGGCGGCGGGCCGGCGGGAGCAGCCGCTCCCGCGCGTGGGGACGCTCCACTGACCGGCTCCACGAGCGGCGGCACGCCCCCGGCCGCGGGCTCAGTGACGGCCTCGGGCCGCCCATCGGCCACGGTCTCGGGCCAGGGCACGCCGCCGCCGGCCAACGACTCCCAGGCGGCCGCCGCCGGGATCGTCACCGCCTACTTCCGGGAGATCAACGCGGCCAGCCGGGCGGGCCGGGTCGCGGCGGTGGGGGCGCTGGCGCTGCCGGGTTGCCAGGCGTGCGCGCTGGACGTAGGGGTGACCCGCGACCTGCAGCAGCGCGGTCTGCGGGCCGACACCGACCCGTACGCGATCAGCGCCGTCGCCGCGCTGCCTCGCCAGGGCCTTGCCTGCGCGGTCACGTTCGACGTCACGACCAGCACCATCAGCCTCGTCGATCCCGCCGGCCGCCCCGTCGGCCAGGCGCCGGGCGCCCCGGCGCGCGCCGGCACGGCGGAGCTCGCCCTCAGCGACGCCGGCTGGCGCATCCAGACCATCCGCTACGCCCGGAGGCAGCCGTGACGGGGTCGAGACGAGCGAGCAGGCCGGGCCTGGCGAGGCGGTTCTCGCTGCTGGCCGTGGTGGGCGCCGTGCTCGCCCTGGCCTGGCCGGCCGGGAGCGCGTCGGCCGCTCCGGTGCCGTGCGGCGGCCCGCAGTGGGCGACCTGCGACACCCGGGCGACGGACAACGGCTACCAGTACCGCTATCAGGGCGGCGAGCTGACCCGTGTCACGCTCGGCGACGGGCCGGTCGCGGGCTCGACCGGCTGCGGCACTTCCTGCCCGCCGGACCCGGCGGCGGTCTGTGACCTGCTGCTGTCCGTGGGCCCGAGCCCGGACATGACGCCGCAGGAGGCCGCTGCCTACAACCAGGCCATCGCGGGCTGTCAGACCTGGCTCGCCGACCCGGCGAACGGCATCCCGCTCGCCGACGTCCAGGCACGGCTGGCCGACTACCTGCGCGACCAGCTGCTGCCGAAACCGACGTTGACCATCCAGCCGAACGGGCACAGCGTCACCGGGCTGCAAACCATCGTCTACACCCAGGTGCCGGCGGCATTCGCGTTCAACGTCGACGAGCCGGTACTCGCCACGATCAGCGCCGTCCCGACGTACCGCTGGGAGTTCGGCGACGGCGCGACCGGGCCGAACGCGCCGGGCCGCCCCTACGACCCGGCGATCTCACCCCGGGACTTCCCGGACGCGTACGTCGACCACCAGTACAAGCGGCCCGGCACCTACCAGATCACGCTGACGGTCACCTGGGACGCCACGTTCACCGTCCCCGGGGTCGCGCAGGCGTTCCCGCTGGCCCCGGTGACCCTCGTCGCGACGGCTCCGGTCGTCGTCGACGAGGCCAGCGGCGTCCTGACCGGCAATTCCTGAGGCGATCCGCCCGAACCGGGCGCTAAGCGCCCTTGCTGACTCCCAAAAATCGGCTTCGCCGATTCGGCGGGGACCCTGGCTCCGCGTGGTGCGGGCGCGCAGCGCCCTACCCTGCGCCGTCCGGGGTACGGCTTGACGTGGGGGCTGGCGGGTTCACGGGTTCTGGCCAGGCGCGGGTTCCGCTGTTCGGTTGCTGTGCATCCCGGGCGCGTCCCTGTGTCAGCCCTGGTTGCGGGGCCGGGCGCCCCACGGGGAGTCCGGCGGGCGCAGGCTGGCGAAGCCGATGTCCCGGGCGCGGGCCGCGGCGAGGATGCCGACGACGGCCATCGCGTTGGAGATGTCCCCGTCAAGCACCCGGGTGACCGCCTCGTCCAGCGGCACCCGTGCCACGGTCATCTCCGCCTCCTCGTGCACCGGGACGTACCGCTCGGCGAGCGGGATCTCGGAGAGGCCCTGAGCGAGGAACACCCGGAACGCCTCGTCGGTCATGCCCGGCGACGCCCAGACGTCGGCCAGCACCGACCAGCGCTCGGCGCGCAGCGCGGCCTCCTCGGCGAGTTCCCGCGCGGCGGCGAGCGACGCCGCCTCGCCGGGCTGGTCGAGGATCCCCGCCGGCAGCTCCCACAACGGCCCGCGGACCGGGTGCCGGTACTGGTGCACCATGACGACCCGCTCGGCGTCGTCGAGCGCGACCACACCGACGGCGCCCGGGTGCACGACGACGTCCCGCTGGGCGACGTCGCCGTCGGGCATCCGGACGAGGTCGCGGCGGATCGAGATGATCCTGCCCTGGTAGGGCGTGGTGCTCTCGGCCACCTCGTAGGTGTGGCCTGACGGACGGCCCCCCGGCCCGCTTCGGCCCGGCCCGCCGGCCGGGGAGACCCGGGTCACGAGGTCACCAGCGCGGCGCCGTCGCCGAGCTCGTCCGCGGCCGACGAGCCCGCGTCCGTCGTTCCTCCGAGATCGGATCCGCCGATCCCCGAGGTCGCGAGGTCGACGGGAAGCACGCCACGGCGGCGATCGGCGTAGGCGACCGCCGCGGAGGCCAGCCCGCGGAACAGCGGGTGCGCCCGGGTCGGCCGGGAGCGGAACTCGGGATGCGCCTGCGTCCCGACGTAGAACGGGTGCACGTCCGGGCGCAGCTCGACGACCTCCACCAGCCGGCCATCCGGCGAGGTGCCGGAGAACACCAGGCCCGCCGCGGACAGCCGGTCGCGGTAGTCGTTGTTGACCTCGTAGCGATGGCGGTGGCGCTCGGGTACCTCGGGGGCGCCGTACTCGCGGCGGGCCACCGTGCCGGGGCCGAGCCTGCACGGGTAGAGGCCGAGGCGCATCGTGCCGCCGAGGTCACGCTTGCCGGCTACGACGTCACGCTGGTCGGCCATGGTCGAAATCACCGGGTGCGGGGTGTCCGCAGCGAACTCGGTCGAGTTGGCCGCGGTCAGGCCGGCGAGCGAACGGGCCGCCTCGATCACCATGCACTGCAGGCCGAGGCAGATCCCGAGCGTCGGGACGCCGTGCTCGCGCGCGTGCCGCAGCGCGTTGATCTTGCCATCGATGCCGCGGACACCGAAGCCACCCGGGATGATCATCGCGTCGACGCCGTCGAGCAGCGCCGCGGTGGTCTCCGGCGACGAGCACTCGTCCGATGCGACCCAGCGGACGTCGACCCCGGCGTCGACGGCGAACCCGCCGGCGCGCACCGCTTCCGTGACGGACAGGTAGGCGTCCGGGAGGTCGATGTACTTGCCGACCAGCGCGACGGTGATCCGATGGGTAGGCTGGTTGACCCGGCGCAGCAGCGTGTCCCACTCGGTCCAGTCGACGTCCCGGAACGACAGGCCCAGGCGGCGCACGACGTAGGCGTCCAGACCTTCCTGGTGCAGCACCTTCGGGATCATGTAGATCGACGAGGCATCCGGCGCGCCGACCACGGCCTCGTCGTCGACGTCGCACATCAGCGCGATCTTCGACTTCAGCGCCTGTGGCAGCGGCCGGTCCGAACGGCACACCAGCGCGTCCGGCTGCAGGCCGATGCTGCGCAGCGCGGCGACGGAGTGCTGGGTGGGCTTGGTCTTCAGCTCGCCGGACGGCGCGAGATACGGCACCAGGCTGACGTGCACGGTCAGCGCGTTCTCCCGGCCGACCTCGTGGCGGACCTGACGGATCGCCTCCAGGTACGGCAGCGACTCGATGTCGCCGACGGTGCCGCCGACCTCGGTGATCACCACGTCGACGTCGGGTGCCGCCAGCCGGCGGATCCGGTCCTTGATCTCGTCGGTGATGTGCGGGACGACCTGCACGGTCTGGCCCTTGTAGTCGCCGCGCCGCTCCCGGGCGATGACGGCCGAGTACACCTGCCCGGTGGTCACGTTGGCGCTGCCGTCGAGGTCGACGTCGAGGAAGCGCTCGTAGTGGCCGACATCCAGGTCGGTCTCGGCGCCGTCGTCGGTGACGAAGACCTCGCCGTGCTGGAACGGGTCCATCGTGCCCGGGTCGACGTTGAGGTAGGGGTCCAGCTTCTGCATGGTCACCCGCAGGCCCCGGGCCTTGAGCAGCCGGCCGAGGCTGGACGCCGTCAGCCCCTTGCCCAGGCTGGAGGCCACCCCACCGGTGACGAAGATGTGTTTACTGCTGCGTGCCTGAGCCACACACACTCCCGTGGTCCTGGTGGCCAAGCCCTGCGATCTGCCCAGGGCGGGCCGCCAACCAAGGTCCAGCGGGCCGCCCCCGCCTGGTCCACGGGACTTCACAGTAACACGCCCCCGCGCTATCCTCCGGGCCCGGCGACGTGGGCTACATCCCGGTAGGCGCCCGGCCTGCGGGTTCGTGCCCTCGGCGAGTCCGCGCCTTCAGCGGGTCGCCTTGTCGGCGGCCGCCGCGGCGAGGAGCTCCTCCGCGTGGCCGCGGGCCAGGGTGGAGTCCTCCTGGCCGGCGAGCATCCGCGACAGCTCACGGACCCGGCCGGCGTCGTCGAGAGCCGTGACGCCGCTGCGGGTGACCGAGCCGTCGGACGCCTTCGAGACGACCAGGTGCCGGTCGGCGAACGCGGCCACCTGCGGCAGGTGGGTGATGCAGATGACCTGGTGGGTGCGGGCGAGCCTCGCGAGCCGCCGGCCGATCTCGACGGCGGCCCGGCCGCCGACCCCGGCGTCGACCTCGTCGAAGACCATGGTCACGCCGACATCGTCGGCGGCCAGCACGACCTCGATCGCGAGCATCACCCGGGACAGCTCGCCGCCGGACGCGCCCTTGTGCACCGGCCGGGCCGGGGCGCCGGGGTGCGGCACCAGGCGCAGCTCGACGTCGTCGACGCCGTTCGAGCCGAACGCGACCTTCCGGCCGAACATCGCGAGGCCATCCGGGTCGTCCCGCTGGGCGACGACGGCGACCACGCGGGCCCGGGGCATCGCGAGACCGGCGAGTTCGGCGGCGACCCGCTCGCCGAACTCGTGCGCGGCCCGCGATCGGGCGGCCGAGACCTGCCCGGCGAGGTCGGCCAGGTCGTCGAGCAGCGCGTCCCGCTCGGCCCTCAGCGCCTCGGCCGAGTCCGCGCCGCCGTCGAGCTCCAGCAGCCGCCGGCCAGCCTCCTGCGCCCAGGCGAGCACGCCGTCGACGTCGGTGCCGTGGGCGCGGGTGAGCGCGGCCAGGTCAGCGCGCCGTTCCTGCGCGGCCGCCAGGCGCACCGGGTCGGCGTCGATCGCGGCGGCGTAGGAGGCCAGGTCGGCGGCGACGTCGGCGAGCAGGACACCGGCCTCACGGATCCGGGCGCCGAGCTCGGCGAGTGCCGGGTCGAGGTCGCCCTCGGCGGCCACCACCCGGCGCGCGGCGGAGACCAGGTCGACGGCGCCGGGCGAGCCGTCGCCGGACGCCGGGTCGGACATCAGGGCGGCGTGCGCCGTCTCGGCCGCGCGGACCAGCGCCTCGGCGTGTTCCAGCCGGCGCAGCTCGGCGTCGAGAGCGAGATCCTCGCCCGCCGCCGGGGCGACGCGTTCGATGTCCGCGAGCCGTGACCGCAGTGACTCCGCCTCGGCGGCCCGGTCCCGGGAACGCTCGGTGAGGTCGGTGAGCTTCGCCCGCACGGCGGCGAGCCGGGAGTAGCGCTCGCCGTAGCGGGTCAGCGGCTTGGACACCGCCTCCCCGGCGAACCGGTCGAGCGCGGCCCGCTGGGTCGACGTCTTCAGCAGCCGCTGGGCCTCGGACTGGCCGTGCACCGCGACGAGGTCCTCGGCGAGCTCGGCGAGCAGGCTCGCCGGGGCGGAGCGGCCGCCGACCTGGACGCGGGAACGGCCGTCGGCGATCAGGGTGCGACCGAGGACGAGGACGCCACCCTCGTCGAGCTCGCCGCCGGCCTCCCGGACCCGGGCGGCCGTCGGCGAGTCCACCGGGACGACGAGCCGACCCTCGACGAACGCCCGGTCGTAGCCGGGGCGGATCAGGCCGTAGTCGGCCCGGCCGCCGGTCAGCAGACCGAGGCCCTGGACGATCATCGTCTTGCCCGCGCCGGTCTCGCCGGTGACCACCGTGAGGCCCGGAGAGAGGTCGAGGACGGCGTCGTCGATGACCCCGAGGCCACGCAGCCGAATCTCCTCGAGCACGCCCCGAACTCTAGGGCATGGGTAGGACACCCGGAAGCAGCGGACATCTCGGGCGGGCTTCCCGGCGTGTCACCGGGCCGGGAAGCCCGAGCGGACGGCCCGGGGCCGGCTCAGCTCGCCGGCGGGTCGTCGACCGTGAAGCCGCCGATCGGGTCGGCGAAGCCGTTCTCGCGCGCCGCGCGGCCGCGCCAGCCCTCGACGGGCAGGTGGAACTTCGCGACCAGCCGGTCGGTGAACGGCCTGGTGTGCACGACCGCGAGGCGCACCGGGCGTTTACCGCGGGCCACTTCGACGCGGGAGTGCGGAGCCACGTGCGCCGCGCGGCGGCCGTCGCAGTAGAGCACCGCCGGCACCGGCTCCAGCACCTCGATGGCGACGGTCGATGTGGGGGCGAGCACCAGCGGCCTGGCGAACAGCGCGTGCGCGCTGATCGGGGCGACCAGCAGCGCGTCGACCCCCGGCCACATCACCGGCCCGCCCACTGAGAACGCGTAGGCGGTGGAGCCGGTCGGCGTCGAGCAGATCACGCCGTCGCAGCCCCATCGCGACAGCGGGCGCCCGTCGATGCCGAGCACGCACTCCAGCATCTTGGCGCGCTCCGCCTTCTCCAGGGACATCTCGTTGAGCGCCCAGCCCGTGTGGACGGCCTCGCCGCGCAGCCGGACCGTGACGTCGACGGTCATCCGCTCCTCGACCCGGTACTCCTTGCGGATCACCGCGTCGACGGTCGCCTCCATGGCGTCCGGCTCGGCCTCGGCGAGGAAGCCGACATGCCCGAGGTTGACGCCGAGCAGCGGGATGTCGGCCGAGCGGGCCAGCTCCGCGCCGCGCAGCAGGGTGCCGTCGCCGCCGAGCACCAGCACGAGCTCGACCCCGACCGCCGCGTCGTCGTCGCGCGGCACGGTGTTCACCCCGCCGAGGCGCAGCAGCTCGGCCTCGTCGGCCAGCATCCGCGGCGCGATCCCGGCCGCCGCCAGCCGGTCGAGCACCCAGCGGGCGCGCCGGGCCATGCCCTCCCGGCGCGGGTGGGTGAGTACCAGGATCTCCCTGCTCATCGCCGCACCGCCCTGTCTGGCACCGCGCTGTCCGGTGCCGTGCCGTCTGGTGCCGTGCCGTCTGGTGCCGTGCCGTCTGGTGCCGTGCCGTCTGGTGCGGTGCTTCCTGGTGCGGTGCTTCCTCGTGCGGCGTTTCCTCGTACCGAGTCGGACTCGTGGGGGCGCGCCGCCGTGCGGGCGCCGTCCTCGGTCAGTTTGCCTCCCGCCGGGCCGGCCGCGATGGCCGCGGCCAGGTCCGCGGCGGTCAGCGGCGCGGCGCCGGCCGCGAGCCACAGCAGGTACTCGACGTTGCCCGCCGGCCCGGGCAGCGGGCTGGCGACGATCCCGCGCACGCCGAGCCCCAGCTCGGCGGCGGCGCGGGCGACGTCCTCGACGGCGGCCGCGTGCAACGCCACGTCGCGGACCACGCCGCCGGAGCCGAGCCGCTCACGGCCCACCTCGAACTGCGGCTTGACGAGCAGCACGAGGTCCGCGCCGTCGGCCGCGCAGGCGATCAGCGCCGGGAGCACCAGCCGAAGCGAGATGAACGAAAGATCACCGACGATCAGGTCGACGGGCCCGCCGATCGTCTCGGGCGTCAGGTTCCTCGCGTTGGTCCGGTCGAGCACCCGGACCCTCGGGTCGGAGCGCAGCCGCCAGTCGAGCTGGCCATAGCCCACGTCCACGGCGACGACACTCGCGACCCCGGCTCGCAGCAGCACATCGGTGAATCCCCCCGTCGACGCTCCCACGTCCATGGCGCGGCGCCCGGCGACCCGCAGCCGCGGGCCCCTCGCTCTGGCCGGCAGCGCGGGCTCGGCCGGCTCCCCGGACCCCGCCGGGAGCGGCGGGACACCGAAGGCGGCGAACGCGCCGAGCAGCTTGTGGGCGCCGCGCGAGGCGTAGCCAGGGTCGTCGCCGCGCCTCAGCGCGATAGAGGTGTCGACGTCGACGACGGTCGCCGGCTTGGTGGCGACCCGCCCGGTGACGAGGACCCGGCCGGCGACAATCGCCTCGACGGCCTGTTCCCGGGAGCGGGCGAGGCCACGGCGGACCAGCTCGCCGTCGAGGCGCCTCCTGCGCGTCGTCACGGCCGGCGCTCCGTCCCGCTCATCTCGGGCCGCCCGGCCCGGGCCGCGGTGCGCCGGGCCTCGGCCCGCCGCCCGCCCAGGGGGCGCGCGGGTGGGACTGCGACGGACCGGGCCGGGGCGATGCCGGGGCCGCAGAGGCCGTGCCCGCGGCCGCCACGCGTGCCGGTGCCGCGCCTCCCGGTGCCATGCCGCCCGCCGGAGCCTCCGGGCCGTCGGCGGCGTCGAGCTCGGCGAGCGTGCCGGCGAGCAGCCGGTGCACGTCCTCGAACACGGCGACGTGGTCGGTGACCGGAAGGCCGGGCAGCTCGGCGAGCCGGGCGGACGCCGCCAGCAGGCCGTCGCCGCTCGGGCCCGAACCGACGCCGCCGGAACCGGTGTCGACTCCGGTCGCCGGGTTCGGCGGTGGCATGCCCGGCTCGGTGGTCACCTGTCCTGCCTCCAGCGGTCGATGCCCGGGCGTCCCAGCCCGGGCGAGGACGTAACGCGGCGCTCTCTGCGACGGCGCTCTGTTCTCCGAACGACTCTCGGATTGTCTGGTCCGGCGTTCCGTCGCTCCTAAGCTAGTGTCGCCCACAGCCGGCTAGAACTTGTGACGACCCGGTACCTGCCCGCGCCCAGGGACGCGCAGGGCCCGCGCGGCCCGCCAGGTCGGGGAGCGCGAACGCGGGAGGGGCTGTCGCCGTGGCGGACCGGGAGCAGTGCGAGGCCGCCCTGCGCGGGCTCGCCGACCGCCTCGAGGCGCTGGGGAAGTCCGGCCGCTCGCCACACACCCCGGATCGCACCCTGTTGTGCCGGCTGCCCGATCTGGGCACCTGCTTCGGCGCCGAGCTGCGCGGCGGCACCCTGCAGGAACTCACCGAAGGGACCAGGCCGGCGCAGATCACCTTCACCCTGTCCAGCGACGACCTGATCGCGATCACCTCGGGCCGGCTGTCCGTGCGGTCCGCCTGGGCGGCCGGCCGGCTCAAGGTGGACGCGAGCCTCCGTGACCTGCTGCGGGTCCGCTCCCTGCTCTGACCGTGGCCTGCATTGACCGCGGCGGGGACGGTTCAGCGGCCGAGGTCGGCGCAGGCGGGCGGGCGGTCGTCGGCGAGCCGGCGCACCGGCCGGCCGGCGTCGGCGGCGGTCCAGGCCGCGACGCACGCGGCACGCAGTGCGTCCAGGCCATCATCCTCGAGACCGTCGTCGTCCAGACCGGCACGGCCCCGGCCGATGTCAGGCGGGCCGCCCGCGGGCGGGCCGGGTCGGCCGGCTGCCAGCTGCCGCCAGCGCAGCGTGCCGTCGGAGTCGACGTGGCAGGTCCAGGCGCCGCAGCGGGCGGCCCCTTCGGGCAGGACCTCGGCCGCCGGGTGCGGGCGCAGCAGGCCCCGCAGGTCGGCGGCCAGCAGCGTCGGGCGGTGCGCCGGCTCGGCGGCCAGCAGCTCCCGTCCGGAGGTCACCCCGGTGAGCACGAGCAGCGTCGGCGTTCCGGACCTGGTACCGGCCTCGATGTCGGTGTCCAGCCGGTCCCCGACGATGATCGGCCGCCGCGCCCGCGACCGGCGCACCGACTCGGCGTGCATCGCCGGCTCCGGCTTCCCGGTGACCAGCGGCTCGGCCCCGGTCGCTGCGCGGATCATCGCGACCAGCGAGCCGTTGCCGGGCGCGATCCCGCGCTCCGTCGGGACGGTCAGGTCGGCGTTGCTGGCCACCCACGGCACACCGGCCCGCACCGCGAGCGCGCCTTCCGCCAGCCGCGCATAGGTCAGCTCGGGGTCGAAACCCTGGACGACCGCCTGGGGCCGATCGTCGGCCGAGCTCACCGGGCGCAGGCCCTCGGCCAGGACCGCGGCCCGCAGCCCCTCGCCGCCGACGACGAGGACCGCCGCGCCGGGCGCGAGCCGCTCGGCAAGCAGGTGCGCGGCCGCCTGCGCCGACGTGATGACCTCGTCAGGGCTCGCGGGCACCCCGAAACCGGACAGCCGCGCCGCGACTGCCTCGGGGGTCCGCAGCGCGTTGTTGGTCACGTACGCGCTGCGCATCCCCCGGCGCCCCGCGGCGGCGATCGCCTCGGCCGCGTACGGCACCGCGTCTTCGCCTCGGTACACCACCCCGTCCAGGTCGAGCAGGGCGACATCGAAACGCTCCGCCGCGGCGACCGGCGTCCCCGACAGCGGCGGCGGGCTCTGCGAGCCGGCACCGTTTCCCGCGGGCGATGAGCCGACGCTGCCCCCGTCCCGCGACTCGTGTCCCGGCAACCCGTGTCTCCTCAACCCGTATCCCCCGGCCTGCGCCGGCTGCCCTCTACCCTGCCCTGCTCAGGCCTGCCCTGCTCAGGCCGAACGGGCCCGGTTGTTCTGCGCGCGGGCGCCGCGCAGCTCACGGCCGTAGTGCTGGATGTCGGGACGCATCGCCGCCGCCAGCGCGAGGTGCTCGATCGCGGTCCGCAGGTCACCGGTGCGCCGCGCGGCCATCCCGAGGCCGAACTGGGCATAGTCGTCGGTCGGGTCCTGGGAGACGATCCAGGCGAACGTCTCCAGGGCCGCGGCGTACTGGCCGGCGTCGAACTGGGCGCGGGCCAGCGCCTCCCGGACGCTGCGCGAGTCCGGCTCGGCCGCGGCCGCGTGCCCGAGCAACTGGACCGCCGCGTTCGCGTTCCCATGACCGTGCAGGGCGACCCCACGTGTGTACCAGTCGTAGACCTCACCAGCGGGCGCACCCCCGCCGTCAGGCCGCTCGCCGCCCACGCCGGACTGCTCGGACATCAGCACCTCCCAAGGTGTGCAACGCCACCCTGCTCGACCGTCATCCATCCCGCCGAACGCCCTGAACGCCCGCGCGGCCCTGCCGAACCCCTCAGACGCGACTCGCGGTCCTTCCAGAACGTCCCCAGACCTGCTGGAACGAAGAGCGTGCCGTCTGCCCCACGTCCAGAGATGTCCAGTCCCAGGCCGTCCGACCCGCCTCCGTCTGCTGCCCGCGAGCCCGGCCGGGCCGAGAGCCCTCGGGGCCTCCGTGCTGCGGCTTCGCCGCCCGGGCGAGGCCCGCGCGGCGCGGACCCGCCGAGGCCGGCGCACCCCCGACGGCGACCGGCCTGCCGTCCAGTGTCGCCGCAAAGACCTGCCGCGTACGTCCCTTCGCGGGTTCCGCCGGGCCTGGGCGGCCTGCCCGGCTCCGGCGGCGCACCCGTCGCCCTACGATGCGGGCCATGGTTGACGACCCCGCCGCCGTCCCGACACCCCCGGGCCTGGTACTCGCCCCGTTCCGGGCCGTCCGCTTCGCCTCGGCCGCCGGCGCCGAGCGGAACCTGGCCACGCTGACCTCGCCGCCCTACGACGTGATCGACGAGGCGGGTGTGGCCGCGCTGGAGGCCGCCGACCCGCACAACGCCGTCCGGCTGATCCTGCCGCGGGACCGGGACGGCGAGCCGGGCAGCCGGTACGCCCGGGCAGCCGAGACGCTGGCCGAGTGGCTGAGCTCCGGGGTGCTCGCCCGCGACCCGCTTCCCGCCCTCTACGTCTATGAAGAGGAGCAGGACGGCCACATACAGCGCGGCCTCGTCGGCGGGGTCGCGCTAGCCGACCCGGACGCGGGCATCATCCTGCCGCACGAGAACACCATGGCCGGTCCGGTCTCCGACCGGCTGTCGCTGCAGCGAGCGACCGAGGCCAACCTCGAACCGATCTTCCTGCTCTACGAGGGCGGCGGCGAGACAAGCCGCATCGTCGCGGCTACGGTCGCCACTCCCGCGTTGCTGTCCGCGACCACGGACGACGGCGTGACGCACCGGATCTGGGCGCTCACCGACCCCGCGGCCCTCGACACGATCGCGGCGGACCTGCTGCCCCGGCGGGCGGTCATCGCGGACGGCCATCACCGCTACGCCACCTACCGGCACTACCAGGCCGAACGGCACGCGGCCGGCGACGGCCCCGGCCCCTGGGACTTCGGCCTGACGTTCCTCGTCGACGCGACTGTCTCCGGGCCCCAGGTCCACCCCATCCACCGGGCCGTGCGCGGCCTGCGGGTGGCCGAAGCCGCCCGCCGCGCCCAGAGCGCGTTCACGGTCCGCCGGCTGGGCACGGCGACGCCGCCGGGCTCGGTGGACGTAGCACTGCTGCTCGAGGAACTGGCCAAGGCCGGCCAGACCGGGCACGCCTTCGTCATCACCGACGGCCGGGAGGCCTTCCTGCTGGCTGAGCCCGACGCCGGGGTGCTGGCCCGCACGCTGCCCGCCGACCGCTCGGCGGCCTTCCGCGGTCTCGACGTGACGGTCGCCCACCTCACCCTGATCAGCGACAGCTGGGGGTTGGCCGACGAGGTCGGCGTCGTCGACTACTTCCATGACGCCCCCGCGGCGATCGCGGCGGCCGGCGACACCGGGACCGCGCTGCTGCTCAACCCGACCCCGGTCGCCGGTGTGACCGCCGTCGCCGGTGCCGGCGAGCGCATGCCCCGCAAATCCACGCTCTTCACCCCGAAGCCCCGCACCGGCCTGCTGATCCGCCTCCTCGACGAGGTCTGACGGCGTCAGAACACCAGGGGCCGGTCTCCGCCACCTCCCAAGGACCGGCCCCTTCGTTCCAGAACTCGCGGCTGTCTACCCGACCGCCCCGTCTACCGCACCACCCGCACGCCCGAGCCGCCCGCGGGGCAGCGCCTCCGAGGTGGCCGGCCAGGCCGAGGGACCCGGCCAGCCACCCGGGCTGCGTCGCTCGGATCGGATCAGTCGTCCGCGTCGTCCGCGTCGAGGATGTCGACGACGTCGTCGTCCGCGGCCTCGACCTCGGGGGGCGCGACGGGACCGCGCTCGGTCGCCGGCACCTCGCGCAGGCCCAGGTCGCTGAACAGGACGCTGAGGTCCGGCAACGACGGCGCATCGCGCATCGCCTCGGCCTGCGCGACCCGCTCCGCCTGCGCGGCCTTCTCGGCCTGCGCGGCCTCTTCGGCCTGCCGCGCCAATGACGAGCTGCCGTCGTCGAAGAGCACCGGCGAGACACCCTTGCCGACGGCCGCCACCGGCCGCGCCGACGCCTCTGCCGAGGCCGGCTGCGCCGGCTCGGCGTCAACCGCCGGTGCCGGCTCGATGGCCGCGGCTGGCTCGGCGGCCAGTGCGGCGACGGCATCGGTCGACGGGGTCGTCGGCTCGTCGGGGAGCTGGGTCATCAGCTCGTAGACACGGTCCTCGGCATCCGTCTCGCCCTGCTCGTCGACCGCGGCGGCCGACTCGAACGCCCGCAGCGCCTCGCTCGGACGGCCGGCGTCGAGCAGCGCCTCGGCGTAGGCGTACCGCAGCCGCGCCGTCCACGGCTTCGGCGCGCCCGGACGGTTCGCCTCCTCGGCGAGCAGCACGACGGCGGCCTTCGGCTGTCCCAGGTCGCGCCTGGCGCCGGAGCCGACGATGAGCAGCTCGGCCCGGCCCGCCGGGTCGAGCGCGTCCGCCGCCGGGTCCGTCAGGTAGTCGACGGCCCGTTCCGGACGCCCGAGGCCGCGCTCCGCGTCCGCGATCATCGGGAGATACCGGGGCGATCCGTCCATCCGGCGGGCGGCCCGCAGCTCGATGAGCGCGGTGGCGTACTCGCCGGCGTGGTAGGCGGCGATGCCGGCCGCCTCTCGCGTGGCGGGCAGCCGGGCGGCGAGACTGGCCGCCGACCGGGCATGGGCCAGCGCCAGCGGCGCGTCGTCCTCGAGGAACATCGCGGCCGCGACCAGATGCCGGGCGACCACCTCGGCGAGCCCGGTCGGCAGGCCGCGCAGCTCCTTGCGGATCTCGGCGTCGAGCAGCTCCGGGCGCGCGTCGTCGGGCAGCGGCGGCGCCTCGACCTTCGGCCGCGTCGTCGGCAGGGAACGCCGCTCCACCGGCGCCGAGCGGCGCTCGGCGGTCGTCCGACCGGCCCGCCGCACCGACTGGCCGCCGCCTCCTCGCGGTCCGTCACGGAACCCGCCGGAGCGACCCGGCGCGCCGTCGCGCCCGCCCCACTCGCCCCGCGGCCGGTCGCCGAAGCGCCCGCCGCGGTCACCGCGGTCGGCTCGTGGGCCGACTTCCCGTGCCGAAGCGCCGCCCCAGCGCGGTCGGTCTTCATCGCTGTCCGGGCGCGGCCCCACGGCGCCGTTCGCCGAGGTGCCCTGGCCCCCGGTGTCCGCGGAGGTGTCGTGCCCCTCGGCCGTTGCCGAGGGAGCCGGGCCGCCCGCCCCGGCCGTCGACGGTCCCGCCACGCTGGCCGACGCGGCCGTGCTCGTCGCCGCGACCGACCTGTCCTGGGGGCCAGGGGCCGCGCTCGTCGTGTCCGCGACGCCCGAGTCCGCTGCCCGCGTTACCGGCGACTGTCCGGCAGTTGTGACCGGCTTCGCCTCGCTCTGCTGGCCGTCGGGCAGTGCCCACGCCGGTGGCCCCGCCGGCCGGCGGGGCGCCCAGTCCCGGTCGGAGCGACTGCCCTGGTCGCCGCGAGGGCGGCGGTCTTCCCCGAAGGAGCGGTCATTGCGGCGGCCACGGTCGTCGCCGCGGAAGCCACGTGCGTCGTCGCGGCGCGCAGGTCCCCCCGAGGGGCGATCCCGGAACCCGTCGCGGCGGTCGCCACCGGAGTACGAGCGACGCACCCCGCGATCGTCGCCGTCCCTTCCGCCACGGAAACCACCGTCCCGGTCGCCGCGGAAGCCGCCTGGGCGGTCGCTCTGGCCGCCCCGGTACTGACGCGGACCACCGTCGCGCGCTGAGCCTCGCTCGCCATCCGAACGCTCGGACCACCTCGGCCGTTCGGAGCGGTCCCGCGCGTCGCCCCGGTTGCCGGACGGCCGGTCCTGCCCGGTCGCCCGGGAACCGGCCCAGCCGCCGCGGGCGCCATCGCTACGGCCGTCCCCCTGGTCGCCGCGCGACCAACCACCGGACCCACGTGCCTGACGCGGCCGGTCGCCGCCGTCCCCCTCCGATCGCCGCGGCCCGGCGTCGCGGGACCCGGGCGAGCCCGCACGGTCGGCGCGGTCCTGCCAGGGCCGGTGCTGGCCGGAGCCCCCGCGGCCGTAGCCGCCAGTGGCTGAGCCGCCGCGGCTTGAGCCACCACGGTCAAAGCCACCACGGCCCGAGTCGCCGCGGCCCGAGTCCGCACGCCCGTGGCCCCCGCCCTCGGAGCCACCGCGGCCATAGCCGCCACGGCCCGCCGAGCCAGCGCGATCCGTCGAGCCACCGCGGCCGGACCCCCAGCCCTCGCTGCGCTCGCCTCCGGCGCGCTGCTGCCAGCCGGGCCGATCCTGGCCACCCGAACGGGCATCGCGCGGGCCGCCGCCGGCCGGGCCGAAGCGGCGGGTGCCGGTCGAGGACGCGGACCAGCTGCCGCGCTCGGAACGGCCTTCGCCGCGCTCGTAGCGACCCTCCCCGCGGTCGGGACGGCCCTCGCCATGCTCGCCACGGTCGGCGGCGCTGGAAGCCCGGTAGCCGCCGCCCTGCCCGCCACGCTCACGATCGGGCCGGCTGCCGCCCTGGGGCCTGCCACCGGGCCGGTAGCCGCCGTCGCGCCGGTCCCCGCCGGAGTAGGGACGGCGTTCGCCCCGCTGCGTGCCGCCGCCCCGCTCGCCGCCGTCGGATCGATGACCACCGGCAGAGCCACGCGGCCGGTCTCCGTCGTTCCAGCGACCGCCCCGCTCCTCGGCGCGGTCGCCGCGCGCACCGCCCCGCGGTGCTCCTCCAACGCCCTCCGGCCGGTCCGACGACGAGCTTCGCCCGTCGGCACGGGGACGGTCATCGCGCGGACGGTCATCGCGGCGGAACGATCCGGCCCGGCCCGGGCCGTCGTCGTGAAACCGGGGGCGTGGCCCGCCGCCGGCACGAGTCGGGCGAGCCGGACCGCCGGCACGGCGCGCGCCCCCCGCGCCGCCACCGGAGCGGAACCCACCGCCATGGCCGGCGGAGCCGCCAGTCCGGCCTGCGCGCCGCGGACCGGACGAGGTGGACCCGGAAGTCGACCGACGGGACGGCTCCCCACCTGAAGGAGAGGGCGGAACTGCAGAGCTTGACATCGTCAATCGCTTCCGATCAGCCCACAGCATTGTGGGCAGTCCACTGTTGAATTCTGCTGAACGGGGCCGCCATCGGCCCCGCATCACGCGGGGGACGCACGGTTCGCGTGCGACGACTCCACGGCCTCGAACGACTACCTCAGACGGCTACCCACCAGCTATGGGACCACGCCGTCGTTCGTTCCCAGGCCCCGCGCTCGGCTACCTGGTACGCCGAGCCCGATCTCGAAGGGTTCGACCACCGTCCCGGCCCTGGTCACCGATCCTGGCAGTCACTCATGCCGCGGCGGAAGTGCGTGATCCCGGCGGCGGCGACCGTACACAGGACGACGGTCGCATCTACTACGGTAACCCGCCCGGCGCCCGGCCGGCGGCCGGGCCCAGGCGTACGAACACCGACACCACCGACATGCCGTACCACTTCCGCCCGCCGCGGGGCACCCGCGGCAGGGGAGACGATCACCCCGCGGTCCACCACACCAGAATCGACGTGCATCAGTGCCTGCCCTGGCCGCGAAGGTTTGCCCGCTTCGCGGCGGCGTGCCGGCCGCGCGCAGGGGCAGGCCGGTGGGCAGGCGAGATGTCAGTGGAAGCGCGCGCTACGGCGCGCGCTGCGTCTGACGGGTCGGGTCGCCCGCTGGCGCGGTTGCGTCCGGTGTGAGTCGTCAGCGCCGGCGGGCGCTATCGCGCGCGCCGGCGCTGACAGGTGGACGGCGCCTGTGGTGACGGGCCGAACGCTGACAGGCGCGGCGCTAGTTGCCTTCCAGCACGCCTGCTACCTGACCGGCGTGCGAGGCCGTCCGGGCGCCGACGCCGAGCACCTGCAGGAAACCCTCCGAGTCCTTGTGGTCGAAGGCGCCGACGCTGCTCATCGAGGCGTTCTCCTCGCTGTAGAGCGAGTGTGGGATGTCCTTGGCTCCGGCGAAGTTCACCGCGCCCTTGTACAGCTCGAGGGTGATGGAGCCGGTGGCCAGCTCGGCGACCTCGGAGACGACCTTGCGTGCTAGCTGGGAGCCGAGGTCCTCGCCGTAGGCCTGATAGATCTGCTCGCCGAGAAAGTCCGAGGCAAAGGAGAAGATCCTGCGAGCGCGCCGGTCCAGGATCGTCTGCAGGAGGTACTCGTACGCGCTGCCGATCAGTTCCATTCCGGGGGCCTCATAGACCCCGCGAGACTTCACGCCGACGAACCGGTTCTCGACCAGGTGCAGGTTGATGCCGATGCTGTGCCGGCCGCCGATCTCGTTGGCCTTCTCCAGAACGTCCGCCGGGTCTGACAGGGCGGCCCCGGCGATGGAGACGGGGCGGCCCTTCTCGAAGACGATGGTCACGAGCTCGGGCTCGTCAGGCGCGTCCACGGGACGCACTCCCATGATCGGGTTGACGAAGTTCGCGCCTGTCTCCAGGGACTCCAGCACGCCCGCCTCGTGGGTGAGGCCGAGGAGGTTGGCGTCGGTCGAGTACGGGGACTTCCGGGAGGCCCGAATCGGCAGCCCGCGCTTCTCGCAGTAGTCGATCATCTCCTCGCGGCCACCGAAGACGTCGAGGAAGCTCTGGTCCCGCCAGGGGGCGTAGACGGAGACGCTGGGCGCGAGCATGTTCGGGACGAGCTGGAAGCGGGCCTGGTCGTTGCCGCGGCCCGTGGCCCCGTGGCTGAGAATCTTGATACCACGCGCCAGCAGATGCGGCAGTACCCCGCGAATAGTGACGTAACGGCCAAGCGGTGTCGTGTTCCAGTACCGGCCCTCATACCGCGTCAGGCCCTGGATGGCCTGGATACCCGCCTCGCCCATCTCCGTGCGCAGGGGAACGATCACGGCTTCGACCGCGCCGCAGGCCTTCATCCGCTCGGCGACGACGTCGAGGCCCTCGGTCTCGTCCGGCTGCCCGAGGTCGGCGGTGAAACAGATGACCTTCACGCCGTGAGAGGTCATCCAGTGGGTCACGGTGCAGCTGTCCAGACCACCCGACGCGAAGAACGCGACGCTTTCGCCCTTGAGCTCACTGATGTTCATGTGTTGTCCCGCTCCCGTCCGAAGGGCGCCGTATATCCGATGATCCAGTGCGACCGCCAGCAGCCAGCGCACCGCCGACAGCCGACGGCTCCCGCCGCCAGCGTCTCCCGAGTCCCGCGCCGGGTCCCGAACGCGGCCGATGCCCGGGGAGGCCGCCCTGACCGCCACAACATGCTGGACTGGTGAGACAACCACGCCCACGTCCATCGCGTCCACGTAGACCCGACTCCGCCTCCGCAATTCTATACACAGCCTCGTATGAATATCCAGGGGTAGGGAGGAGGGGTTGGCCCGCGGTCCCGGAGGCCCGGGTCGCGCGGGGGGGCCGCCGAGCCAGACAGGCTCGCTGGCGACGGTGGCGGGGCGTTCCGGGGAACGTGGAGGCGGCTGCAGGGTCGGGGAATGCAGAAACCCCCCACACCGTGAGGTGTGGGGGGTTTCTGGAAGGATTGTTCGGCGGTGACCTACTCTCCCACCCGGCCTCCCGGGCAGTACCATCGGCGCTGGAGAACTTAGCTTCCGGGTTCGGAATGGGACCGGGCGTACCCTCTCCGCTA